>Ga0315290_10000358_pt1 | contig 29199 bp, 23 predicted proteins | sample YL17G12_0_MG_FD_203627 | JGI IMG/M metagenome (GOLD analysis project Ga0315290, IMG submission 203627) | Sediment microbial communities from Yellowstone Lake, YNP, Wyoming, USA - YL17G12_0 | ecosystem: Environmental > Aquatic > Freshwater > Lake > Sediment | place: USA: Wyoming | collected... | reverse complement strand
CCACCGGTCCGCCCTCTGTCTTCTTCCTTCTTCTCTCTTACTATTGCCTAGTGCCTATTGCCTATTGCCTGCTTTACCCATCTACTCATCTACTCATTCACTCACCCATTTCTGTTAAGAAGTGGGTGCAAACATACCACAAACATACCACAAACCACATACAAACATAGTCCAAACCACATCACTTTTCATCAGAATTCATCCAAATTTCGCCGAATTTTGCAATTTTTTCTTACCTATCTTGCCTAATCGTTATAATCGTTACATAAAAATAAGCACTTACATCAATTCCAACAACCTAAAATAAGCACTTACATCAATTTTCAATCACGAAAAATAAGGAGTTATGTTCATTCCCGCCGAACGTAAAATAAGCACTTACGAACGCACATCTCCTCCCACTCATGCCTAGTGCCTTCTTCCGTCATTTATTTCTATTCAAAATCGCACCAAAATCCGCTAGAATCACAACAAATCGTGCGTTTTTTTACAAAAAAATAGGTTTTTCCACACACACAAGAAAGATTTTATCATGAAAGTATTGTTAGTCGGCGGCGGCGGCCGTGAACACGCAATCGCTTGGAAACTATCTAAGTCCAGATTATTAAAGCAGTTATACATAGCTCCCGGCAACCCCGGCACCGCCCAACTCGGCTCCAACATAGATATCAGAGACTCCGACATCCCCGCGATCGTTAAGTTCTCGCAGGACAAGAACTTAGACTTAGTAGTCGTCGGCCCGGAAGACCCATTAGCCGACGGCCTGGTTGACGCCCTGACCAAAGTCGGCATAAAAGCCTTCGGACCCACCGCCGCCGCCGCCGCCATCGAGGCCGATAAAGCCTTTGCCAAAAAGATCTTACACGCCGCCGCCATCCCCACCGCTGAGGGCCGCATCTTCAAAAACTTCGACGACGCGAAAGCATACATCGCGTCACGAGAATCGGGCGTAGTCGTCAAAGCCACCGGCCTGGCCAAGGGAAAAGGCGTTTTCGTCTGCGATGACCCCGCAGACGCCATCCTGGCCGCCGAAAAAATTATGTTAGATCGCATTTTCGGCAATGCCGGCGATTGTGTACTCGTCGAAGAAAAACTGCTCGGCCAGGAAGCCTCGATTCTCGCATTTGTTGATGGGCACAGTATTTACGTTATGGAATCGTCTCAGGATCACAAGCCCCTCGGCGACGGTGACACCGGCCCAAACACCGGTGGTATGGGTGCTTATTCACCCACGCCGATCATAACTGACAAACTGATGAGCCAAATCGAGCGAGAAATTCTCGTGCCGGTCGTTGACGGCATGAATCGCAACGGTAGTCCTTATAAGGGCGTACTTTATGGCGGGCTGATGATAACCGCCGGCGGCCCCAAGGTATTGGAATTCAATGCACGGTTCGGCGATCCGGAAACGCAGCCGATCCTGATGCGGCTAAAGAGCGATCTGCTGGAAGTGATGTTAGCCGTTTGCGACGGCACACTCGATAAGGTTGATCTGCAATGGGACGCCCGCCCGGCTGTTTGCGTAGTAATGGCATCTGCCGGCTATCCAGGGAGTTACGAAAAAGGCAAAGTTATCACCGGCATCGAACATGCGGAGAAAAACCACGATGTCAAGGTTTTCCATGCCGGTACGGCGATGAAAGGTGGACAACTTGTCACAAGCGGCGGACGGGTGCTGGGCGTTACGGCGATGGGCGATACGATTGCCCAGGCGCAAGTGGCGGCCTACCAGGCAGTTAAGCAGATCGACTTCGAAGGCGCCTATTACCGTACGGACATCGCCGCCAAGGCGTTAAAGTAGGCTGGTAATGACAACCGCATAGATTAAGAACCTATCCAAACGACAGGATAGAACAGGGATGATTGTTAATCTCAGTCCGGCAGCCTGTGTGAGGAAGTTGGGTTAATTGAGGAAGTGGATAGTTTTTGGCAAATAAACGGCGGTTAGTGATAGTATCGGGTAGTTTTCCGGAGATAGTCTGCGGTATTTCGCCCTACGTCAGGCGGATTGCCGAGGTGACCGCCCAGTTGGGGCAGTACGATATACATGTACTGACCAGCGACGATCCGGCTGTGGATCAGGATATCGCCAAGGGTTATCAGGTGCATCCTCGGATAAAGAAATGGGGATATGTACAGGCTAAGAATATTTGCCGGGAGATTCTTGCCCTGGCGCCCGATGCGGTGAATATCCAGAACCCAACGATCAAATACAATAGATGGAATTCCGCGGTTATGTCGGTAGTAGGCCCGCTGCTGAAACATATAGCGCCGCAGCTTCGGCTGGTGGTAACGCAGCACGACATTGCAGTGGGCAAGCCGATATTTCGACGGCGGTACCGTCCTTTGTTTCGTGCGGCCGATGCTGTGATTGTCTCCAATAGTCGTGACTATAGTGCTGTCCGTGCCCAGGGGATTCGGGAAAACAAGATTTATCGTGCGCCCATGAGCAGTTACTTCCAACTGCCCGCCCGGGGCAGTGACGCAAGAATCAAGGCTCGTCAAAAAATGGGGATTCCACAGGATGCCTCGTGTGTGGCGTATTTTGGATTTGTGCTGCCGGGCAGGAACATAGATGTTCTTATCGGCGTTTTGGATATGCTGCGTCGGAGTGGACGGGATGTTTATGGTTTGATCTTAGGCGGTCCCCACAATGATGCTCCTGACTATTACCGGCATTGTCAAAAGCTGGCCGAGGAGTTGGGTTTGGCCGAGCATATCATCTGGACCGGTTTTGCCAGCGATGATCAGATTGCTGACGGTATAATGGCCGCGGATGTTTTTGTGAGCCTGCCCGAGCGTGGTGCGGATATGCGAAACACATCTATTATGACCGCTATCCAGGGTCAACTGCCCGTTGTCACCAGTCGCAACGAGCGCTACTACATCGACGAAGACCTGGAAAATCTTGGTTGCCGGTGCGTAGGGCCGCGCGATGTTAAGGGCGTGGCTGAGGCTGTCGAAAACCTGTTGGATGATCCGCCATCGGAAAAATTACTGGCCCAGCGAGCCGCGGCATTAGATCCGCAGGCCGTCTGGGATAATCATATAAAGACGATTGTCCAAGCCTGCCAGTAAGGAAATAAACTCAAACTGACCGATTTTAACGAATCGGTTAGTTTGAGTAATAAACGTATATGTCCGATACCAGTGACAATAAAATTTTCAACCAAGCAAGCCCGCAAGAAGATATTTACGCCCAAAAGCTTCTTGATGACTGGCCCGCAAGTGAGCTGCTTATTGCTAACCTGATCGCTTTGCGTGGGAGAGATGAGGTCTTGGCGGATAGCATAGCGACGATGGCAGTCGGCGATAAGGCGGAAATGGTGGTGGCCCGGGATGGTTCGGTTACGTTTAAGGTCCGCCAATCGGACGGCCGATATCATTGGCTGGGTTACAGCAGTGTTCCACTGATTGCCGCGGGCGGGAATCTCCAGCGAACCAATATAGGCAGCGGCAACCTGGCTATGAACGGTATCGGCAACGGCGCCAGCGGGCAGTTCATTCTGCAGGAGATGGCGCCGTATCAGGCGATGATAGTGATCGAAAGCAATCCTTTGAATCTGAATCTGGTTATGCGTCTGCGAGATTTTACCGGTTATTTGCGTCGCGGCCAACTGGTACTGTTGTTGGGTGATGATCCCTGCAAATTATTGGAAGAGTTTTTCGCTGCGCATCCCGGCTATAGCCCCATCAGTAAAACCACCACCTGGGCCTGGCTGAGCGATCAGGAGAACCAACTTTTCGCCCAGCAAGTGACCTGTGCTATGGAGCGGGTGATACAAAATGCCGCGGCAGCCGTTGATGAGCTTTGGAGCCGACAGCAGAAACGTGATCAGGAAAGGCCGCTAACGGAAACATTAAAACAATTTTGTTTGTCCGGCGAGGGTAACATTCAAAAGCTGCGCGCGGCCAACTGCACCAAGGCATATACCCTCACCGACTATCGCACCAGCCGGGATGTACTGGGCGGCCTGGCACAATTGGGGGCGTCCACCGATTGGATGGTTCCGGATCGGCCGGATGTTGTCTCGCACTACTGGGGGCTAAGTCGGCTGGATCGGCTGGCGCCTCATTTGATTATACTGGTGGATACGTTACGCCGTGACATATCAGCTTTTCTGCCCAGCTCGGCCGTCTGTGTAACGATCCTGCGTGAACCGCCTGAGACTATTATGAATCCACAATCACAACCGGCCGAGCGAATCGGTCCCAATGATTTTATTTTCTATACCCACAGCGATGAATATGAAAAGCTTTGCCGGGCGAATCTGCCGGAGGAACGCCTGGTCTGTCTGCCGCTGGCGGTCAATGAAGAATTGTTTGCTCCAGTTGAACTGGATTGCGACGATATGGTCCGCTATGGAGCCGATGTGGTATTGGTTGGCAACCGGCAGAGTCTGGATCCGCAGAGGTATCAAATTGAACTGTCCACCCATCAAAAGCTATGGCATACAATTATCGAAGAAATTCAACGGTCTCCAGGTGATTATCATTGCGGTATGGCACGAGAATATCTTACGCGAGCACAGCGATGCGGCGTTGAGCTGCGTGAAGACGATATGGTCGAGCTTTACACAAGACTGATTCAAGAGTATCTCGGCGAGGCCGCATTGCAGGATATCTACTGTGATAGTCTCGATAAAGCCGGCTTTAATTTGCGGATTTGGGGATGGTCACAGTTGCCTGGGCAGCATGGGCGAGGGCTGTCGCATTGGCAACAGTCGCCGGTCGGCCATTTAGCAGCCGGAACTGTCAGCAACGGTCCGGAACTGAATAAGCTTTATAATGGCGGTAAGATATTTCTGCACATTTCCGGCAGGGGTCGGCCGGACAGTTATCTGCTGGACGGTATTGCCGCGGGCGCCTTTTTCATGGTCAAATCACATCCCCGTGACAGTCAGGCCGATGGTCTGAGCAGATTTTTTCGGTTAGGCAGCGAGGTGGTTACCTTCGATAGTCCAGGGGACCTGATGGGTAAGGTTCGCTATTATCTTGATAACGAACATGAAAGGCGATCTATCGCACGGGCCGGACGTGAAAAACTGCTGGCCCATCACACTTACCGACATCGCGGGTGCGAGATGCTTGAGGCAATGGCAAAACACCTTGTGTGAAACACGTGTATCATTTCGTTTGCAGTTTGGTCCAGGTTTTGGTCAGGAAGACGGCGGCGGCAATGGCGATGATGGTGCAGATTACGGCGGAAGTGGTTTTTGAGTATATGTAGAAGCCGACGGCGAAAACGGTGCTATAGACGGCGAAGCAGCCGGCGACCATGCAGATAATTCCCAAGGGCAGATCGCCGGGGCGTGCGGTTTCTTTTATTGGGTCGTTGTCAGCTTCGGCACGGCGCAAAACCGCGTTCCAGCCGTTGCCGCCTGGGCGGATCAGACGATAGAACTTTCGTAGCGTTTGACTGTCGGTAGGTCTGGTTAGAAAAGTAACGATCAGCCAACAGGTGGTAGTTATGGTTACGCCGATGAGCAGTTCCTGTGACGAATCGAAGGTGGCCCATTGGTATTTCCTGATAACAAGCAAGGCCAGGGCGACAAGAAAGGATACGACCATTCCGGCCAGTTCGGTGAACGCGTTGATCCGCCACCAGAACCATCGCAGGATGAAGATCAGGCCGGTACCGGCGCCAATCTGTAACATGATATGAAAGGCCTGCAGGGCGTTTTCCAATAGAAGAGCCATAGCGCCGGCCAGTACGGTGAGCACAACGGTTGAGATACGCCCGATGAGGACAAACTGTTCCTCAGAGGCATCGGGCTTGATGAAACGTTTATAAAAATCGTTAACGATATAAGAGGATCCCCAGTTGAGGTGAGTGGACATGGTGGACATATATGCGGCGATCAGCGAAGCGACGACAATACCGAGCAGACCGGGTCGCAGGAAGGTGAGCATGGCGGGATAGGCCAAGTCGTTTTTTACAATGCCTGGGTCAACGTGTGGGAAGGCGGTCTTAAGAGAGGCGATGTCCGGATAGACGATCAGGGAAGCAAGGGCGACGATGATCCATGGCCATGGGCGCAGGGCGTAATGGCAGCAGTTGAAGAGCAGAGTGGCGCCAATGGCGTGTTTTTCGTTTTTGGCAGCGAGCATTCGCTGTGCGAGATAGCCACCGCCGCCGGGTTCGGCGCCTGGATACCAGACAGACCACCACTGAACGGCGATGGGGATAATAAAAACAGGAATAAGAAGTGTGTGGTCGGAGAAATCGGGCAGCAGAGAAAGCTTGCCTACGACGTTTTCGTGGGTTATCAGGCCCGTTAGGCCGCCGACTTGGGGCAGGCGGCAGACGACGACGGCGGCGGCGATAGCGCCGAACATGGCGAATATAAAAAGGAAAAAATCGGTAATCAGCACGGCTCGCAAACCGCCTGAGCTGGAATAAATGACGGTAACGACCAGAGCGACCGAGATTGTCTGTACAGGTGAGAATTTGAGCATGACGCTGCCGATTTTGATGGCGGCGAGTGAGACGGTGGCCATGATTATGACGTTAAAGAAAACACCCAGGTAAATCGCCCGAAAGCCGCGAAGGAATGCGGCGGGTTTGCCGCTGTAGCGTATTTCGTAGAACTCGACGTCGGTCATCACACCGGAGCGGCGCCAGAGCTTGGCATAGACAAAGACGGTCAACATGCCGGTCAGAAGAAACGCCCACCATAACCAGTTGCCGGATACGCCATGAGTGCGAACCATGTCGGTGACGAGGTTGGGGGTGTCGGTGGAGAAGGTGGTGGCGACCATGGAGATGCCAAGCAGCCAAAACGGCATGTTGCGTCCGGAAAGGAAGAACTCGGCGGAGTTGCGGCCGGCGTGTTTGGAAGTGATGATGCCGACCAACAGTATCGCGACAAAAAAGAACGCAATAATGACCCAATCAATTCTTTCTAAAAGCATACTAAATCCTCTACGTTTTATAAGATGGTTTTTCCACAGGTAAACGTAAAAATTCTCTTCGGTCTATCATACACACTCCTTATCCGGATAGTCCAGGTTCGAATGCGGCTGGGCCGGGCCTCGTAAGGAAAAAACTCGATTGGGCTGCGAACTGAGGGAATTTTTCATGGTATTGTTCAGCCCAGTTGTGCAGAAATTCTTTCGCTGTCTCAATTGCGGTCAAAGCCCAAACGCTCCCTCCGAAACCGGCGCCAAAAGCTGAGGCTCCGACGGCTCCCAATTGACGGGCACAGTGGGCCAGGAAAATTGTCTGTTCGACTTGATTGCCCAATTTGCTCTGAGCCAGTTCCTGCGAGCGTTCAACCTGCGCGGCAAACTCGGCCATGTCCTTTTTGATGAGCGCCTCGCCGGCGGCCGGGATAATCTGTTCGCTTTCAGCGTAAAACTGCTCGAAACGATCTGTCAACTCCTCCGCGGTAAAATCACTATGACTGCACCTTTGCAAAATACTTCGCATACGGTCAGCCGCATTGGCTGAACTTGAGATCGCCGCGGCCAGATGCGGATCGTCACGGCCGGTTTCGTCCCGCCATATTTGTACAACCGCTGATGCCAACTGCGAGGCCCGATTATATTTGGCCAGTGCGGCGCCGGTTTTTTCGGCAATAACGCCACTACTCGCCACGGCGAAAATGTAACCTGCCGGGGCAGCTATCAATCGCTCGAACCTGACCGGGCAATAGGAATATTGACTGAGCATCCCAGCTTTGCAGTTGAGGATGGCGGTGTGGTCTTCACTGCCGCCGAATGTGCCCACGCCTTTATCGCCGGTCAGCGAGGTAAAGCTTTGACCGTTCTCGATGGCGGCAAGGTATCCCGCCAATGACTCCGTACCGTCGATATTGCTGATGTAGGCATCATGGCGGTCGAGATGGTTTACGCGGGAAAGGGCAAGAAATATCGCAATCATCAGGGCGCTGGAAGTGCTCATCCCCGCGGCCGGGGGCAGATCGCCGGCAAAAGCGATATCAGCCCCACAAAGCGAACCTGGAAAGTTGCGGCTGATGCGCCTGGCGACGGTCATAGGATAGTTGGACCAGTGGCCGGTTTTGGCAACCAGTTGCGAACTCAGGGGAAACGCGACTTCTTCATCGATGGCGGCGTCGGTGATCCGGACAGTGGAATCGTCACGGCTGGTCGCGATCAAGCAGAATCCTCTATCGGTCGCGGCGACTATGCTGCGGCCGCCGGCGTAATCGGTGTGTTTGCCTAATACCTCAATTCGGCCCGGCACGAAAAATGCGTTAGCCTCGATTTCATCCGGGATACCCGCTTGTTTGAGAGCCTGTGCCGATTTGTTCAGCAACTGGGCCTTTTCCACAGCAGCCTGCTCACTCAAACCGGCACGTACAAGCCTGGGGCTAATTATGGCGGGGTCAAGAAACTTATACAACGGTATCGAGTGGCTCATTTATCGGCGTCTCTCCAGGTCGGTTGTCTCCGGATAGTTGCCTGCCGGGTATTTCATGGTGCATTATAAATCAGATTGGGCAATTGGGATGTGAAAAAAAAATTTCGGTTTCAGTGAAATTTGCTTGACTTTACATAATATGTGTTACATACTATGTATAGTAAGTTAGTTGTTCGCACTGGCCGGCGGCGCTGGCAAGGAGTAAGAGAAATTGACACAACTTGTTTTGTTTCAGTCTGTTACAAGTAAAATTGTGCGAGAAATGGTTACAAAATTTTTACCTCACTGCAAGTTTTCACATAACTTTATTGGGTTCCGGCCCTTGCCTGGTTAGGAGTTTAGAAACGATGAAATTTGAACGGGAACTGTTAAAAGGCGTAGCGCCGGTGGTGGTGCTGGAGATTCTCTCACGTGGTGCGATGTACGGATATGAGCTGAGCGAGGCACTCGAGCAGCGTAGCGGTAATATCCTGACGCTGGGCAGGGGCACGCTGTATCCACTGCTGTATAACCTTGAGGCCAAAGGACTTATCCAGGCCGATTGGCAGGAGATGGAAAACGGCCGCAAGCGGCGCTATTACTCCATTACCGGCAAAGGCAAAGGAAAGCTGGCCAGCCAAAAAGAGCAATGGCAGCAGTTGCAGGAAGGCGTAAACATGGTGTTCGGCTGGTCCGCACCGCAGATCGCCCATGCATAAAATTAGTCACGAATTTTTGCGAGCGAACGCAAGAAAGGAAATATCGGATAAAGGTGTCATGAGGAGTGAAATGAGTGTAAGCAGATGTATTACCCGTCGAATTGTGAGGAACGCGGCGATAGCTGTGGGGCTGAATCTGGGGGCTAGTATCATTGTTGAGTTGATCGGTGCGCACCGCTTTTCTGTTCAAGAGGTTTTGTGGCACCTGTTGTTGCCTGTTTGTCTTTTTAATGTTTTCTTGCTGGCGATGACCGGCGGTATCATGGCGGCGCGCGAAGAAAAGCTGATGCAGCGGTGGCTGACGGCATGGAAAAACAGACGCCAGGAGAAAGAACCAATAGAACATATCATCTATCACCAGGATCTGCCGGGATGCGTGGCGGACTATATCAATCTCATCGTTAAAAAAATGCGGTATCGCGGTAAGGCACGCCGGGAGGTCGCCCGCGAATTGACAGGTCACTTCGCCGATGCCCTGGCCGAGGGTGCGAGTGAGGCTGAAAAACAACGCCTCGCCAAGAAAACGATCGATGAGTTTGGCGATCCGGCTTTGCTGGGTCAGTTGATCCGGAGGGGTAAGAATCGCTGCCGGCCGGCGTGGATTCGCGGCTTCCAGGCAATTGGAGTTTTTATTATTTTGTTTGGCCTTTATACCTTATGGTTTGTCTGTGGCAGTCCGACAATCAAGATAGATTATCTGGCGGTTATGAATAAGATGCACAGTCAAGGGGTTACCGATCAAAATAATGCCATGGACCATTATGAAAAGGCAGAGAGTCTTTTTGTTGAGCCTCCGGCGTCAGTCAAAGATTTGATTGATGGGCTTGATTTTCAGAATTCGCCTATCGGCAAAATCGATCTGACCGATAGTCAGTGGGCGCTGGTGGGAAAATGGATCGAACAAAACGAACCTGCCTGGCAGGAGTTTGTTGCCGGGAGCAAAAAGCCACACTGTTTTACCGAGTTACAATACGACAGCAGCAACAAAGAAAAACGGATGGCTGGGGTTACGTATGAAGACAGGAATGATATTGTGAAGATTCTTGGACGTCATTTCAGGAGATTAGGATTGTGGCGGATATGGATGGACCGGCGGCGCGGAGAAATGAACCAGGCGCTGCAGGACTGCATGGTAATGATTCAGGTGACTCGAAACCTGCATAATAACGGAAATTTGCTTGAACACATGATCGCAGTGTTGATTGGCAAGAACGCTCATGAAGAGATACTCCATATCATCGCTAACAGTCGATTGTCGGCTGACGATCTGGAGAAATACCAACAACAGTTGGCGTGGATGTATCCGCAAGGCTATCTACAATTGGATATTGAAGGACAAAGAGCGGGTTTTCTGGATATGGTTCAGCATGTTTTCACTGAAGGCGGTATCGGCGGGGGACATTTGATACCGGGCCAACTCAAATTTTATTTGGAATCTACCAGCGAAGCTGAGAGTGAGAAGCCCCCTTATTATCTGATAAGCATGCTTCATTCCCGTCGGGACGAAACGGTCGCCAAGGGCAATGAGATATGGGATCAGGTGGACAAATATATAAAGATGAGCCCTTACCAGAGGCATATACATATAAATGATTCTGTTCTGGTGAATACTGTCGAATTGCCTAAGTATAAGTATTTCTTGCTCAGACACCCTACTCCTGTTATGCGTGGAAGGACTGATTCAATGTGTGAGGCTAAGGCGATCCATGAAGCGACCATAACAGTTTTAGCGTTACAGAGGTGGCGCCTGGCTAAGGGGGCGTATCCGGAAAGCTTGCAGGAACTCGCCGACGGTGGGTATCTGCAGCAGTTGCCGGATGATCCATACAGTGATGGTATATTGAAATACCAAAAGCGGGGGGATGATTTTGTGCTGTATAGCCTGGGGGCAGACTTTGAAGACGACCAAGGCGTACAAGATACTGACGACCGCAGATCGCACCCGTGGCACGGAAGTGGCGATTGCGTGTTTTGGCCGGTGCCGGTGCGGTAGAACGCCCAGCGGTGAGTAAAAAAAACGGTGGAGCGTCTGCAAGGCTCAAAATACAGCTAAAATGGCCGGGGCATATCACCCAAATACAAATTTCCGCCCCATCGAGTTCGGCAACCGAGCAAAAAAATGGCTACGGGATGCTGCACAACTGGGGGGGGCAGTCGGCAGCGAGGAGGAGGACCCGTAGCCAATACTTACTACCATCTATACACCATTTTATCTGATAATGACATTTCGTCAAGTGTTTTGTTGGTATTTTAATTGACCGGATTGGGCGAGATATGCCGGCATAAAGGCTGTAACCTATTGCACAATATAGAGTTAAGTCATATTTTGCGATATCAGCCGATCTGCATCGCGGTTGCAATAAATGAGATTATCGCCGCTTTTTGTTCTGCCGATACTTTAGTTGGCGGAGAGAGATGCCGGTTTGGACTCTACAGACGACAGTCAGGGCCGTAGTGGAACAGGAAATGTGGAAAATTATCCTGTACATATAGGACAGTAAGGTGTATGCGGTTTGACGATGGGCAAAATGACAGGCATATCAGGGGACCGAGCGGATGGTTTTTTCCTGTAATGTTTATTATCGGACTGGCGGTGTTGGGTGTTTTATCCGTAAGGCAGTACCATCAAATACAACAGCTAAAGCAGGCCAATGTTCAGACCCGCAGCAGCGATTGGGCGAATCATCTGGTGAACCTGCAACGGCATGTTGATCGGGAGATCGAGCAGTCCAATCAACAGGTAAACGAGATTGCGAACTGTTCTTATAATTCGGAAAAGATCGTGGCTGATCTTTCCGGCGGAGTGTGCCTGATCCAGGGCGAGTATATGTTTGTCGATCCGAAGACAGGATTGCCGCTACGTTACGCCGACGAGGCAGGAACCCGGCGAAATCAACCATTTTCACCGCTTTCGCATGACGGACAGATACAGGCAAGCTCCCCTAGTCTGAGTATAGAAGGCGCCGGCCCACCGCTGGTTGTGCAATATACCGGTACCGGCTTTCTAATCGACCGGCGAGGCTACATCGCCACCAATAAACATGTAACTTCACCCTGGCTGGTCGCTGAGGAATATCAACTGATTCTGCAGGCTGGATACGAAGTGCAAATGCTGCTGTTTCGTGCGTTCTTTCCCAACCATACCAAGGGGTTCGATCTGGAGGTGGTCCGGTCGGCCCAGGAAGATTTAACTATGCTGCACTGCCGGCTTGACGGTACGACGATACCTGTTCTGCCGTGCGACGATAAACAGGACGCGTTGAAGGTGGGCCAAACGGTTATCGTGTTGGGTTATCCGACCGGATTCGATTTGCTGTTGGCCCGTTTGGGGCGGGATGAACTCGATCAGATTGTGGGTCATGAGGGCAGGAGTTTTGAAGAAGTGGCAATGAACATGGCCGAGCGTCATCTGATTCAGCCGGTGGCGACGCGTGGAATGTGTGGCCGGGTGAGCGGCGGCAGGATCGTCTATGACGCCCTGACCGCTATCGGCGCCTCAGGAGCGCCGGTCATCGGTAGTAACGGCAAGGTGATGGCGATCAACACGGCCCTTTTGAAGGGGTTTGCAGGGACCAATTTCGGGATACCGATCGGCCGGGCACTGGAGATGATGGACCAAATTGCGCAGGAAAAGCTGAAATGAAGGTAACCACTGGCAACAAAAGTATTTATGCGTAATATACTTGATACTGCCACAGGGTTGGGCCTCCCCTTCCAGAGACAATCTGTACAAATCAGCCTTGTCTGACCGATAAGATAATGAGAGAATATCGTTGACGCCGTGGGCGTGAAAGGAACAAATATGAATTGTCCGTTTATCGATTCGAATAATCCCCATTGCAGCGAAAGCCTTAATGTAAATCGTCTGGATGAAGCTTTTGATCTGTGTACCAACCACTATACGATGTGTCCGCTTTACCTGCAATTGAGCCGGGGCCAACTGGAAACAGTCGGCGCTGACGCAAAACAGTCTGACAGCAAAACGCTATAGTCACAATTCGGTGGAACCGAAAATGGCTGATGTCGTAACATGCCTTTGGCCCCTGACCCAGATAAAACCATATCTTGATTATCTGCACATCGAGTGCGGACTGGCGGACAATACGGTCGTCGCTTATCGAAGCGATCTGCAGCGTTTTGCCGGTTATTGCCTGGATAACGACCTTACCGATCCCCATGCCATCGATCCACCGGCGCTCCAGAACTATCTGCGGTATCTTTTCCATCAGCAACTTGCCTCGACCAGTATCGCCCGGCACCTGGTGGCGGTGCGGATGTTTTTACGTTACCATGTTCTGTTCGGTCTGCTGGACAAAGACATCTGCTCGGTAACCCAGACCCCTAAAACATGGCAGCGACTGCCCAAAGTCATCAATCCCAAACAAACCATCGATCTGATCACCGCGGCCGATCCGGAAGATCCTCTTTACCTGCGCGACCGGGCACTGATGGAAATGCTCTATGCCACTGGTATGCGGGCCTCGGAGGTTGCCGGACTGAACATAGAAGATGTGAATTTTCAAATCGGGTATCTGCGATGTTTCGGCAAAGGACACAAGGAACGAATCATACCCGTTCACAAAACCGCCCTGGATTTTCTGCAGCAATATCTTCAGCAGTTACGCCCGCAACTGGCCGGACAGGAAAAAGATGGTCAAGAAACAAACCTCCGCAAGACCAGCCTTAAACCAAAGATAGTCAGCAATGTTTTTATCTCACGGACCGGCAGACCTTTGAGCCGGATCGAGGTTTGGCGAATCGTACGTAAGGTAGCGATCAGGGCAGGGATGACGAGTAAAATCACGCCTCATACATTGCGGCATTGTTTCGGATCACATCTGCTCCAGGGCGGCGCCGACCTGCGCAGCGTGCAGGAAATGCTCGGCCATGCCAACGTTACCACCACCCAAATCTATACGCACGTTGACCAGGATCGCCTGCGCAGTGTGCATAAGAAATATCATCCGCGACCGTGAAGAACGTGGAAAACGGTCGGATTACATTGGCACGTCACCTTGGTCATTTGGCGTGGTTATTCTATGGGTTTTTCCGGCAGGCCAAGCCCGCGACGCCGTTCGTTGTCCCGCGTAATAGCAGCCTGAAAATCTTCTTTTGAACATTTCTTAACATGAGTGCCGACAAAAAGAACGTTAATAGATCCGTAGCGGTGGTTTTCGAGTTTATCGTAGGCCAATACCATATCGTCGGGGGCTGAGGAGTCCAGATCGGCCCCGCGATAGATGTAGGAAATCTCACCCTCCTTGTCATCGGTACAGGGACAAATGAGCGATCTCGGATCTACATCCACTGTCTCAACTAAGGTTTGCAAATCGGGCGGATTTTGCCCGTCGGAATCGTTCTGGTACATCATAATTGACTTGTCGATGACGCCTAGTTGGCCAGCACACCAAATTTCATCAACCAATTCTCGCCCCCTATCTAAAACTGGTATGGAAATCATAATAAAGACGCTGGATGTTATTATACCACCAATAGCCAATCCTCGGCCCTTGAAGAGTCCTGGTTGTTTTTTTATCTTGCTCAAAGCGACAAAACCTAAAATTATGCTAATAGGCCACGTGAGAATTCCAATACATAACAGGATTCCCACAATGCTAAGTGTGAGGGAGCCGATGGCCATTTGGGAAACCACCGCTTGGCTGGTATCGGCTGTTGTAGGCGCTGGTGGTTCGGCGGTTTGACCGTCAGGTGCGGCCGAGGCGGCAGTCAGCGGCCCTTGGCATACAGAACAAATTTCAGCTTCGTCACGGTTTTTCGCGCCGCATTTGGGACAGTTCATAATGTTTGTGCTCCTTAATAAACGTTGGCTGTTGAAACACTTGAGAGCACGGCCGTTCCGGCCGTGGCACACTTGCCCCAAACCTCTATTCCTGGGGGTTGAACTGGTCGGCTAACTGCAGAAGGATGTTGCTCCAGGTGTCGGTCAGCTCGGGAAATTCGTATTCCATAATATCGCCCAGCAGGACCAGATCGCCCGCCTCGATAGCGGATTTGACACGGGTGAGTTGTTCGGTAAGGTAGTCAATGTACTGAGCGACAGATTGAACCCGCGGTGACGGTGAGCCGGGCTGGCTGAATATTTCGAGAGAGTCTGTTTCAAGGTCCATCAGTCGGGTGGCGGCGGCCAGATTCTGTTGGATAGCGATCCAGACCTGCAAATAACCGAACATCGATTCCATGGCCTCCTGACAGCGGCCCTGGCCCAGATGTTCACTGATCTGGGCACGTTGAGGGGCACTCTCATCGCGAAGTCTCTGAGCTATCATCCGTAATGCCTCGGCCGCAAACGAGCCTCGCGATTTTGTCGCTACGAGCATTTCATCAAAATCGTCCATCGGACGGTCTTTCCAGATAGACAGCCGCTCGGCCGTGAGCGGCAAACCGTCAATGGTGATATGGGCGATTACCTCATTAGGACCAACGTGGCTGTCTTGAATAGTTCCCAACGCACCGGCCAGGGTGACAGGCCCATTAAAGGCCCCTTCGATCCGCTTGTCGTTAACCAGTAATTTCATTAATCTCACCCGTTTTCCACGTGGAATCAAGCCATACGCCACGTTTTTAATCGGACATTCACGGCTCGTTCGCTCGATTATACCAATCGCTTATGAGTTTGCAACCTATTGTCCTGCCTGAGTCTTATGTCGCGACGTGGTGTTATTCCTGGTGATCTTTCAGGCCGATGGGCTCTTTATTCCGGGGATCGGTGGAATCCTTGGCGTTATGGTTATGGTCGCCGTTGATTTTGGAGATGTGTTCTTTGTGAAGTTTCATACTGTCCACATCGCCGACATACTCCGGGATCACCTCTTTTACGATTTTAACGATTTTGTCGTGGCTGTCTTTCTCATTGACGACCGCCAGCAGTCGTTCGATAGTGTTATCAAGAACTGTCTCGTCGGCGGGAACATTTTTCCAGATACTGATTTTAGGATGACGAGTCGGTTGCATGTCTTCACCATCCATAGCCAATTCTTCGAAAAGTTTTTCGCCGGGTCTCATACCGGTAAATTCGATTTCGATATCTTCGTCCGGCCTAAAACCACTAAGGGTAATCAGTTCCCGGGCCAGGTCCACTATCTTGACCGGCTCGCCCATATCCAGCAGGAATATCTCGCCGCCGCGTCCCATCGCCGCCGCCTGAAGTACCAATTGAGAAGCCTCTGGAATAGTCATAAAATATCGTTGCATTTCAGGATGGGTTACGGTGACAGGGCCGCCGTTAGCGATCTGCTGTCGGAAAATCGGTATTACACTGCCATTGCTGCCAAGGACATTACCGAAACGAACGGTAACATATCGCGTCCTGCTTCGATTGTTAAGGCATTGTATGGACATCTCCGCCAGCCGCTTACTCGATCCCATAATACTGGTGGGATTCACCGCCTTGTCAGTGGAGATCATCACAAAAAGACCGGATTGATATTTATCCGCGGCAAAAGCGACGCTACGAGTACCGACCACATTGTTCTTTATCGCCTCGCCCGGGTCCATTTCCATCAACGGCACATGTTTATGAGCCGCGGAGTGAATGACCGCATCGGGACGATACCAGGCAAACAGAGCATTGACTCTTTTCTGGTCGGTAATGTCACAGATATGAGCTTTGATATCTATCCCTGGAAATTTATTGTTGAGTTCCCGCTCAATAAAAAACAGGTAGTTCTCCGACTGCTCGACGAGTACAAGGGTTTTGGGGGCGAACTGGCCCACCTGGCGGCACATCTCCGAACCGATCGACCCGCCCGCACCGGTTATCATAACGACCTTGTCTTTAGTAAACTCACTGATAAGGTCCAGGTCAAGGGTGACCGGTTCGCGCCCCAGCAAGTCGTTAATATCGATCTCACGCATCTGCGAGACCCGCACCTTGCCGGAGGCGATGGAAACCAGGTCCGGAACGGTACTGAAACGTAAATTGGCACCCTGACAATGCCCAATAACACGGCGTAGTTGTTTATGCGAAGCCGAGGGCATAGCGATGACAATCTCATCGACATTATGTGTCCGTGCTATCTCTTTGATTTGCTCGGAAGAACCCAGAACGGGCACTCCATTAATCCGCACCCCATGCTTACGGCGGTTATCATCAATAAAGCCAACGACATCATACCGCAAAACGGGCATCCGCAAAATTTCACGAAGAAGTACCTCCCCGGCATTTCCCGCCCCGACAATGAGCAGTCGTGCCAGCCGACCGCCGGAAACCATCTGCGTCTCTTCGTAATAGAGTCGGATTATCAATCGTGCTCCGCAAATGACCACAATCGTAGCGGCCCAATCAATCATCATCACGGCAAAGGAGACCTGATTCCACCAGGCTATGTGTGTTCGGACAGCCTCGATATTGATCACCACGAACCAGCCGAACACAAGTATTACGGCGCTGATGTGCGATGCCTTGATAATACTCAAAAGATCGGAAACGCTCGCATACCGCCACCAGCCCTGATACTGATGGAACAGACCAAAAACGATCAGCTTCACCGCCAGAGTTACCAACAGCCATTTGAAGAAAAGCCCCGGAAACCACGCACCGATCTGCATCTCATCATTGACGGTAAAGGAAAGAAACAGCGAAATGGCAAAAAACAATACATGGGCCAGAATAATTACAGCCTGCCGGAAATAGATGCGCAGATACCCCATCTCCTCCTGCATCTCAGTTGAACCACTATTGTCATCCATATTGTCAGTTATCGTCTAAAAAGAGATATGTCTTTACGTTACTTCCTTCTTGACAAATACTTGGAAGCGATCCAGAATGCTTCTGTGTTTTCGATGTTCAGCACCTTTGCCATACCACCTTTGCCCGGTCAAAATGACGATTATACCGATAGTACGTCGTAAATGTAAAATTGTTTGCAAATTACAGCGGATTTTTGTAAATTAATCAAGCTGGATGTTGGCGTCAAAAGGCAATATTCACACCTAAAAACGCTGTTTTGGTATCAGCGTCGGCGTTTTACAATCTTTTTGTCGCCGGCGTCAAATTGGCCGATTTTTCCATCGGCCTAAACAGAGGACCCATAATTTTGCAAATTCACATAGCGATACTGAAACGCGGATATCTAAATTTGATCGTCCAGGGCCATAAATCCGTAGAATGTCGGCTGACGAAAATCCCATGCCCGCCATTCCGCCGAATCGTTCCCGGCGAAAAAGTGTTGCTAAAGGAATCAGCCGGTCCGGTTCAGGCCGAGGCGGTGGTCAAAAACGTGCTTTTTTTTGAAGACCTGACCCCCGCGGCGATCAAAAAAATCCATCGCAAGTATAACGACCTGATTATAGGAGCCGACGATTTTTGGCAGGCCCGGCAGAATTGCCGATTTTGTACGCTGATTTGGCTGGAAAAAGTCGAGAAAATAATGCCCTACCGACTCAAAACCAGGGGTATGCAGGCATGGCTGATTCGGGAAGAGCAGGACATAATCTCCCTGAAAATATAAACTTGAGGTATCCAGATATGCAATATACCAGTTACGAACGCGTAAAGGCCGCCCTGGAGCACAAAGAGCCGGATCGGGTTCCTTTCGATCTCGGTTCAGCCGCTGTAACCGGCATCAATATCAATACGTTAAGGAACTTGCGAAGACACCTGGGGCTTAGCGAAAATGTCCGGCTGCTGGACAAGATAACCCAGATCGCCCATGTCGATGATGATGTCATTGAAAAATTGGAAATCGACGTCAAAATTGTGGCACCCAATCCACCTGCCGAAAAAGGCCTCCAGAATGACTTAGGCGTACAGGACGGCTATGATCGGTTGATCGATGAGTGGGGCATGGGCTGGCAAATGCCTATCGACGGCGGCTTCTATTACGACTTGTACCACAGCCCACTCAAAGACGCCCGGACCGTCCGGGATGTCGAAAACCATCCCTGGCCCAACCCGCTTGACCCGGCCCGGTTCGTCGGCCTCAAAACACGGGCTGACAAAATCGTCTATGAAGAAAAACGGGCATATTTTCTCGAAAGAATGAGTTCCGGCATGTGGGAACACGCCATGTGGATGACCGGCTACGAAAAGTTTTTCTGTGACATGCTCCAGAACGAAAAACTGGTCCACGCCATCATGGAAAAAATCCTCCAGATAAAAATGCAATATTGGGGCAAGGCACTGGAGACGGTCGGCCAAAATGTTATGGTCGTCTCGACCGCCGATGATCTAGGCTCGCAGACCGGTTTGCTGGTCTCACTCGATTTATATAAGAAACTGATATGGCCCTATCATAAAAGACTGTTTGAATTCATCAAAAAGAAAGCAAAATCCAGGGTATATATATTTTTCCATAACGACGGCGCGATTTGGGAGACCATCCCACTGCTTATCGAGGCCGGCGTCGATATCCTCAACCCCTGGCAGGTCAATTGTACCGGCATGGGCGACACCAAACGATTCAAGAAAGAGTTCGGCAGAGACATTACCATTTGGGGCGGCAGTTGTGACACGCAGCACGTACTGCCGTTCGGCACGCCCCAACAGGTACGCGACGAGACCAAAAGAAGAATAGAAGACCTGGCACCCGGTGGCGGATTCATCTTCGCGCCCATCCACGTCATCCAAAACGGTGTCCCGCCGCAAAACATCATCGCTTGGTGGGAAACCCTCCAGAAATACGGCGCCTACTAAAAACAGCAGGACGAGATCAAGCTTATCCTTGTATATTACAATACTTAGGTAAAATAGTATGGACCAGAAAACAAAAAAAATATGTTGGCACAAGTACAAGCGGTTCTCTTACATCTGCGTTGGCGGTGTCTGTATTTTAATCGTGTGTATCTTGGACATGGAAGATGTCATCAATGCAGTCGAATACTACCAGGATGCACCATCTGTTATGTTGCTGATACCAATTTGCATTGCTGTTCCTGTAGGAATATTGGTTTGGCTTCTCTTTCAACTACCGAAACAAAATCAGATACCGTTAAAACTATGGGGACGAGGCATCGTCAACATGGGATTAATCATATTGGCGGGATGGTTCCTTTATATGTCGATTGATTTTTTTTGCATGGAATATTCAGACGTCGGAGAAATAGTTGTAAAACATGCGGAAATGACGAATATAAAATATTTATTTGGCGCAATGTTCATATTTCTTTCTATATGTTCGTTTATTAGTTCACGCCAACTTGTTAAAGATATACGTTTATGGAAAAAGGAAAAGACCACAAACGAAAATATAAAGAAATAACCAGGTAGATACTCACTGCATACCAGATATCTCCTATTTTGCCGTGCCGATCACGCCCAGCGGTTCCATTAGCTTACGCAGTTGCCGGACTTTTTCACCAGACAGTTCCTGGAACGGATCGCGCGGCACCCCGACATCAACCCCGGCCAGTTTCGTAGCCGCTTTGACGCTGGCGACATACCCCTGCGTCTCAAAAAACTGGTTCAGCGGATAAAGCAACTGCCAGAGCTTCCGAGCCGTCGGAATATCGTCCTGCTCCACAATAAGCTCATAAAGCTTAACGCATTGTTTAGGTGTGCAGTTAGCGCCGCCAGATACCCATCCTTTCACGCCGCCCAGGCTCATAGCCGAAAAGGCCAGCGTATCGGCACCGGTAAAAACAGCTATGCTGTCGGGACAATTCTTGAGAATATCCTGAAAATCGATCAGACCGGAACACGCGTCCTTTACCATGGTAATATTATCGATCTCAGCCAATCGCTCCAAAAGCCCAACCCCAAAATCCACCCGGCAACTGCCGGAGTTGTACAGCATAATCGGCAGACTCACAGCCTCACTGATGATTTCATAATGCCTGACCACCTCATCATCGCTCGGCAGTTCATAAAACGGAGGCACGATCATCAGGGCATCGGCCCCGGCCGCCTCGGCGTGTTTGCTCAGTTCGACGACCTGGCGCGTGGAGGTCGCCCCGGTATGCGCCATCACGGCCGCACGCTTATTTACGTGTTCGATAACCACTTCGGTTACGCGTTTTTGCTCGTCCACATCGAGATGATAAAACTCACCCGTTCCCCCACAGCTCATAATGCAGTGAGTACCGCTATTGATCTGATAATCGATAAGACGTTTAAGTGCGTTTTCGTCGATCGACTTATCGTCCGGTGAAAATGGTGTGCAAACGGGCGTAACCAGGCCGTATATTTCAGTCATAGCTATTCTCCTGCTAAAATTTCTTCAATTCCGTGATTTTATCATGTATTTTTTGTGGAAGGTTCCGTATAAACCTTCACGGTTCCATCCGGTTCGATGGTAAGCCGATCACCTTTGTTTATGGAATAAAAAGCCTCTTCCGGCAGAACCACAATCGGTACAGGTTTATTATACAATTCATCTGCGACTATACTGCCCAGTGCAATGATCGGATCCGCTGCTTTAAGGTTAATGATCGCCGCCGGCGCCACGCCGCTACGGACACTTTCCAGCAGAATGGCACTGCCGGTACTGGACCCTTTCCCTTGCGGCAGAACCAACACCCGCCCGGCAGCCATCTCGCCACTCAACTCATGGCGACGATCTATAATCTCACCGGTACGAGGATTCAACCCGCCCCACAAGCTCAAAGGCTCACGGCAAACCAGAGCCACACCTTCAGCACTACCGGCCACCACGGATTTTCCGATCAAAATTCTTTCCACTATACGTCCTTTCGGCACACACAGCCTTTCACCGCCGAGAGCACACAATCGGCCATGCTGCCAAAGGCGATCTTCACACCCAGCTCACCCGGCCCATAGTAGGCGCACTTTCCTGAGTTGGTCATAAGCACCTTCGTATCCGCAGGGATCATCGGCGTATGAAAAAGGCAGGTATCGAGAGTGATTTCCGTTCCAAAATCCATTATCACGTTCATAAAGTCGCTGCGCACCAGCAGGGAATACGATGTCTGGCTGGAAATCACGATAAATCTGACATCTTCACAAAGCGTGTTACCGTTTTCTTTCTGCTCTCGTATGAGTTGTGCCAGCCGTCGAAATTCCTCATAAGAAAAATGGGGACATCCCAGCACAACCACATCCAGCTTGTCTTTCTCCCTGGCCGTGGACAAATCGGCCAGGGCCTCTCGAAATTCAGCCATGCCGATATCGATAACCCTTTCCGGATGGCCGCCCTGAAAGGCCTCTTCCAGGCTGTTTGCCTCGGGCGTAACGCCAATCGCGTGAAACAACGCCACCGCCCCGGCCGAGGCTGCCGCCGCACCAAATGCTTTAAGCTGGTCACTGGTCGCATCGGCGCTAAAACCCTCGATAACCGGAATCTTATCGCCCACCATCGGTCCGATCAGATGACCCAATACCGCATACGAACAATCATCCTTCATAACAGTCAGGTCGATATCCACCAGTCGCAAAAGAATCTGACCTTTACGGTTTTCCTTCAGATGAAGACCGCATCTGGGAACCCTGCCGGTGATTGCGGCACAAATATCTATATAGTCGCCATACCGATTGGTCCGGGCGCCGAGCACCGAGTTGGCATAGCAAATAGCGTTGGATTCACCCCATGCTATCTGTTGCCCGAACCGCGGCGTCAGATAACTTTGATATGGCGCGCACGTCCACGTTGGAATACATCCCATATCCATATAGGCCTTGGCCTGCCGAATGGCCTTGGCGGCAAATTCCTCATTCACCCCAAATTGCTTCCAGTTCTGCAGGTCCAGCGGTCCCATATTCAAAGTCGTGGGAATACGAACCTTTCCGCCATATCCTGCCAGCTTCTCCGCAAATTCCAGACCTGCCTCACTAAGCAGTCCGCAACCGTCAATATGAGCCTGGCTTACATCCATCAGCTCCGACGCACCGTAAACCTCCGCCATTCTTACCATGATATGCATAGCCATCTGCGCCGTTTTGCCGTCACGGCCATGGAGCATCTGCTTGTCTCGTTCGCTCAGCTCTATACTCATAACGATTACTCATCTACTATTCATCGTTTTGTTTTCTTATTGGCCCGGCAAAATTCGCCCATCAACTCCATCGCCTTTTGATTGGTCTCAGTCGAACCATTCTGTTTGGCAAACGCGTCCACCATCTCCAGCAAATCATCCGCCACCGGCTTCAAACCGTAATCGTGCACCACGTTGATGATAGCTGCGTCCAGACCGTATTCCTGCGCCTTGGCCAGATAAGCCCGGCACACACCGACCTGGCGGCCCGGAAGATCTTTAACGCAATTGGAAATACCCAAAGACGTATGCACGCCTTTCATGGCCTGATCGGTCATTATTTTGCGGATCGCCTCGAACGCCCGGTAGGTATAGCCGGGCGTATCCGGGATCATGGGTATATCTATCGCCAGCGGAAAGACGGTCGAGTCGAAAAACAGATCTCCCGGCTCGAATCCATATTTACCGGTAGCCGCATCGAATATCTTACGGGCCATATTGTACAGATCATCCATGCCGTATGCGCCATCGGCGCCGGACTGTTTGTCGTCCACCAGCAGCCCTATAACCTTAAAATTATATTTCTTCCGTAGCGGCAAAATTTTGTCCACCGTATAGGTTTTAACGGAGTTAATCAGCGGTGCGGCAATATCACCCGGCCCATCCTGGTACCACTGTTCGAGTCCCGCTTTGAGAACATCGTCGTTGCTGCTATCGACACAAACCGGTACACCCCGGCTGTACTTCTTCACCAGGGCGACATAATCGCGCATCATCTGGACCGAAACTTGCGGATCATCCTCACCGAAAGCGTCCACATTGACCGCTATATAGTCGGCGTTGTGAGCGACCTGCGATTCTATCAATGAAATAATATAATCCAGTGTGGCACTGGGCTGTTCGTACGCCTTGGCCCCCTTTGCCAGCAACTCTTTCATCGCCGCCCCTTGTTTGGGTATGCTGGCATGAACACTTTCGCCGATTTGAATCAGGTTCACTTTTTTCGTATGATCCTTCCCAAAAAGATAATTCAAAATCGAAGCGGTTCTCAGTAGAGCCGGATTACGATTGGGATTGATCCTATTCGCCAATTTCTTCAAACCATCAGCCCCTTCACTGGCCGCCGCCTCGTAGATCAACTCGCCCACACAACGCTTATCGGGATTGTTCCCGCACGTACCATCCGGATCAGCATCGCCGCACGGCGGGTTGTCCAGCCCTTTTTCGCATTTACCAAAACTGCACAGACCAAAGTTCTCCACCAGAAAACAATCGCCGCATTCCTCACAGTCGAACAGGTATGTCTTTATTGCTTTTTCTTCGACGAAAAATTCCTTATACAGCCAGCCTTTACCCTCACGCAAACTCTTACTGGCCCCAAGCACTTTCTTGACTAATCCATGCATACCACGGCCCGGTTCCAGAAAAAGATTGTGAAACAGATCGAAAGACCTCTTGCTGAGCGTGGGCGATGGTTTAGACAGCTCTCGTCGCTTGCCGGCCTGGTCATACAGATAAAAACCATCCTTCACGCCCCAGGCAAGATTGTCTTTATACTCACGCCACCCGCTCCCGATCTCATCCGCTTTCTTGACAATCTCCAGCAGCATATCGAAATCGAACAAACCGCCCAGATCAACACCCACCGCCCCCAGGTCACGATACATCGCTACCATTTGCGCCGCCCGTTCGATATGCTGTTCGGGCTTCTCGCTGCGCAGCTTGTCGAGAAATTCCCTGGTCATCACGCAGCCGGGAAGCTTCCCTTCGTACATCAACCGGGGCGCCGGCGTCATTGTTGTCAGCACATATACATTGCCAAAAATCGGAACATTAATGTTTTCATCCTTGACGTAGCGGAACAACTCCTCACATTTACGCCAGTCACAACCGAGCTGCGTAATCAAAAAGTCGGCGCCGACCGTGATTTTCTTGGCCATCTTATAGTACTGCTGCATCTGTGACGCCTCGATGTATTTGTACTGCGAAACCGCCGCGCCAATGTAAAACTGATGAACCTTATCAAACGCACCGGCCTTGGCCTTATCGAAGGCTGTGTAGTTTAGTTCTTTTATCAGTTTGATCAGCCCCACCGAATCGACCTCGAAGACCCCTTGACTTTCCGCCGGTTTATCGCCGGTCAGCGCCAACACGTTTTCAACGCCCAGTTTCTCCAATCCGCCCAGATAAGTTTTAATGGCATCGGTATTGTGATCTTTCGTGGTAACGTGAGCTATTATCGGCAGACCGTCCCAAAGATCCCGCTCACCACCAGGCAGCGTCTTCCTGCTCAGCACCGAATAGATATCTGCCGGACTCAGTGACGCCACTCCACCGGGGCTTTGTGGTATCGGCACCGCTCCCAGAACCATACCATCGGGTATTTCCGATTTCTTCTGAGCATACCCGGTCAGAAACTTCTCGAAATTGCTCAGCCCGTGGCCCGGCAACGGCACAAACTCAGCCAAAAGAATGAACTTGCCCCCAGATTCCACCAGATTTCTAAAAGACTCACTTTTCTTAACCATAGCAATATTCACCTTTTATACAAACAGAATCCACTCAATAACACATTGTGCCGGCCAATATCGCAGACTGCCCCACTAAAATCAATCAAATTCTGATAGCTACTCCGCCGTCGATAATGAAAAGGCTTGGCACACTTATGCTGCATACGCCCCCTAAAAAATGCTTGATGGTCACCGGCGACGCGTCAGTACAACCCTTGCACCTTGCCGGTCTTGACATCCACGTCGATCCTTCTAAAGGCCGGGTTGGACCCTGTCCCGGGAAGCAACTTGATATCGCCCGCCACCGGCACCAGGAACCCTGCTCCTCTATATTCCAATATATCACGGATCGGCAACTCCCAATCTGTGGGCCGACCCTTTAAATTCGGATCGTGCGAAAGGCTCAGCTGTGTCTTAACCATACACGTACCAAGCTCGTTAGCCCTCGGATCCGCCTCATACCTCTTCAGTTTCGCTTTCGCCTCGTCACTGTATGTTACTCCCCTGGCCCCATATATCTTCTTGGCGATCAGCTCAATTCGCTCACTCAGCGGAGTATCCAGTTCGTAAAGGAATTTGAAATTATTCTTTTCATCGCACGCGGTCATCACCGCCTGGGCCAGCTCTACCGCCCCGGCACCGCCTTTGAGCCAATGCTGCGACAACGCCGCCAGCGCTCCATTCTGCTGGGCCACCTTACGAACCAATTCGATTTCCGCCTTCGTATCGGTATAGAATCTGTTGATGCAGACCACCGGTCGCACCCCACTGGCCCTGACCGTCTCGATATGGCAGATCAAATTCTCGCATCCTTTTTCCAGAAGCCCCATGTTTTCCCTGGTATAGGCCTCATCCAGCGGTATTCCCGGCTTGACCTCGGGACCGCCGCCGTGCATCTTTAGCGCCCTGATGGTCGCTACGATCACAACCGCGTTAGGCACCAGCCCGGAGAACCGGCACTTGAGATTCCAGAACTTCTCAAACCCGATATCCGCCCCGAACCCGCTTTCGGTCACCAGATAATCGTTCAGTTTCAGCCCTATTCTATCGGCGATAATTGAGCTTTGTCCGATAGCGATATTCGCAAACGGACCGGCATGAACAAACACCGGTTGACCTTCGATAGTCTGCATCAGGTTCGGATTGATCACATTGGCCATCCACGCCGTCATCGCCCCATCGACTTCCAGATCAGCCGTCGTCACCGGATTACCCTTCTTGTCGTAAGCCATTACGATACTGCCTATCCGCCGACGCATATCCGCCAGATCGTTCGCCACCGCCAGGATAGCCATAATCTCACTTGATGCGGTAATCTGGAATCCTGATTCCATTTCAAAACCATCCATTTTACCACCCTTGCCGATGGTGATATTGCGTAGTGCCTGGGCACAAAAATCGATAGCCCATTTCATTTGCACCCGATCGGGATCGATATCGATACGTCTAAGATTCAGCTTAGCCAGTTTTTCATCGTCGTAGTTGTTTTCATGCTGCATTCGGCTCGTCAGTGCCACCATAGCAAGGTTATGCGCATTGGTGATAGATTCCATATCACCGGTCAGGCGAATCGAAAATGGCGTCAGCGGTATGCACTGCGACAGCCCACCACCGGCTGCCGACCCTTTGATATTGAATGTCGGTCCTCCGCTCGGCTGACGGATCGCTCCGGCCACTTTCCTGCCCAGCTTACCCAACCCCTGGACCAGTCCTATAGTGGTCGTGGTTTTGCCTTCGCCCAACGGTGTCGGGGTTATAGCCGTCACATCGACATATTTACCTTGCCCGGCGTCCTTCAGCCGATCCAGCACTTTCAGATAGTCCACCTTACCCAGATAGTTACCCATAGGGATCAGTTCATCGCCTTCGAGACCAAGCTCTTTGGCGAGCACCCCGATTCGCTTCATATTTTCTTCCGCCGCTTCCGCTATCTGCCAGTCTGCCATTTTCATCGGATCGGGCCGACCGGCCGATTCGTTCGAACTAACTCGTTCATTTTTAGACATATTATTCCATCCTGAAATTTAGGTGTTTCCGAGACTTAACTCTCGGACCACCCAGCGAAATAATCCTTGAGATAACAGGCTGCGAAGAGGTCAACGCCTCATCGACCACCAATACCCCTTCCGCCAGCAGCGCCCACCCCGGACTTCCCTTTTCCCTGCCAAACCCCAGAGCACGCGACTGCAACGCGAAATTATTGCTGGGATATCGCAAAGGTATTTTCCATCAGTTTCACCCATGCGTACCCCTCGTACTCGCTCCCGAACATCATTAGCGAATTTCGTATCGATATCCGGCAGCACCAGAGGTATCGGCTGATATTCGACCAGCGACTTCAAATGCTCCAGACATCGTGTAAAGCTTCTAAGTCGTTCTCGTAATTGCACATCACCTCGAGCCTTAAATGGCTCCAACTGTACTTTCGGCTCTTCCAGAACCTCTACTTCCCTGGAAAGCTTGCCTTCGAGCAGAATATTATAACCTTTTTTTAACTTCATACAGCAAATTCCATACAAACGTCTATATGCCCACCCACCGCCGGCTGAAAATCACAAGTCAAAAACTGTATCAGCGAATCTCGCGCCTTGCCATACTCGCCAACCGCTTCCAACGCCGAACCGCACAGCCTACGAACATGTCCCTGCGTAATTTGCACACCTTCGCCGCCCTGCGGAAGCGTAAATTTACCTCGCTTTGAATCGGTACCCAAGGTCTTGCCCACCGCCTGTTCGTCGCCGGCAAGATCAAGGCAGTCATCGGCAAGTTGGTACGCCGTCCCGATGCAATAACCAGCTTCCTCTAATAACTGCGAACATCTCTTGTCGTCGCCTCCGAATATCGACGCCACAAATGCGAAAAGCGGACCAGTCTTGTTACGGGCCAAGCGCAAACAAGTATCCTCATCCAATTGTTTGCCGCGGAACAAAAGCTCCTGCTCGGTCTCGGCCTCGATTACCTCTGTGACTTTCGAAAGAAATCTATCCAGATAGCGACCGCCTTCCACATCAATGAGCATCTTCATTGCCTCACACAAAAGCAAATCGCCTATCAGAATCGCCCCTGATGGTGAACTCGTCCGCCACAGGGCCGGACCAGCTCGACGCACCAGGGCGTTATCTACAACATCATCGTGAAGAAGACTGGCCGTATGAACAATCTCCGTCGCCGCGCAAAAACTAACAAGTACCCCACGATCAACCGAAAAACACCCGCTCTCCACCAAACGCCCCGCCAGGCTGCTTCGCAGCATCTTGCCCGGCATAAGCTGACCAATCTCGATACTGCCGACTATAACGGAAGCCGCTTTCTCCAATCGCTCAACTGTAAGCTCTCGAACCTCGGATACAAAACTCATAAAAGCATCCTCTTCAACTTCCGTCAAACAGTCCCAAAACTATAGTATCTAAACTGGTAACTTATGCATGCCCAGCTGGACATTAGTACTTCTTAACTCGAAACTTAGAGAAGGCACAAAATACCAGAACCATAACGCAATTGCAACCCCACACAGAAAAAAAATAACCACTATCGATAAATTCTTTGACAAAATGAAAAATAAACCAAATTCCCGACCGACCAAAATTATCATAACACCTTTTGACCTAAATGGTTATGAGATAACTGCCAACCACCCGACCGCCGCCGTGCTACCCCCCCCCCCCCGCCCGGCCGGTACACCCCCATAATTCCCAATGGAGGCGCGGAAAGACGACTG
>Ga0315290_10000352_pt1 | contig 29434 bp, 26 predicted proteins | sample YL17G12_0_MG_FD_203627 | JGI IMG/M metagenome (GOLD analysis project Ga0315290, IMG submission 203627) | Sediment microbial communities from Yellowstone Lake, YNP, Wyoming, USA - YL17G12_0 | ecosystem: Environmental > Aquatic > Freshwater > Lake > Sediment | place: USA: Wyoming | collected... | reverse complement strand
CTTCCGCCCACAACGCGCGCGATCTTCCGATTCCGCGCCAGTCGATGCCACCCGACGCCCCGCTGTCGCGCCGCGCCTTGTTCGCGCTGATCCTCATCTTCGCACTGGTCTGGTTTTCCGGGCTCGATGTCCGGGCGCTGATCCACCCGGACGAGGGCCGCTATGCCGAAATCCCGCGCGAAATGGTGATCACCGGCGACTGGCTGACGCCACGCCTCAACGGCCTCAAGTATTTCGAGAAGCCCCCGCTGCAGTACTGGATGACCGCGGCGGCCTACGAGACCTTCGGCGTGCACCAATGGACTGCGCGCCTGTGGACCGCGCTGTCGACGTTCCTCGCTACATTGTTCGTCGGCTATGCCGGCGCTCGCCTCGGCGGCTCCGCACTGGGGCTCTACGCCGCCGCGGCCATGGCGGGCTGTGCCGGCTACATCGTCAATGCCCACTTTCTCACGCTGGACGGCGCGCTGGGGGCGTTCCTGACCGTGGCCCTGGGCGCCTTCCTGCTGGCGCAGCGGGCCGAAGCGACGCCCGCCGAGGGCCGGGGCTGGATGTGGGTCGCGTGGGCGGCGATGGCCGCGGCTACCCTGTCCAAGGGACTGATCGGCGTCGTGATCCCCGGCGCCGCGCTTGTCCTCTACACGCTCGTGACGCGGGATCTCGGCGTCTGGCGGCGGCTCCACCTCGGCAGCGGAACAGCGCTGTTCCTGGTGCTCGCCGCACCGTGGTTCGTCGCGGTGTCGCGGGCGAACCCCGAGTTCTTCCAGTTCTTCTTCATCCACGAGCACTTCCAGCGTTATCTGACCGTCACCCACGGACGGCAGGAGCCGTGGTGGTATTTCATCCCGTTGCTGCTGGTCGGGATGCTGCCGTGGCTCGTCGTGCTGGGCTGGGGCGCGCGGCGGATGTGGCGCGACGGAACGCCTGCCGCCAACGGCTTCTCGTGGCAGCGGTTCACGCTGGCGTGGTCGGTCTTCGTCTTTGTCTTCTTCAGCGCATCGGGATCGAAGCTGCCGTCGTACATCCTGCCGATGTTTCCGGCCCTGTGCCTGCTCTGCGGATGGCTGCTGCACGACATCGATCCGCGGACGCTGCTGCGGCTGACGCGGCCGACCGCGGTCATTGCCGCCGTCCTGCTGCTCCTCGTCGGGTTCGGCTTCGATCCGGTGGCGCGGCGCTTCATCGCCGACGAGGCTTCGCTCGCGCCGGCGCTGCGTTTCGCGCCCTGGGTCACCGCCGCCGCCGGCGTGGTGGCGCTGGGCAGCGCGGCGGCGATGCTGGCGCTGCGCGGCGGGCGTCCGCACGGCCGCACGGTGGCGGTGCTCGCGATCTCCCTGTCGATGCTCGTGGCGGTCCAGCTCGGGATCGTCGGCTACGACAATTTTCGCACCACGCGGTCAAGCCGCGATATCCTGCGCGCGGCGGAGGCCGTCAACGGGCCGTTCACCGCCGGGATTCCGTTCTACCATGTCCACATGCATGACCAGACCGTGCCGTTCTATCTGCGGCGTCCCACGATCTTCGTGTCGTACCGCGACGAATTCGCGCTCGGCCTCGACGCCGAGCCGCAGCGGGGAATCGCCACCGACGCCGCGTGGCTGCCGGTCTGGGACGGCCTTGCGCAGGGCTACGCGATGATGCCGGTCCGGGACTTCGAGAGATTCGAGGCGCAAGGGGTGCCCATGCGCGTGCTCGCGCGCGACCCGCGCCGCGTAATCGTGAGCAGGCGATGACCTCGGCCGCGTTCCTGATGCTGATGGCCGGCGTGCTGCTGAACGCCGGGGCGCAGCTGCTGCTGAAAGCCGGCACCAATGTGCTCGGCGTCATCACGCTGACCCGGGAGACGTGGCTCGACACGTTCGCCAGGATGGCCACGCAGGGCTACTTCGTTCTCGGCGCCGCCTGCTACGCCGTCAGCATCGTGGTCTGGATTCTCGGCCTGTCGCGGGTGCCGGTGTCGGTTGCCTATCCGCTGCTGTCCGTCGGCTATATCATCAACGCCGTCGCCGCGCACTACCTGTTCGGCGAATCCGTGACGCTCACCCGCTGGCTCGGCATCGGCTTCATCGTCGTCGGGGTCTGGCTGGTCGCGCGGAGCTGACGGCCCTCCTGATTTCGATGACCACACTGCCCTACCTCAAGTTTGCCGGCCCCGTGCTCGACGCGGCGACCATCGACGGCGTCGCGGAGGTGCTGCGTTCCGGCCAGCTCACCAGCGGGCCGTGGGTGAAAGAGTTCGAGGCGGCGCTGTCGGCGTTCTGCGAGGGGCGGCCGGTCCGCGTGCTGACGTCGGCGACTGCGGCCATCGAGGTCGCCCTGCAGCTGTGCGGCATCGGCCCGGGAGACGAGGTCATCACCTCGGCGCAGAGCTTCTTCACCGTCCTCAACATGATCGCCAAGGTCGGCGCGAAACCGGTGTTCGTCGACTGCGACCTCGTCACGCGCAACATCGATCTGACCGCGGTCGAAGCCGCGATCACTCCGCGCACGCGGGCGATCATGCCGACGCACTGGCCCGGCTCGCTCGTCGACATGGACGCGCTGCACGCGCTCGCCCGGCGGCACCGGCTGCGCGTGATCGAGGATGCCGCGCTGGTGATCGGCTCGCGCTGGAACGGCCGCAACGTGGGGGCCTTCGGCGACCTCGTCACCTTCAGCTTCCACCCGAACAAGAACATCACGTCGATCGAAGGCGGCGCGCTGGTCGTCAACGACGACGGCGAAGCCGCGCGCGTCGATCCGCTGCGCTTCCACGGCATCACCTACCTGCCGGATAGCACCCGCGACGTGGCCTTCCCGGGCGGCAAGTTCAACCTGCCCGACGTCAATGCGCGGATCGGCGTCGCCCAGCTCGCGCGGCTGCCGGAGTTCCTGGCCCAGCGCCGCGCGCTGGCCGACCGGTACTTCGCGCGGTTCTCGTCCGACCCGGCCTGCGCGCTGCCGCCCCTGCCCGCTGCCGCCGGCGACGACGGCCAGTCGTGGAACATGTGGAGCGTGCTGCTGCCGCTGTCGCGGATGACGCTCACGCGCCGGGCGTTCCGCGCAGCGATGGAGGCCCGCGGCATCGGCACCGGCGTCTCGTACGAGGCGCTCCATCTGTGCACGCTCGGGCGGAGCTACGGTTACAAGGACGGCGCTTTCCCGGCCACCGAGCGCATCGCCCGCGAGACGGTGACGCTGCCCCTGCACCCGGCGATGGCCCTGGCCGACGTCGACCGCGTTTGTTCCGCGGTGGCGGAAATCATCGTGCCGGCGCGGCCATGAGCGACACGACCGCAGCCGCCCCGGAGACGGCGCCCGCCGTGGCCGCTGCCGTGCTTTCCGTGGTGATCCCCGTCTACAACGAGGAGGCGGGGCTGCCCGCGCTGTTCGCACGGCTCTACCCCGCACTCGATGCCCTCGCCACGCCCTACGAGATCATCTTCGTCAACGACGGCAGCACCGACCGGTCGGCGGCGCTGCTGCGCGAGCAGTTCCAGCGCCGGCCCGACGTGACGCGCGCCGTGCTCTTCAGCGCCAACTGCGGCCAGCACATGGCGATCATCGCCGGCTTCGAGCGCTGCCGCGGCGAGCGCGTGGTCACGCTGGACGCCGACCTGCAGAACCCGCCCGAGGAAATCGGCAAGCTGCTCGCGGCGATGGATGCCGGCCACGATTACGTCGGCGGCGTGCGCCGGGAGCGCGAGGACTCGTGGTGGCGGCGCGCCGCGTCGCGGGCGATGAACCGCCTGCGCGAGCGTCTCACCCGGATCCGGATGACGGACCAGGGCTGCATGCTGCGCGCGTACAGCCGCGACATTGTCGCCGCGGTGGCGGCCAGCAGCGAAGTCAGCACCTTCATCCCGGCGCTCGCGTACACCTACGCAAGCCGTCCGACCGAAGTCGAAGTCGCGCACGAGGAACGGGCCGCCGGCGAGTCGAAGTACTCCTTCTATCAGCTGATCCGGCTGAACTTCGATCTGATCACCGGGTTTTCGCTGGTGCCGCTGCAGCTGTTCTCGATGTTCGGCATGCTCGTGTCGGCGCTTTCGCTCGCCACCTACGTCGTCGTGATCGGCTACCGGCTGTTCTTCGTCGAATGGCGCGGCGCCGCCAACGCCTTGTGGGATCGCGACATCCTCACCTTCTTCCTGATCGGCGTCGTGCTGTTCGGACTGGGGCTCATCGGCGAATACGTCGGCCGCATCTACCAGCAGGTGCGGGCGCGTCCCCGGTATACGGTGCAGGCGGTCCTGGAAAGCGAGCGCAGAGAACCGGTCGAGCGATGAAGGTCGCGCGAACCGGACATCCATGAGCCGCGCCGTCGTCTTCGCCTATCACAACGTCGGCGTCCGCTGCCTCAGGGTGCTCCTCGCGCACGGCGTCGAGGTGCCGCTCGTGGTCACCCACGACGACGCTCCGGGCGAGGCCATCTGGTTCGCGTCGGCCGCGGCCACCGCGGCCGAGCACCGCATCCCGGTCATTGCGCCGGACGATCCGAACACGCCGGAACTCGCGGCGCGGATTGCCGCGCTGGCGCCGGATTTCCTGTTCTCGTTCTATTATCGCCGGATGCTGAAGGCGCCGCTGCTCGCGCTGCCCGCACGCGACGCGCTCAACATGCACGGATCGCTGCTGCCGAAGTACCGCGGACGGGCGCCGGTGAACTGGGCGGTGCTGCACGGCGAGCGCGAAACCGGCGCCACGCTGCACCGGATGACGGTGCAGCCCGATGCGGGCGACATCGTCGCGCAGATCGCCGTGCCCATTCTCCCCGACGACACCGCGCGCGAGGTGTTCGACAAGGTGACCGTTGCCGCAGAGATCGCGCTCGACGGCGTCCTCCCCGCTCTGATCGCGGGCATCGCGCCCCGCCGGCCCCAGGAGGCCGCACGCGCCAGCTATTTTGGCGGCCGCCGGCCCGAGGACGGCATCATCGACTGGACGCGCGATGCCGCGACGATCCACAACCTCGTGCGCGCCGTCGCGCCCCCGTATCCCGGCGCCTTCACGACGCTCGGCCGCTCTCCGGCGCTGATCCTGCGCACGCGCGTGCTCGCTGCGGCCCCCCCGACGCCCGCGCCGGCGATCAGTGTGCGCGACGGGCGGATCGTCGCGCATTGCGGCGGCGGCGGCACGCTGGACGTGCTGTCGCTCGAGATCGACGGCGCGCCCGCCACGCCTGCCGTGCTCGCCGCGCGCCTCGGCGCCGAGGCGATGCACCTCGGCCACGCCGGCCGCTGACACTCAACCCACCCTCCCCTCCCCCATGAAGAAAATCCTGATCCTCGGCGTCAACGGCTTCATCGGCCATCACCTCTCCCACCGGATCCTCCGCGAGACCGACTGGGAGATCTACGGGATGGACATGCAGACCGACCGCATCACCGCCCTGCTGCCCGAGCAGCGCTTCCACTTCTTCGAAGGCGACATCACGATCAACCGCGAGTGGATCGAGTACCACGTCAAGAAGAGCGACGTCGTGCTGCCGCTGGTCGCGATCGCCACGCCGGCCACCTACGTCCGCGAGCCGCTGCGCGTGTTCGAGCTCGATTTCGAGGCCAACCTGCCGATCGTCCGCGCCTGCGTTCGCTACAGGAAGCGGATCGTCTTCCCGTCGACGTCCGAGGTCTACGGGATGTGCGGCGACGCCGAATTCGACCCCGAGAGCTCACCGCTCGTGCTCGGCCCGATCAACAAGCCGCGCTGGATCTACAGCTGCGCCAAGCAGCTGATGGACCGCGTGATCCACGCCTACGGCATGGAGCAGGGCCTCGACTACACGTTGTTCCGGCCGTTCAACTGGATCGGTGCGGGTCTCGACTCGATCAACACGCCGAAGGAAGGCAGCTCGCGCGTGATCACACAGTTCCTCGGCCACATCGTCCGCGGCGAGCCGATCAAGCTCGTCGACGGCGGCACGCAGAAGCGCGCGTTTACCTACATCGACGACGGCATCGCGGCGCTGATGAAGATCATCGCCAACGACGGCGGCGTCGCGTCGGGCAGGATCTACAACATCGGCAATCCGGCCAACAACTTCTCGGTGCGCGAAGTCGCGACGATGATGCTCGACCTCGCCCTCACCTACGCGGAATACCGCGACAGCGCAGCCCGGGTCGCGATTGTCGAAACCACCGCGGACGCGTACTACGGCAAGGGCTACCAGGACGTCCAGAACCGCGTGCCCAGGATCGCCAACACCTGCGCCGATCTCGACTGGACGCCCGTCGTCGCGATGGACGACGCGCTGGCGCGGATCTTCGACGCCTATCGCGGGCAGGTCGCCGAAGCGCGCCACCTCGTCGACTGACAGGCGCCGGCCGGCGTCCCGCGGTCCGGCGGCGCAGCGAGGGCAGGCGCGCGCCGACAGGTCTAGATCGCCTCGACGGCGAAGCTCGCGGGCGGCAGGCCGCTCAGATGCCGCTCCCACATCGCCGTGTAGGCCGACTCGATGTGGCGGCGGAAGCGATCCGTATCGAACAGCGGGCACGTCGCGCGGTTGTCCGCGAGCCGGGCGCGGATCGCCGCCAGCAGGGACGGCGTCGTGGCGAGTTGCAGCGCCAGCGCCTCATAGTCATCGAGATTCCGGGTAGCGAGTTCAGGCAATCCGACGGCATGAAGCAGGCTGCCTGCTACGCGACCGGCGAACGTGGTGCCCATGCATGTCACGACCGGCAGCCCGGCCCACAGCGCGTCGCTCGCCGTCGTGTGCGCGGCGTAGGGCAGCGTGTCGACGAAGAGGTCCGCCAGCCGCTGGCGCGCGAGGTGCGCGTCCTGCGCCCGCCGCGGTGCGAAGACGAGACGGTCCTCGCTCACGCCCCGCCGCAGCGCCTCCCGCCGCAGGTTGGCCGACGCGGCCGCGTTGTCCTCGAGCAGCCACAGGACGCTCCCCTCCATCCGGTACAGCAGACGCATCCAGATGTCGAAGATCTCCGGCGTGATCTTGTAGTTGTTGTTGAAACAGCAGAACACGAACCCGGTTTCCGGCAGCCCCGCTTCGGCGCGCGTCGGCGTCTGCTCGGCCATCCGGCGCTTCCGGTCGTTGACCTGATAGGTGTCCGGCAGCCGCACCACCTTCTCCGCATAGAAGGCTTCGTCGTCGGTCGGTATCACGAATCTGTCGGCCACGATGTAGTCGATGTACTCCGCGCCGAAGGTGCCCGGGTAGCCAAGAAAGTTGACCTGGAGGGGCGCCGGCCGATGGGCCAGGATTCCCGGACGGCTGTCCGTCGTGTGGCCGGTCAGGTCGACCGCAATGTCGATCCCCGCCGCGGCCAGCATGGTTGCGACTTCGACGTCGCTGTCGCCGCGGACATCCACGAATCGATCGAACGAGCGCGCGATCCGCTCGCGGATGCCGCCTTCCGCCGCGGGACCGAAGGAAATCGCCGTGATCTCGAAGCGGCTCCTGTCGTGGGCTTCGAACAGCCCGGCGGCAAGGTACGCGACCGCGTGCTCGTGAAAGTTCGCGGACAGGTAGGCCACGCGAATCCGGTCGCGCCGGTCGCGGCCGCCCGCGGCAAGCGGACGCGCCGACGGCGGGCACTGGTCGCCCACGTAGGTGCGCGCGCACTGCAACTGCGCCGACGAAGACCGCGAATTGACGAGAAAGGCGAACGGATGGACCGCCTTGCCGCCGCTTTCCACTGCGCTCTCGACGCTGCGCGTCAGCTCGGCTACGTTCGCCCAATCGCAACACATCAGGCGACTCCGGAGCCGGGTCCCCGCCGCATAATCGTAATCGGGGGCGATCGCGAGCAGCCGGTCGAACGCCGCGGCGGCATCGCCGAAGCGCTTCAGCAGGTAGAGTGCGTTGCCGCGATGGGCGAGCGCGTCCGGGTCGTGCGGATCGAGCGCGAGCAGCCGGTCGCAAGTCTCGAGCGCTTCCTGCACGCGCCGCAGCTCGAGCAGCACCAGCGTGCGATGGTTCAGCGCTTCCGCATACCGGGGATCGAGCGCAAGCGCCCGGTCGTAGAAAGCCAGCGCTTCCTCGTCCCGGCCGAGGCCGCGCAGCGCATTGCCGCAATTGCTGAGGGCATCGACATAATTCGGCCGCATCGTGAGTGCCCGGTCGCAGCTCGCCGCCGCTTCGGCAAACCGCCTCAGCCCGCACAGCGCGACGCCGCGGTTGTTGTACGCTTCCGCATAGTGCGGCATGAGCGCCAGCGCCCGGTCATAGCTCGCGAGCGCTTCGTCGTCGCGCTGCAATCGATGCAGGGCGTTGCCGCGATTGTTGTGCGCTTCCGCATAGTCGGGCTTGAGCGCCAATGCGCGATCGCAACTGGCGAGCGCAGCGCCGTAATCCCCCAACTCCTGCAGCACGAGGGCGAGATTCGAGTGCGCGGCCGGCTGCCCGGGGTCGATGGCGATCGCCGTGCGGATCAGGTCCGCCGCCTCCCGATGCCGGCCTTGCTGATGCTGCACCAGCCCCAGCATGTGCAGGACGCCGCTGTGCCCGGGCGTCTGCGCGAGGACCTCGCGATACAACGATTCGGCCGGCGCGAGCTCGCCGCGCTGGTGGTGGGCAAATGCCTGGTCGAGTTTCGCGTTCATCGCCACCGCTTCCGTGGGCTGCAGCCGCCGCTGCAGATCGCTTCCGGTGCGCGGCCCCTGCGCGAAGCCGGCGCCGGCACGGCACGGCCGCCGCGCTCGGGTGCGCATTGTACGCGATGGCGGATGCGCGGCGAGCCCGCCCGGCTTGTTCGGACCGTGGCTGTCCGCTAGAGTCTCGCCTTCGGCAACGCCGGCCATCCAGGTTCCCGATGCTCCTCGCGCTGAAAATCGACGTCGACACGCTGCGCGGCACGCGCGAGGGCGTGCCGCGCCTGGTCGACCTGCTGCGCCGCCACGATGCGGGGGCCACCTTCCTGTGGAGCCTCGGCCCCGACCACACCGGGCGCGCAATCAAACGCGTATTCCGTCCTGGATTCGTGCGGAAAGTGCAGCGCACGTCGGTGGTGAAGCACTACGGCGTGCGGACCCTGCTGTACGGAACCGTGCTCCCGGGCCCGGACATCGGTCGCCGCAGCCCCGACGTCATGCGCGCGGTGCGCGACGAGGGCTTCGAAGTCGGCATCCACACGTGGGACCACATCCGCTGGCAGGATGGCGTCGCGACCGCAGACGCCGAATGGACCCGCGCGGAGATGCAGCGCGCGTGCGAGCGCTTCACCGAGATCTTCGGCACCGAGCCGAGGACCCACGGCGCCGCGGGCTGGCAGATGAACGCCCACGCGTTGCGGCTGACACAGCGGCTGGGTTTCGACTACTGTTCCGACGGTCGCGGCACGCACCCGCATCTGCCGGTCTGGAACGCGGAACTGGTCCGCTGCCCGCAACTGCCCACGACGCTGCCGACGCTGGACGAGCTGATCGGCCGCGACGGCATCACGCCCGGGAATGTCGCCGCGCACCTGCTGCAGCAAACCCGGCAGCCGAAAGCGGCCGGCCACGTCTACACGTTGCACGCCGAGCTCGAAGGCCAGCGTCTCGCGCCGGTGTTCGAGCAGCTCCTCACCGGATGGAAGGCACAAGGCTGGCGGCTCGTCTCGACGCGCACGCTGTATGAGTCGCTGCACGTGCTGGCCCTGCCGCGGTGCGAGGTCGGTCCGGGCGAGATCCCCGGTCGGAATGGAAAAGTGTTGCTGCAGGGCGCCGAGTTTCTGGCGGACGTCGATCTCGCCGCGTAGCCCGGGTCGAACGCAGCGAAACCCGGGGTTGCCGTCGCACGCGCGCCGGCAACGCACGCGCACCGGCCCCGGGTTTCGCTGCGCTCAACCCGACCTACGCCGTGCCGCGTCTGATCGGCACCACAACCGGTACGGGGCGCCACCCCCTGCGGACCCAACGGCTTGTGTTCGCCGAGGGCCGGGGCTAGCATTGCGTCAGAAATCTTCCCAGCCGTCCGCCCACCCCATTTCGCCGCCAAGGAAGCCCATGGTCGAGCGCAAGTCCCGCCCCGCTCCCCTCACCCTCGTCGCCCGCAAATCCGCCAAACCCGGCCGGTCCGGCCCGGCCACCCGGCTGCTCCCGCCCAACAAGCTGTTCGTGCTCGACACCAATGTCCTGATGCACGACCCCACGAGCCTGTTCCGGTTCGAGGAGCACGACATCTACCTGCCGATTCTCACGCTCGAGGAGCTCGACAACAACAAGAAAGGCGTGACCGAGGTCGCCCGCAACGCGCGCCAGACCTCGCGCTTCATCGACGAGCTCGTTTCGGGTGTCCCGGACAGCATCGCCGCGGGGATCTCGCTCGAGCCCAAGTCCAACGGCGCGGCCACCGGCCGCCTGTTCCTGCAGACCGAGACCATCACCACGGTGCTGCCGCCGTCGCTCGCCAACGGCAAGGCCGACAACCAGATCATCGCCGTCGTCATGCACCTGCGCGACGCGCATCCGAAACGCAGCGTGATCCTGGTCAGCAAGGACATCAACATGCGGATCAAGGCGCGCGCGCTGGGGATCGCCGCCGAGGACTACTTCAACGACAAGGTGCTGGAGGACACCGAGCTCCTCTACAGCGGCATGCGCGAGCTGCCCGCGGATTTCTGGGACCGCCATGGCAAGGGCATGGAATCGTGGCAGCAGGGCGGGCACACCTATTACCGCGTCACCGGGCCGCTCGTGGCCTCGATGCTGACCAACGAATTCCTGTACCAGGAGCTTGCCGGCGAAGCACCGTTGTACGCGCTGGTGAAGGAGATCTCCGGCCGCACCGCGGTGCTGTCCACGCTCAAGGACTACACGCACCAGAAGAGCAACGTCTGGGGGATCACCGCCAGGAACCGCGAGCAGAATTTCGCGCTGAACCTCCTGATGAACCCCGAGATCGACTTCGTCTCGCTGCTGGGCCAGGCCGGCACCGGGAAGACCCTGCTGACGCTCGCCGCGGGACTCATGCTGACGCTCGAGTTCAAGGTCTACTCGGAGATCATCATGACCCGGGTGACGGTGCCGGTCGGCGAGGACATCGGCTTCCTCCCCGGGACCGAGGAGGAGAAGATGAACCCGTGGATGGGAGCGCTCGAGGACAATCTCGACGTCCTGAACAAGACCGACGACGAGGCCGGCGAATGGGGGCGCGCCGCGACGCGCGACCTGATCCGCTCGCGGATCAAGGTGAAGAGCCTCAACTTCATGCGCGGCCGCACGTTCATCAACAAGTTCCTCATCATCGACGAGGCGCAGAACCTGACGCCGAAGCAGATGAAGACGCTCATCACGCGCGCGGGACCCGGCACCAAGGTCGTCTGTCTCGGCAACATCGCCCAGATCGACACGCCTTACCTGACCGAGGGGAGCTCCGGCATCACGTACGTCGTCGACCGCTTCAAGGGCTGGGCGCACTCGGGGCACGTGACGCTGCAGCGCGGCGAACGCTCGCGCCTTGCCGACCACGCGGCGGAAATCCTCTGACGCCGGACTCGCCGCATCGTGCGCGATCGCGCCGGCACGCGAGCGCGGGCCGGTAGCGCCCGATGCCGACCGCATTGCGCCGGTTCGCGCGTTTCGCCGTGGTCGGCGCGCTCGCGACCGCGGTGCACACGACGGTGTTCTCCGTCGCGATCGAAATGGCGCACATCGAGCCGGTGCTCGCCAACGGCATCGCCTTCAGCGTGGCGGTGCTCGTCGGCTACGAACTCAACCGCCGCTGGACGTTCGCCGCGCACGGGGCCGCGAACGCCCGGCTGTGGCGATACGTTGCCGCCCAACTGATCGGCCTCGCCTGGAGCAGCGTGATCATGTTCGCGGTCGTGCACGGAGCGCGCTGGTCGCCGTACCTCGGCCTCGTGCTGTGCCTGCTGTTGGTACCGCCCCTGACGTTTGCGCTCAGCCAGTTCTGGGTGTTCAGGCGGCGCGGCTGATGCCATGGCCGTCCCGCCCCGCGCCCGCTTCCGTCAGTAGCTTCCGCGTTTCGCGAAGTTCTCGAAGCGCGTGTACTCGCCGAGGAAGGTGAGCCGCACGGTGCCGATCGGACCGTTGCGCTGCTTGCCGATGATGATCTCGGCGATCCCCTTGTCCTGCGTGTCGGGGTTATAGACTTCGTCGCGGTAGATGAACAGGATCACGTCTGCATCCTGTTCGATCGCGCCCGATTCACGAAGATCCGACATCACCGGCCGCTTGTTCGGCCGCTGCTCGAGCGAGCGGTTCAACTGCGACAGCGCCATCACCGGAACCTTCAATTCCTTCGCCAGCGCTTTCATCGACCGCGAAATCTCGGAGATCTCGGTGGCGCGGTTCTCGCCGGCGGAGGACGCCTGCATCAATTGCAGGTAGTCGACGACGACGAGGCCGAGCTGCCCGTACTGCTTCATCAGGCGCCGGGCGCGGGAGCGCACCTCGATCGCATTCAGCGCCGGCGTTTCGTCGATCAGGATCGGCGCCTCGTGCAGGCGGCCGAGCGCCGCGGTCAGCTTTTCCCAGTCGTCGGGGGCGAGGCGCCCGGTGCGCAGCAGGTGCTGGTCGAGCCGGCCGACCGACCCGATCATCCGCAACGCGAGTTGCGAAGCGCCCATCTCCATCGAAAACACCGCGACCGGCAGCCGGGCGACGAGCGCGACGTGCTCGGCGATATTGAGCGCCAGGGCCGTCTTTCCCATCGACGGCCGTCCCGCGACGACCACCAGATCGCCCGGCTGCAATCCCGCCGTCTTCTCGTCGAGGTCGGAGAAGCCGGTCGGCACGCCGGTGACCGGCGAAGGGTCATCGCGATTGAAGAGGTCTTCGATGCGCTCGACGACACCGGCCAGAAGTTTTCCAATCTCGGCAAAGACCTGGGTGCCGCGGCTGCCCTGCTCGGCAATGTGCAGCACCTTGGCCTCGGCCTGGTCGAGGATCTCCTTGGCGCTGCGCCCGAGCGGGTTGTACGCGGAGTCGGCAATCTCGCCGGCGGTCGCCGCCAGCTGGCGCAGGATCGAGCGCTCGCGGACAATCTCGGCGTAGTGGCGGATGTTGGCCGCGGTGGGGACGTTCTGCACCAGCGCGCCCAGATACGGCATGCCGCCGACGTAGTCGAGCCGCTCCACCGACGACAGGGCCTCCGCCACCGTCACCACATCGGCCGGCTTGCTGTCGGCGACGAGGCCGATGATGTGGTGATAGATGAGCCGGTGGGCTTCGCTGTAGAAATCGGCGTCGGCGATCACGTCGCCCACGCGATCGGCGGCTTCGTTGTCAAGCAGGAGGCCGCCCAGCACCGATTGCTCCGCCTCGAGCGAATGCGGGGGAAGCTTCAGGGCGTCGACTTGCGGATCGTCAGGCATGGCGCGGCAACAGGCGGGACGTCAATTTTAACGCCGACGCGCAGCGCGAAGGAATAATCCGGGTGCAGCAGCGCTTGAAATTCGTGATCACCGCCGGCCGGATTGCCGTAAAATCGCCGCTGCGCGAATGCCGCCCGCAGTGGGCGCCAGCCCGCCTTCAGGATCGATGCAACCCTTCTCTTCCCCGGCGAGCCGGCGACAGGCGCTGACGGTCGCCCTCGGCGTCCTGCTGTGCGCGGCCGCCGCCATTGCCGTGCACGGGATGCCCGTGGTCGACGAGTGGGCGCACTTCCATCAGGTCAAGCAGTTCCTCCAAGGGCATTACACGCCCATCGACGGACTGACGACGATCCCGGGCTACCACGCGGTCGTCGCCTTGGTCGAGAGGGCGTTCGACAGCGAATCCCTCGGCCTCGCGCGCTCGGTGACGATGGCGTTTGCCCTCCTTGCCGTGCCCGCATTCTCGGGTATCCGGCGCGCCGTCGCGCCGGCCGAGGATCCGACGCTGCCGACGCTGCAGTTTCTGTTCTTTCCCCTGTTCTTCCCGTTCTGCTTCCTGGTGTACACCGACGTGCCGTCAGTCGCGCTGGTGCTGTGGGCGCTGCGGTGTTCGCTCACCGGGCACCACCGTGCGGCCGGCCTGTTCGGCCTCCTTTCGCTGCTGGTGCGACAGAACAACATCGTCTGGATCGGGTTCATCGCGCTGCTGCAAGCGCTGGAGATCCGCGCGCGGCACCCGACACGGGAGGCGCGCCTGCGCGCGTCGCGGTCGCTCATTCCGCATGCGCTGAACGCTGTGGCCTTCGCCGGCTATTGGGTCTGGAACGGGTCGATCTCGATGTCGCGGGTGGCCACCGAGATGCATCCGGATCTCACGCTGCACGCCGGCAACCTGTTCTTCATGCTGTTCCTGGCCGGCGTCTTCCTGTCCCCGCTCATGGTCCTGTGGCTGCCGAACTATCTGCGGGCCGTGCCTTCGCGCCCGTGGCTGCTGGCGATTCCGGTCGCGTTCGGCGCCCTGTACGCGGTTGCGTTCGTCGTCGACCACGTCGCCAACCTGTTCGGCATGGACTACTACCTGCGCAATTTCATTCTCGTCTACGTGTCCGAGCACCGCGTCGCCTCTGTCGGATTCGGCGTCACGGCCGTCGCCGCCGCGTGCGCGCTCAGCCAGGTGCGCTGGCAACGAACCTCGTTCGCCCTGCTGCTGCCCGTATCGATGGTGTTCGTCAGCTTCCTCTGGCTGATAGAGCAACGCTACTACCTCATCCCGCTCGCGCTGCTGCTGGCATTGCGCGTGCTCGAGGATCGCCGCGTGGAACGCATCATGCTGGGACTCTGGATTCCCGTCGCGCTGGCGTTTCTCTACGGCATGGTCACGCGCGAGTTCTTCCTCTGAGAGGCTGAGAACGGGCAGACCACGTTTTTCCGGGAAAACGTGGTCTGTCCCCCGTTTCTCCGCTACTGCCCGCCGTGCTCCCCGATCACCGTGACCGTGATGTTGGCATGGGCATCGGTATGCAGCGCGACGACCAGCGGGTGGTCGCCCACGTGCTTCAACGGCCCGGTCGGCATCCGGATGTCGGCCTTCCCGACCGCGAAACCCTGCACCTTCAGCGCCTCGACGATATCGACGTTGGTGACCGACCCGAACAGACGGCCGTCGACCCCGGCCTTCTGCGTGATCTGCACCACCAGGCCCTCCAGCCGGGCGGCCTGCCCCTGCGACGCCGCGAACTTGTCGGCGGCGATCGTTTCCAGCTCGGCGCGCTTCGCTTCGAGCAGCTTGACGTTCTCCGGCGTGGCCCGCTTCGCCTTCCCTTGCGGGATCAGATAGTTGCGCGCGTAGCCGTGCTTGACCTTGACGACGTCACCGAGGTTGCCGACGTTGACGATCTTCTCGAGCAGAATGATTTGCATCGCGTCCTCCGCTCAGTGCAGGTCGGTGTACGGGACGAGCGCAAGATAGCGCGCGCGCTTGATGGCGGTCGACAGCTGGCGCTGGTAGCGCGCCTTGGTGCCGGTGATCCGGGCCGGCATGATCTTGCCGTTTTCCTGGATGAAGTCCTTCAGGATCTCGATGTCCTTGTAGTCGATCTCCTTGACGCCTTCGGCGGTGAAGCGACAGAACTTCTTCCGCTTGAAGAGGTTGTTGCCGCGATCGCGCTTCTTCAGGTCCTTGCCGTTCTTGCCTTTACCTTTACCTCTACCGAGGGGACGGGGCATGGTCGTTTCCTTTCAGTCTCGTTTCAGCAATTCGAATTCGGTCACGTGCAGCGCGATGGTGATGCCGGTCCGGTAGCGCCGGGCGAGAAAGCCCCTGCAGCGCAGCGCGGTTCCGTTCGCGATCCTGGCGAGCGAGGTGGCAGGTTCACCAAAAGCCACCGCGGCCAGCTCGCATTCGACCTTGCGCTCGCCGTCGGCTTCCGCCTGGACCGACGCATGCCGAAGCATGCACTCGAGCGCGGGGATGCCGGCAGGCGTGTAACGCAGGTCGCCGCGGTCGGCCAGCGTGGCGTCGAGCACCAGCCGGTTCGCATCGGGCACGTGGGTTCTTGGGTGTGCCGGCGCTTACGCCGACGCCGGGGATTCGGCGGCGGCGTCGGGCGGCGCTTCGGCGCTGACGCGGCTGCCGCGATCGGGCCGGTCACCGCGATCGCCGCGATCGCCGCGATCGCCGCGATCGCCGCGGTCGCCGCGGTCGCCGCGGTCGGGACGATCACCGCGCTCGCCACGCTCGCCGTCCCGGTCGGTCGGCCTCGGCTTTTCTTCGCGCATCATCGGCGACGGGGCAATGACCGCTTCGCGCATCGCGACGATCAGGTGGCGCAGCACCGCGTCGTTGAATTTGAACGCGTGCTCGAGCTCGGCCAGCGTTTCGCGGCCGCACTCGATGTTCATCATGACGTAATGCGCCTTGTGGACCTTGGCGATCGGGTAGGCCAGCTGGCGCCGCCCCCAGTCCTCGAGACGGTGGATCCGCCCGGCCTGGGCGGTGACCATCGTCCGGTAGCGCTCGATCATAGCGGGCACCTGCTCGCTCTGATCGGGATGGACGATGAAAACGACTTCGTAATGACGCATGCAGAACGCTCCTTATGGTCGGTTGAGCCGCCGTAATCGATGCTCCGGCGCGCTGGTGGCCTCCCCGTCTGCGGCGGGTGAGGCAAGGGAACCGTTGATTATGCGGCAAAACGTCTGTCAGATCAAGCTTGTAGGCTCCGCCCGGTCAGTGGGAGAGCAGCGCGGCGTCGCGCTCTGCCTTGGGGAGCGCGGCCAATGCCTTCACCCGGGCGTAGAAACGCGGCAGATCGCCGCCCTCGGCGGCCAGCAGCGCGCGAAATTGCGGGACCCGATCCGCGTAAAGGCTCACGGCGGCGATGCCCGCGTTGTTCGCACCGGTCGCGAACCACCGATCGAAGACCGGCGCGCCGTCGGCGGCGGCCTTCATCCGTTCGTGCTCGAGGCGCATGTCCGCGAAGGCCGCCGCCTTGCCGGCGCGCTGTTCGGCGTCGGGGAGGCCGCTCGCGTAGATCGCGGCGAGGCGATCGCGCGTGCGGCGCACCAGCGCGCGAAAATCGGCTTGCAGTTTCGCGCCGCGCGCGACGGCAGCCGCGAGCTGCGCCGCATCGGGGCGCTGGCGCTGCGCGACGAGCCAGCGGTTGAGGCCCTCTTCCTCGACCGCCACGGCATAGGACTCGTTGAACGCCGTGTCGTCCTTGACGTAGACGATCTGGTGGGCGAGCTCGTGAAACAGCAGCCGTGCGAGCTCCGGCTCGCGATAGCCGATGAAGCTGGAGAGCACCGGGTCGTCGAAATAGCCGAGCGTCGAATAGGCGGGGACGCCGCCGACATGGACATCGTCGCCGGTCGCGGCGAGCCGCGTTCCTTCGGCACGCGCGTCGCCTTCCGCGAAGTAGCCGCGGTAGTTGACGCAGCCGGCGACCGGGAAACACCACTGCCGCGGCGTCAGCGAAAGTTCAGGCGCCGCGAACACGTTCCAGACGACGAACGGCCGTCCGAGGTCGGCGTACCGCGTGTAGCTGCCGTTGTCGGGGAGTGCCAGCTCCCGGCTGGCGAAGGCGCGAATCGCCTGCACGCGCGCGAGGCGCTCCTTCAATACGGGATCGGTGGCTGTCTCCGCGACCGCCTCGATGGGCCTGGCACGGGAAAAGAGATCGAGTTGCCCGGCGATCCCCTGCCAATAGAACTCGACCGCCGAGCAGCCGGAGAGCGCGGAGAGGGCGATCGCCAGTGCCGTTCGCGCGAGGGCGCGCGCGCGTGCCAGGGTCGAGCGGCGGCGACTGCAGCGCTTTCGCATTCGTGAACCGCCTGCTATTGCACCGCGTCGCCGCGCGTAGCTCGCGTAGCCCGGCTTGAGCGCAGCGAAACCCGGGTGGATCGAGAATGAGCCACCGCCGCCCCGGGTTTCGCGTCGCTCAACCCGGGCTACCCGGTACTGGCCCGCAGAAACCGCCCGAGCCGCGCGACACCCTCCTCGAGTCTTGCCATCTCGATGGTGTAGGCGAAGCGCACATGGTCGCTCGCGCGATGCGTGCCGAAGTCGAGGCCCGGCGTGATCGCCACGCCCGCGCCTTCCAGCACGTCCCGGCAGAAGCGCTGGCTGTCGGCCGAGAAACGCGAACTGTCGGCGTAGACGAAGAACCCGCCGCTCGGCATCACCGGGATTCCGAAGCCGAGGTCGCGCAGCGCCGGCACCAGGAAATCGCGGCGGTCGCGGAACGCCTGCCGGCGCTCCTCGACGATCGCGAGCGTGGCCGGCTCGAAACAGGCGAGCGCCGCCCGCTGGGAGAGCGTCGGCGGGCAGATGTAGAGGTTCTGCGCCAGCGTCTCGAGGTCGCGAACGTGGCGTTCCGGGGCGACGATCCAGCCCAGGCGCCATCCGGTCATGTTGAAATACTTGGAGAAGCTGGAGACGACGAACAGGTCGTCGGCAAATGCCTCCGCGATCGACAGCACCGAGTGCGGCGCCCCGTCGTAGGACAGGCCGAGATAGATCTCGTCGACGATCAGGCGCCCGGAGAGCCGCTCGACCGTCGCCGCGATCCTGCGCATCGCGTCCGGCGGGACCATCGTGCCGGTCGGATTCGACGGCGAGGCGATCAGCACGCCCCGCGTGCGCGGTGTCCAGTGGCGCTCGATCAGATCGGCCGACAGTTGGTAGCCGGTCTCGGGGCCGACGGGAATGCCGAAGGGATCGCCTTCGAGAATGCGGACGAATTGCCGGTTGCACGGGTAGCCCGGATCGGAAAGGAGAATCCGATCGTCGCGATTGACGAGGAGCGCCATCACCAGCAGCAGCGCCGCCGACGACCCGGCGGTGACGATCACGCGCTCCGGGGCGACGGCAACGCCCAGGTGGTCGGCATAATGCCGCGCTATCGCCTGCCGCAGTTCCGGGATGCCCAGCGCCGACGTGTAATGGACGCGGCCGTCGGCGAGCGCGAGGTGCGCTGCGGCGAGCACCGGCGCCGGCGTCGGAAAGTCCGGCTCGCCGATCTCCATGTGGATGACGCTGCGGCCGGCCGCTTCGAGCGCGCGCGCGGCGGTCTGGACCTCCATCACGTGGAACGGCGCGATTTCGCGGACGCGAGCGGCAAGGTTGATGCGGGACTCCATCGAACGGCGTAGGTCGCAACGGCCGGAAAAGCGTTATGGTAATGCCTGTGCGCCCGGCCGGGTGGTTCCGCCGGACGCGCGGCGCCCGCGATCTTCGCAAAAGGAGTCACGAATGGACAAGGAACTGCGCCAGATGAAGAGCCCGCCGCTCGCGGCCGCGGTCGCGGCGTGCGCATTCGTCGCCGGCCTCTCGCTCGCCTCCGGCGCGCGCGCAACCGTCTACAAGTGCGCCGACCAGGGCGGCTCAGTCGTCTATCAGGAAGCGCCCTGTCCGAAGGGGAAGGAGCTGCGCAACTTCGATACCGACCCGCCGGAGATTTCGGTGGTCCCGGCGTACACGGGCCCGGCGGCGCCACCGGCTGCGGCCGCCGCCGACAAGCCGGCGAAGAACCCGCGGACGATCCACGGCGACGCGGCGATCGGCAAGGCGGCGGGCGACGCAGCCGCGCGCAAGTTCATCCGCCAGGGAATGCCCGAAGCCGAGGTCCTCGCCAGGATCGGGCGACCTGACGCGACCGCCGGCGGCAGCAGGCAGCATCAGGGACGCTGGTCGTACCTTCCCGCCGACGGTGATCCCGACACCGTCACCACGATCACCTTCTCCGGCGGCACCGTCAGCGACGTGAGCCGCAAGGTCGTCAAGCGCTAGGCCCCCACGCTCACTGCGTGCGCTGCCCCCGAAGGCCACTGAGTCGGCTTCCATGCGAGCTTTGATCCAGCGCGTGCGCGCCGCCTCGGTCGCAGTAGACGGCGTCACCGTCGCCAGTATCGAGTGCGGCGTGCTGGTCCTCGCCGGCATGGCGGCCGACGACAGCGATGAGGACGGCGACTGGCTCGCGCGAAAAATCGTCGCGCTGCGGATCTTCGGCGACGACGCCGGCGTGATGAATCGTTCGGTGATCGACGCGGATGGCGCGATCCTCGCGGTCAGCCAGTTCACCCTCTACGCGTCGACCCGCAAGGGCAACCGGCCCTCGTGGTCGGCGGCGGCGCCGCCGGCGATCGCACAGCCGCGATTCGAATCCTTCGTCGCGGCGCTCGCCCGCGAACTGGGCCGGCCCGTCGGCACCGGCGTGTTCGGCGCAGAGATGCAGGTCGCTCTGGTCAACGACGGTCCGGTCACGATCTGGCTGGACTCGCGCGCCCGCGAGTAACGCCACGCCGGCGGGGGGCCGGGCGACGTTCTCCCGCCCCTGGATGACTCGGGCAGGGCCGCCTTTGTCGCGGATCAAGGTGCCGTTGGCAGGGGGCCACGATAATGACAGCGAGCGGCCCGCGGGCGCGGTGTTCGTTGCGGCTGCCGATTTCGCCCACCAAGCGCTGCCGAATCCTCTTGAGCAACCGACCGAATCCACTCCGCGGCCCGTGGCTCACGCGCGCCGCACTGGCGCTCGCCGTGCTGGCGGCGGCGGGATTTCTCCTGCGCGACCAGATCTTCGGGCCGGAGGTCGACGCCTTTGAGGCGACGCGCTCGGACCTCGTGCAAACGGTGGTGTCGAGCGGGCGGATCATGACGCCACAACGGGTTTCCATCGGCTCGGTCATGACCGCCGCGGTCGCCCGCATCCCGGTCAGTGAAGGCCAGAGCGTTCGCCGCAGCGATATCCTGATCGTGCTTGACGACCGGGACACGCGCGCCGCGCTGACGCAGGCGCAGGCGGCCGTCGCGCAGGCCGCGGCGAGGATCCGGCAACTGCGCGAATTGGCGTTGCCCGCCGCCGAGCAGGGCCTCGTGCAGGCGCAGGCGAATCTCCTCCTGAGCCGCCAGCAATACCAGCGCGCGCAGGATCTCAAGGCGAAGGGCTTCGTGAGCGCCTCCGCGCTCGACGACGCCAAGCGGAACAGCGACGTGGCGGAAAGCCAGCTGCGCGCCGCGCGGCTGCAGGTCGAAACGAACAGCCCCTCCGGCAGCGACCAGGTGCTCGCGCAGGCCGCGCTTGCGCAAGCGCAGGCGAGCCTCGCCATGGTCCAGGCCCGGCTCGATCAGACCATCATTCGCGCGCCCGTCGATGGGACGCTGATCGGGCGCAGCGTCGAGCCAGGCAACGTGGTGCAACCCGGGAAGGAACTGATGGTGCTGGCGCCTGCGGGCGAAACGCAGGTCATCGCGGAGATCGACGAGAAAAACCTGGCGCAGCTCCGGCTCGGCCAGAAGGCGCTCGGTTCCGCCGATGCGTACCCGAAGGAGCGCTTCACCGCCCTGCTCACCTACATCAATCCGGGCATCGACGCGCTCCGCGGCTCCGTCGAAATCAAGCTCCGGGTCGACAACCCGCCCGACTACCTGCGCCAGGACATGACGGTCTCGATCGACATCGAGGTGGCGCGCCGCGCCAGGACGGTGGTGATACCGTCCGCAGCCGTATCCGAAGCAGCCACCGACCGGCCCTGGGTGATGGCGGTCGAGGGCAATCGCCTCGTCCGGCGACCGGTGAAGCTCGGACTCAAGGGCGACGGCTACGTCGAGATCCTCGAAGGACTCGCGCCGGGCGGGTTCGTGGTCGCCACCGCCGGCACCGCGCTCAAGCCCGGCGACCGCGTGCGCGCGGTGCCGGTTGCCCGGGGCGGCGCGTGAACCCGTTCGCGTACTTCGAATGGATCGTGGCCTTCCGCTTCATGCGCGAAGGCCTGACGCAGTCGCTGCTCATCATCTTCGGCGTCGCGCTGGGCGCCGGCGTGATCATCTTCATGTCGGCGTTGCTCGCGGGCATGCAGGCGAACATCGTGCGGCGCACGCTCAATTACCAGGCCCCGATTTCCATCCTGCCGCCCGACCAGGTGGCGCGGCCGCTGCGCGCCGGCGAAGCCGCCGAAATCGCGGCGCAGATCCAGCCCCGCTCGCAGCAGCTCCGCTCGGTCGACCAGTGGCAGAAAATCCGCGGCCAGGTCGTGCAGCTTCCGGACGTGATCGGCGTGACGCCGATCGCCGCCGGCCCCGGGTTCGCCGCACGGGGCGAAGCGACCAAATCGGTGACGATCACGGGGATCGATACCGAATCGTACTTCGACGTGATCGCGCTCCCGGAAAAGATGGTGGCGGGCCGGCTGGACCTCGGGCCGCTCGACATCGTCATCGGCACGGAACTGGCGAAAGATCTCGGCGTGAACGTCGGCGACAAGCTGCGGCTCGCGACGGCAAGGAAATCCGCCTCGACGTTCAACGTGATCGGCATCTTCGACTTCGGCAACAAGGGCATCAACGCGCGCAGCGTGTACATCGCGTTCCGCTCGGCGCAGAGCCTGCTGGACCTTGCCGGCGGCGCCTCGAGCCTCGAGATCAAGGTCCGCGATCCCTTCGCGGCGGAGACCGTCGCGCAGGCGATCCGCACCGGCACCGATCTCAAGGTGGACAGCTGGATCAGGACCAACGCGCAGTTCTTCACGGCGATGGCGGCGCAGATCCTCGCCAACACGCTGATCCGGATTTTCGTCGGGCTCACGGTGGCGCTCGGCATCGCCAGCGTGCTGGTCGTGTCGGTCGTGCAGAAATCCAAGGAGATCGGCATCCTGCGCGCGATGGGCACCGCACGCGCGCGGGTGCTGCGCGTGTTCCTGATCCAGGGCGGCGTGATGGGGCTCACGGGCGCCCTCGCCGGATCGCTCCTCGCGTGGGGATTCCTGCTGCTGTGGCGCGGCGTCGCCACGAACCCGGACGGGACGCCGCTGTTCGTCGTCGTGATCGAGCCTTCGCTGTTCGCGATTGCCTGCGTCGGCGCAACGCTCGTCGGCATCCTCGCCGCCGTTGTCCCCGCACGGCGCGCCGCGAGGCTCGACCCCGCGGTCGCCATCCGTGGCTGAGATGTGCCCCCACGCTCACGTCGCTCGCTGCCCCCAAAAGGGGAGCAAGGCCTCCCTTGGGACGGCCCGGCGGGAGGCCTGATGTGCCCCCACGCTCACGTCGCTCGCTGCCCCCCGAGGGGGAGCAAGGCCTCCCTTGGGACGGCCCGGCGGGAGGCCGCGCCCGCCGCAACGCTGCGCCTCGAAGGCGTGCGCAAGGCGTACGGCGTCGGCACGCCGGTCGAGACCGAGGTCCTGCACGGCATCGACCTCGACCTGCAACGGGGCGAATTCGCGGCCCTGATCGGGCCGTCGGGATCGGGCAAGACGACTCTGCTCAATGTCATCGGCCTGCTCGACAAGCCCAGTGCCGGGCGCCTGTTCATCACCGGGCAGGAGGCGAGCGCGCTCCCCGAGATGGAAGCCACCCGGCTGCGGGGCCGCGCGATCGGGTTCATCTTCCAGCATCACTATCTGCTGCCGGCATTCACGGCGCTGGAGAACGTGATGATGCCGATGCTCGCCACCCGCGGAAGGGTCGATGCCGCGATGCACGAGACCGCGGCCGCGCTGCTCGACAAGGTCGGCCTGACGCCATGGCGAAACCACAAGGCGAGCGACATCTCCGGCGGGCAGCAGCAGCGCGTCGCGATCGCCCGCGCGCTGGCCATGAATCCGGCGCTCGTGCTCGCCGACGAGCCGAGCGGCAATCTCGATACCGCGAATGCCGACGCCGTCTTCGATCTGATGCGCGCCGTCAACGAGGCGGGCGGCACCACGTTCCTGATCGTCACCCACGATCCGCGCCTCGCCCGCCGCTGCGACCGGATCATCGAGCTCGTGGATGGGCGGATCGTCGCCGACGCGCCCAACCTCCGCGTCGTGCGGCGCGGCTAGCTCCGGCCCGGAAAACGATTCTCGCGCGGGCGATCGCGGCGACGAAACGATGGCCGCCCGAGCTGCGGGGTGGGCCCGGCCTCCGGCCGCGACGGCATCATTTTTTCCCCGACTCCGGCCCGCGCGCCGGCGCCGCATACCACTGCTCGGGCGGCACCACGATCGCAGTCGCCGGCTGCGCGAGGAAATGCGGCGACATGATCTGCACGCCGTGCTCGTTGAAGGCGTCCTGGATGTTCGCGTGCAGCGCCGACAGCGTGGCCACGCGCTCGAGCGGCTTGTCGATGTGCGCGAACAGCTCGTATTCGACGTAGAAGTCGGAGAGCGCGCGCTGGTAGACGAACGGCGGCGGCTCGCGCCGCAGCCCCGGCGTCCGGCCCGCGGCCAGCACCAGCAGCGCGTGCACCTGCCGCCACGGCGCGTCGTAGCCGATCGTCACCTTGGTCGACACCAGCGACCCCTGGGTGCCGGAGAGCTTGGAATAATTCCTGATGGGATGGCCGATCAGCACGGCGTTCGGGATCGTGATTTCCTCGCAGCGCATCGTCACGATCTTGGTCGCGAGCGTGCCGATTTCCATCACCACGCCCTCGACCCCGTCCACGGCGACGAAATCGCCCTTGTGCAACGCCCGCGAGTAGACGACGACGAGCCCGCTCATCATCTGCGTGACGAGGCTGGTCGAGCCGAGCGAGATCACCACGCCGAACAGCAGCGAAAGGCCCTTGAAGGCGTCGCTGCTGGAGCCCGGGATGAACGGATAGGCAACGACGATCCCGAGCGTCCAGACGAGAAACGTCACGATGCGCCGGGTGGCGCTCGCGGTCTCGGGATGCACGAACGGCACCTGCGTGCGCCCGCTCTGGACGCTCTGGAAGAACTGCAGCATCACCTCGACCAGAGCACGCGTGACGAACAGGATCACCACCACCGTGACGATGCCGGGCAGCGACGCGATGGCGCCATCCACGAGCCATTCGAGGAGCGACGTGAGGAAGCGCCCGAGGTTCTCGCCGAGCGGCTGCGTCAGCGAGAAATGATCGAGGACGTAGGTGAGCCAGCCGTAGAGCAGCGCCAGCACGAGCAGCCACCGCGCGAGCTGCAGCAGCCGGATCAGCAGTCGCGCGAGGTACTCCTCCCAGCGCACGCGGTCGGCGCTCGCCGCGAGCGCGTCGGCGCGCCGTTCGAGCCATCCGATCGTCGCGCGGCCGGCGCGGGCGAGCAGCCAGAGCACGCCGATCAGCAGCAGCGTCGCCACCGCCGCGTGGGCGAGCCCGCGCAGCAGCACCGGCATCGCCTGCAGGTCGCGCCTCGCCTGCAGGGCCGACTCGAGTTGCGTGCGCGCCGCGCCGGCCACTTGCGCCAGCGGCAGCTTTTCCTCCGGGTCGAGGTCGGTTTCGAGCAGCGTGAACATGAGCCGGCCGCCCACCATCAGCGAAATTCCCTTGAGGTCGCCCAGCGTGAGCGGAACCGCCTGCACCGGATCCGCGAGCGCCGCGTGGTCGAGCTGGTCGAAGCGCGCGCGCGCCCGCTCCACGCGCACCGCCGGAGAGCTGCCGAGCAGCGGGGAACGCAACACCGCGACGTCCCGGTTCGCGAGGGTGAGCGTCGCGTCCGGCGGCGCGGTCTTCGCCGCCGCCGCGCCGATCGCGGCCGCGAACAGCGCGAGCCCAAGGCAATAGCGGGCGCGAGCCGCAGGGGAGTTCGGCCGGATGCGCCCGGCCAGGCGCGCGCAGCCCGTCGTTGCGTTCATTGCGTTCGTCATGGGTCAGGGCAGGTCGAACAGAAGAATTTCGGCCGCCTCGGCGCGGTCGAACGTGACGGTGGTCTCGTCCGTGACGCGGGCCGCGTCGCCCGCCGCGAGGACGACGCCGTTGACGTTGACCACCCCGCGGGCAACGTGGACATAGACGCGCCGGCCCGGCGCCGGAAGGTGGACGATGCGCTCGCCGCCGTCCAGCAACGCGGCGTACACCCGCGCGTCCTGGTGGATCGTCACCGACGCCTCCGCGCCGTCGGGCGAGGCGATCAGGCGCAGGCGCCCGCGCTTGTCCTGCGCGGCGAAGCGCGTCTGCTCGTAGCCCGGCTCGATGCCGGTGATCGTCGGCTCGATCCAGATCTGCAGGAAATGCACGGGGTCGGCGGGCGAGGGATTGAACTCGCTGTGCAGCACGCCGCGGCCGGCGCTCATCCGCTGGACGTCGCCCGGCGCGATGATCGAGCCGGTCCCCATGCTGTCCTTGTGCTCGAGCTGTCCTTCGAGGACGTAGCTGATGATCTCCATGTCGCGGTGGCCGTGCGTGCCGAAGCCCATGCCGGGCTGCACGCGGTCCTCGTTGATCACGCGCAGGGGGCCAAAGCCCATGTGCGCGGGATCGTGGTAATCCGCGAACGAAAAGCTGTGGTAAGAGTCGAGCCAGCCGTGGTTGGCGTGGCCGCGGTCCTGCGCCTTGCGCAACGCGATCATCCGCATCTCCTCGTGACTTCGTTCCGCCGCGGCGGTGCGCGACGGCCCCCGCGGCGACCCCGCCTCAGAGCCGGTACGCCCGCTTGGCGAGCCCGTACGCGAGTTCGGGCGCCAGCTCGAACGCCTCGTCCTCGTCGATCCTGTGCTCGACCACGAGCGTGGCGAGAAAGCGGCAGTCCATCCGCCGCGCGACGTCGTGGCGCGCCGGGATCGACAGGAACGCCCGTGTGTCGTCGTTGAAGCCGACCGTGTTGCGGAAGCCGGCGGTTTCGCTCACCTGCTCGCGGTAGCGCTGCATCCCCTCGGGGCTGTCGAAGAACCACCAGGCGGGGCCGAGCTTCAGGATCGGATAGTGCCCGGCCAGCGGCGCGAGCTCGCGCGAATAGCTGGTCTCGTCGAGCGTGAACAGGATGACGGTCAGGCCCGGCTCGTTGCCGTAGCGATCGAGCAGCGGCTTCAGCGCGCGCACGTAGTCGGTGCGCGTCGGGATGTCGGCGCCCTTGTCCCGCCCGAAGTTGCGGTAGACGAGCGGGTTGTGGTTGCGGAATGATCCCGGGTGGATCTGCATCACCAGGCCGTCGTCGAGGCTCATGCGCGCCATCTCGGTCAGCATCTGGCCGCGGAACTGTTCCGCATCCTCGGGCGACGCGGTCCCCGCGAGCGCGCGGTCGAGCAGCCGCTGGCAGTCCTGCGCGGTGAGATCGCAGGTCCGCGCCGTCGGGTGGCCATGGTCGGTCGACGTCGCGCCCATGGTCATGAAGAAGGCCCGGCGATGGCGGTGCGCGGCGAGGTAGCCGGCCCAGGTCGTGGTGTTCTCGCCGGTCAGTTCGCCCAGCATCGCGACATTGGCGCGGAAGCCGTCGAACTCGGGATCGACCACCGGATCGGGCCGGTAGGCGGTGACGACGCGTCCCTTCCATCCCGACGCGCGGATCTTCGCGTGATGGACGAGCGGGTCGAGCGGCGATTCGGTGGTGGCGAGCACCTCGATGTTGAAGCGCTCGAACAGCGCGCGCGGACGGAATTCGGGTCTGGCGAGGCAGGCGTTGATGTGGTCGAACAGCCGGTCGGCGGACTCCGGGGTCAGCCGCTCGCGAATGCCGAATCCTTCGTGGAACGCGTGATCGAGCCAGGCCCGGGTGGGCGTCCCGCGAAACAGGTGGAAGTGCGCGGCGAACGTCCGCCAGATCGCGCGGGCATCGGTTTCGACCGCGCCGCCGTCGGCGCGCGCGATGCCGAGGTCCTCGAGCCGAACGCCCTGGCTGTAGAGCATCCGGAACACGTAATGGTCCGGGGTGATGAACAGCGCCGACGCGTTGCCGAACGGTTCGTTGTCGGCGAACCACTGCGGGTCGGTGTGGCCGTGCGGACTGACGATCGGCAGGTCCTTCACCGTCGCGTACAGCCGGCGCGCGAGGGCGCGGGTCGCGGGATCCGCGGGAAACAGGCGATCCGGGTGCAGGGCGAGGGGAATCACGGCCAGTCCTTGCGCGGGCTGCGTTCAGGCGCGCCGCACGGCCCGGGCGACGGTGCGGCTCGCGCCCTCGGCGAACAGCGCGGCGAGCCATGCCGTGACGGGGTCGACGAAGCGCGGGTCGCGCGGCAGATCGGTGCCGAAGATCGTGGCGAGGCCGAGCAGCCCGCGCGCGAGCGCCGCGGGATCGCCACGGTGCGCGGCGCCGATCCGCGCAAACTCGGCGGCGAGCGGGTCCGCGACCGCGATCGCGCGTCCGAATTCGTCGACGCCGGATACGTAGCGCATCCAGGCGGCCACCGCCAGCGCGCCATGCGCGATCGGCCGCCCTGCGGCCAGGTTGTCGACGATGGCCGCGAGCAGGCGCTGCGGCAGCTTCTGCGACCCGTCCATCGCGATCTGCTGCGTGCGGTGGGGCAGCGCCGGATTGGCGAAGCGCTCGACCAGCGCCGCCTTGTAGGCTTCGACATCGATGCCTGCGGGCAGCGCCAGCGTCGGCGTGACTTCCTCCATCAGGCCGCGCATCAGGGCGACGAAATCGGGCTGCCCGGCAACCTGCCAGATGGTTTCGTGGCCGGCGAGAAAGCCGAGGTAGGCCAGCATCGAGTGGCTCGCGTTGAGCAGCCGCAGTTTCATCGCCTCGAACGGCGTCACGTCGGCGACGAATTGCGCGCCCGCCCGTTCCCACGCCGGGTGCCCCGCGGCGAACCGCCCTTCGATCACCCACTGGCGAAACGGCTCGCACACCACCGGCGCCGAATCGAGGACCCCCAGCGCGAGCCGGACCTCCGAGAGATCGTCGGCGGTGGTGGCGGGGACGATGCGGTCGACCATCGTCGACGGGAAGGTCACGTTGGTTGCGATCCACGCGGCCAGCGCGGCGTCGCGTTCGCGCGCAAACGCCAGCACCAGTTTTTCGACCAGGCGGCCGTTGTGGGGAAGATTGTCGCAGCAGAGGATCGTCAGCGCCCCGCCGCCCGCCGCCCGGCGCCGGGCCAGCGCGAGCAGGATCAGACCCACCGCCGACACCGGATCGTCGGGGAAGGCGAAGTCGTGCGCGATGTCGGGGTGGCCCAGATTCGGCTCGCCGGTCGCCGGGTCGTGACCGTAGCCCTTTTCGGTGACCGTCAGCGAAAGGATGCGGGTGCCGGCGGCGGCAACCCGCGCCAGGATGACCTCGAGGTCGTCGCCGCGGAAGAGCACCTCGCGCACGCTGCCGATCACGCGGTAGGCGATCCCTGCCGGGCTTTTCTCGACCACCGTGTACAGGCAGTCCTGCGGGCCCATCCGGTCGCGGACGTCGGGCGAGCGCAGGCTGACCCCGCAGATCCCCCAGGGACCGTCCGCCATGGCGATCGCGTCGTCGGTGTAGGCGGCCTGGTGGGCGCGATGAAACGCGCCGATGCCGATGTGCACGATCCCGACCGGCAGCGACGCGAAATCGTAGCGCGGCACGGCAACCGCGGCCGGGAGCGAACGCAGCGACTCGCCGCTCAGCAGCAGAGGCATGGCCTGGCGGCGGTATCTGGCGCGAGGCGTCTCATTTCAGCAGCCAGTTCGGCACGGTCATCGACACGGCCGGGACGTAGGTGACGAACATGAGCGCGACGAACATCGCGAGGTAGAAGGGCCAGATCGTCTTCACCGTTTCCTCGATCCTGATCTTGCCGATGGAACAGCCGACGAACAGACACGTGCCGACCGGCGGCGTGCACAGCCCGGTGCCGAGATTCAGCATCATCAGCATTCCGAACTGCACCGGATCCATGCCGATCGACGTCACCACCGGCAGGAAGATCGGTGTGCAGATCAGGATCAGCCCGGCCATGTCCATGATGCAGCCGAGGATCAGCAGGATCACGTTGATGATCAGCAGAATCACCAGCGGGTTGCTGGAGATGCCGTGCATCAGCGCGATGGTCTTGGCCG
>Ga0315290_10000351_pt1 | contig 29472 bp, 22 predicted proteins | sample YL17G12_0_MG_FD_203627 | JGI IMG/M metagenome (GOLD analysis project Ga0315290, IMG submission 203627) | Sediment microbial communities from Yellowstone Lake, YNP, Wyoming, USA - YL17G12_0 | ecosystem: Environmental > Aquatic > Freshwater > Lake > Sediment | place: USA: Wyoming | collected... | reverse complement strand
AGGGCCACGGTGACGATCACCACGACGATGCCGATCTGCCAGTGGGTGGCCAGGTTCGGCAAATCGACCGCCTTCGAGCTGTTGGGATCGAACTTCGCGATGTCGGGCTGGATACCCACCACGTTGCAGGACAAGACCAGGCCCAGCCCCAGCAGGCTGACCATGTTCATCACCTTGACCATGGGGTTGATGGCCGGGCCGGCGGTGTCTTTCAACGGATCGCCCACCGTGTCGCCGGTCACGCTGGCCTTGTGGGCCTCGGAGCCCTTGCCGCCGTAGAGGCCGTCTTCGATCATCTTCTTGGCGTTATCCCAGGCCCCGCCGGCGTTGGCCATGAACACGGCCAAAAGCTGCCCGACCAGGATCATCCCGGCCAGGAACCCGCCCAGGGCGTAGGGGCCCAGGAGGAAGCCGACGGCTATGGGGGCGAGGATCGCCAGCAGAGCCGGGCCGATCAGCTCTTTCTGGGCGGTGATCGTGCAGATGTCGACCACGCGGCCGTAGTTGGGCTTCTTGGTGCCGGCCATGATCCCGGGGTCCTTGAACTGCTGCCGGACCTCGTTGACGATGAAGAACGCCGCCCGGCCCACGGCCCGGATCAGCATCGAGCTGAACAAGAACGGCACGGCCCCGCCGATCAACAGCCCGATCAATACCTTGGGATCGGCCACGGTGAGCATGCCGGAGAAGTACTTGTACTGGGCCTCGGTCATCTTGTCGAGATGCTCCTCGCTCCCCACGGCGATGACCGCGATGAAGCTGGCGAACAGCGAGACCGCCGCGATGACCGCCGAGCCGATGGCAATGCCCTTGGTCTCGGCCTTGGTGGTGTTGCCCACGGCGTCCAGGTCGGCCAGGATCTGCCGCGCCCGCTTGTAGCTGCCGGGCTTCTCCTTCTCCATCGCCTCGCGGTCGTAGCCCATCTCGCCGATGCCGTTGGCGTTGTCGGCCACGGGCCCGAAGACGTCCATCGAGATCGTGTTGCCGGTGAGCGTGAGCATGCCGATGCCGGTCATGGCCACGCCGAAGGCGACGAACACCGGCGGCGTGCCCCAATAACACAACACCGAGAGCATCACCGCCGCGGCGATCACCAGCAGGGCCGCCACCGTGCTCTCGTAGCCCACGGCGAACCCTTGGATGATGTTCGTGGCGTGGCCGGTCTGGCAGCTTCGGGCGAGCGACTTGACCGGCTCGTGCGAGGTGTGGGTGTAGTAGCTGGTCACCTTGTTCAGGGCGATGGCCAGGATGATGCCGATCAGGCAGGTGAGCACGGGCCGGGCGTCCAGGCCGGTGACGCCGAAGTTGTACCAGGCGGCGTTGGCCGGGCTGTGGCCGACGAACCCGGCGGCGGCCTGGGTGTACTTCTCGACGTAGGTCTGGCCGTCGGGGAAGGTGATGTTGAAGTTGAGGTAGAAGGCGCCGATCAGCGCGAAGCCGACCACCGAGATCAGCGAGCCGATCCAGAAGCCGCGGTGGACGCTTTTCAGGGCGGTGTCCGAGGTGTCGTCCGCCCCGGCCTTCACGGTGTACGTGCTGATGATCGAGCCCAAGACGCCGACGCCGCGGACCAGCAGGGGGAAGATTACGCCCTTGTGTCCGAAGCTGGCCATGCCGAGGATCATCGCGGCGACGATGGTCACTTCGTAGCTTTCGAAGATGTCGGCGGCCATGCCGGCGCAGTCGCCGACGTTGTCGCCGACGTTGTCGGCGATGGTTGCGGCGTTGCGAGGATCGTCCTCGGGAATGCCGGCCTCGATCTTACCCACCAGGTCGGCGCCGACGTCGGCGGCCTTGGTATAGATCCCGCCGCCGACCCGCATGAACAAGGCTATGAGCGTGCCGCCGAAGCCGAAGCCCAAGAGGGCCTCATAGGCCTTCTCGCCGTAGATCAAAAAGATGCAGGTGCCGCCCAACAGGCCGAGGCCGTCGGTGAGCATGCCGGTGATCGTGCCGGTGCGGTAGCCGAGCTGAAGGGCCTCGCCGTAGCTCCGCTTGGCGGCCGAGGCCACCCGGAGGTTGCCCGTGGTGGCCAGCTTCATGCCGTTCCAGCCCACCATCAGGCTGAACAGCGAGCCGGCCAGAAAGGCCCCGGCGCGGCCGAAGGCAAACGGCAAGTTACCCCATTTGGTCATGAACAGGGCAATGGTGATGACGATGATCAGCGGCCCGATCTTGCGGAACTGGGCGTTGAGGTAAGCGTCGGCCCCTTCGCGGATCGCCGTGGCGATCTCCTGCATCTTGGCCGTCCCCTGGTCGGCCTCGCGGACCTGCTTGACCAGCATCCAGGCGTAGCCCAGGCCGGCAATCGCTACCGCAAGCACGGCCGCCAGCGCAAGCCGCTCGCCGCCGGAGAACTTGGCCGACCACAGCGGCTCGAACCAATGGAACGGCTCTTCGGTAGAGGCTCCGGCCTGGGCGGCCCCCGCCTCGGGCGTGGCCGCCGACCACGCCGGCAGGGCGTAGAAGGCGCCGGCGAAGAAGATCGCCAACAGCACCAGGTAGGCCGTCTGGACTTTGCCCTGCCGCCACTTCGTGCGCAATAGGTGGATCATAGGGTCTCCTGAGAACAGCGTCCGGTGCGTTGGTCAACGTACCACGAGAACCGCCAACCACGCTCCCACAGGCCGCCCGACACGGGCGACTAGCCTATCAACCATACTTGACATTCTGAAACCCGACAAACCTATCGGAATCGCCCCGGACTGTCAAATGGCATCCCCTTTCGGTCTATCCCATACCCCCCTAATGAAGTTATTCTGGTGGGGCGAATCGCTCCGGGCAGTGTCGGCCGCCGTGGAATTGCCCCCTTTTCTGGGGTGGCCGCCCTGGGTGCGCCAGCCCTGAGCGCCACCCAGGGCGGGCCAGACTGGTTGGCTTGGCGGTCCCCGGCTTGTGCGAGTGGGATCGAATTTTTCATTTGTGTTTTCCGCAGAGGTCGATTAGCATAAAGGCTGTCCCCGAAGACGGAACAGGTAGGCAAGCAGCGGCCGTCTGTCGCTGCGCAAATCGTCACACCCTTTTGGAGGTCCCCGGCCATGGCATCCAGTTGGAGAACGTGGTCTTTGCCGCGTCTGGGCTTGGTGGTCGCCGTCATGCTGACCGCCTCGGTCGTATCGGCGGCCGATCGCTCGCAAGGCCGCACTGCGGCTGCGTCGCAGCCGTCTGGCCAGCAGGTCGAGCTGTTCGCCGCCATCGAGAAGGGCCAAGTCGAGGTCCAGTTGATTCCCAAGGACGCAACGCTGTTCAACGTGCGGATCAAGAACAACACCGACCAGCCGCTGAGCGTCAAGCTGCCGGAAGCCTTCGCTGGGGTGCCAATTCTGGCCCAAAGGGGGGGTGCTGGGGGGATGGGAGCCATGGGTGGAGGGGGCGGCCGCCGTGGCGGCGGAGGCGGCGGGTACGGAGGCGGCGGTATGGGGGGCATGGGTGGCATGGGTGGAGGCATGGGTGGCATGGGTGGAGGCATGGGTGGTATGGGCGGATTCTTTAACGTCGCCCCCGACAAGGTCGGCATCTTCAAGGTCCCGGTCGTCTGCCTCGAACACGGCAAGCCCGACCCGCGCCCAGGCATGAAGTACGAAATCAAGCCCATTGACCAAGCCACCGGCAAGCCCGAAGTCCACGAGGTCTGCAAGGCGCTGGGCAAGGGCGAGGTCGCGCCGCGGGTGGCCCAGGTGGCGGCCTGGCACATGAACAACGGCATGACCTGGGAGCAACTGGCGGCCAAGCAAATCCACCGCGCTCCCGGGATGAGCGAGCCGTACTTCGCGCCCGCCGAGATCCAGGCGGCGATGAAGCTCGCCAGTGCGGTGGCCAGCGCGATCGAGAAGCAGAAGCAGAAGCAGAACAAGGACCGGGCGACAAGCCCCTCCTCCCAGTCGCTCAGCCAGAACTGAGCGGTCCGGCGGAGGCAATCGAGCCCCGTCACTCGACGCCGGTGATCTCCCGCACCAGGTCGAAGAACGCCTTCTTGCGCGGCGTGTTGATCCGCCATTGGACGGGCGGGCTCTGGTAGCCGTCCGCGTAGTTGTTCGTCCCCGGATCGAAATACCCCCAAGAGCCGTACTCTCCGATCGCCGCCAGCAGGTTGTTCTGGGGCTTCTCGAAATCGAAGTGGTCGTCCTCGTTGAACAGGATCGGCATCGGCCGGTAGCCGGGCACCTGCCGGCACTGGCGGACCATGGCGGCGATCCGGCTGGGGTTGCCCACGCCGTTGCCGTGGATCAGCAGGAAATCGGCGCGGCGGACCACGTTCTCCTTCGGGATCGTCCCGCCGCCGTAGCTCGTGCCGACCAGCAGCCGCGGCCGCTTGGCGCCGGAAGGCCGCTTGGCGCCGGCAGGGTCGTGCGGCTCGTGCCGCTGGATCTGCTCGATCAGCTCGTGGACCCGCTCGGGCCGCAAGACGCCGTGGTCGTAGCGGACGTTGCACTCGTTGTTCACCTCCAGGAGCACGTGGCGGTAGGCGCGGTCGTAGACCCAGTCGACCGCGAGGTCCAGGGCCCGACGCACCGCCGCCTCGTCCCGCAGGCGCTCGTCCTGGCCGAAGTAGAACACGCCCAGGATGACCACCATGCCCAGCTCGTCCGCCCGATCGAGAATCACCTCCAGCCGCTTCATGTACGCCTGCCGCAGCTCGCCCTCCGGCGTGATGGCCGAGTTGTGCCACGGCTGCCGGGCGGAGTTCGGCACCGGGTTGCCCCCCTGGAGGTTGATCGTGAAGCACAAGAGGCCATGCCGGCGCCAGGCGGGCATCGCGGCGAGGAATTCCCGGGTGTTGCGATCGGGGTCCCACCGGCCCGTGTCCGGGTAGGCCCAGCGGCCGGCCGTCTCGGGGTTCAGGTCGTCGAAGATCCCCTGGACCAGCCGGGCATTTAGCAGCAGGCCCTCGATCTTCTTCCCCTTCCACGTGCGGCTGGCGTACGTCGGGCTCCCGTTAATCCAAAAAGCCTCGCCGCGAATCGAGACCTCGGTCTTCCGCCTCGGCGGCTCGGCCGCCTCGGCGCGCACGGCCTGCGACGCCGCCAACACCCCGAGCGACACCCCCCCGACACGCTGGAGGAAGCCTCGACGGCTGACCTTCGCCCCGGGCTGCATGGCACACCTCCTTATTCGCTTTTCGTACAGTTTTGCTGGCTATCCGTAGGTCACGTCGATGATAGCTGCTGGCCCCGTCGCTTGACAGCTTCCACTTCATGGGAGGCCGGAGTCGCCATGACCCGAACCCGGCTCCGCAACATAAGTTAAGGGGCCCATTCGAACCTCAATAGGAGGAGCCATCAGCCGGCATTATGTGGGGATTGATATTGGCCAATGGTGGTATGCCTGTATGCCTCTCTGGAGTCCCAGACCCTCTTGACGTGCGATTGTTGACCTCTAGCATGAGCGACTGCGTGTTTGGCCAGCCCCCGCGTTGCAGGGTGGAACAGCCCGGTTCCTTGCGGCCGTCTGGTTGACAATGATACTGTATATGATATCATAATATGATGGAACAGCCTGCGATCAAGTTCGTGCTGCTCCTCCCGCTGAACTACAACGATGGGCGGGCAGTGCCGCGAAAGGTCCTTCAGCGAATGCAGGACGAGATCTTCGTCCTGGCGGGTGGATTCGCGATAGCAGGGACGGTCAAGGGGCCGTACCGCATGGAGGACGGCACAAGGAAGGAGGACGAGTCACTTCACATTTGGATCGGGGTGCGAGAGGAGCAGGTCGCCGATTTGAAGAAGATGGTAGCCAGGTTCGGGAAGACGCTGGGCCAGGAGGCGATGTACTTGGAGCGCACGGGCGGGACTATCGACTACATCTGTCCTTCCTAGCGAAGGAGGAGGACCATGGGCAAATCAGTGGACATGCTCAAGTCAGCCAGGCACCTCGCTGCCTCGGCTGCCACTTGGGCAGACCTATCGAACGCGCTGTTTGATCCGGTTGACGGTTTGCTGGCCAAGGCCTATCCGACCCAAGAGGAGCGGGCCGCCTTCGTCCAGTCGCCAGAGTACCAGGAGATACGACGGCTGATCGACGATGCGGTTGCCCGAACAGGTCTGGTGGAAGGCGCTACGCCAAGGAAGAGCGGTCGATTCGTGGTCAGGCTTCCACAGACACTTCACGGCGCGCTTCAGCGTGAGGCAGAGAATGAAGGCGTGAGCCTAAACCAACTTGTGGTGGTGAAGCTCGCGGTTCAGTTGTCGAATCTGGCTTCTGGGCCACACAGTCAACTGGCCATTGTCATTCGAGCTTTCCTGGAAGTACGAGAGAGTCACTCGACGGATTATGTCGTGGCCGATCCGGGGCTGAATCGTCGGTTTCTCCGGCGGTGTCGCGAATTGGGCGCCGTCGGCACCGATTTCGACCTGAACTGGGCGCTGTTCAACGCCAGAAAGAGCCGGTATCTCACCGATCTTCCCAAAACCAGGCGGTATACGGTTTCTCGATCAGACGAATTCGAGTATGCCAGTGAGATGGCAATTCGGCACGTTCAACGGCACGTACAGGAAAAGGAAAAACGTGACGTATCTTTGGACAAGATCATTTGCGACCCTGATCTGGCCGCAGAGTTCGACAGGATTGCCGGCCAGTTGGCATCGGGGTTCACCCCGCTGGAGTACCGCTGGGTCGCTCTCGGGCTGCGAAAGGCTCGCCGTTTGACGGCAAACGCAGAGTCTGTGGAACTGCCGAAGCTCGATCCCCTGGGCTCGACCAAGTCAATTCGGCCGAGCCGGGTGCCAACAGACCAAGGCTTGTACTTGTTCCAGTGCGAGGAGGAGGCGATCTTCGTAGGAGAGACAGACAACCTGCGGCACCGCATCGAACGTCATTTTGAGGCTGCCGGAGCAAAGGGACTGCCTGACTGGCTTTATGATCCTGGCCGAAGGTCGGTTCAGCTTCAGATTGCATGCCTTCCCGGTGTCGCAGCCGCGACCCGCAAAGCTATTGAGCTTAAAGCCATTCGCGAGTTCCACCCCCTCTTGAACTACGTGTTCCGTCCTTCCCATGCAGCCTAGCGGATCCCTAGGCAGGGAGCAGTAGCGGATGCCGGGGAAGAGTCCGAGAAGGGAGAAAGGGGCGCTGAGGCCACCTGTCAAGTGGCACGGAGGGAAACACTACCTGTGCCATTGGATCATAGGCCATTTCCCATCACACCACACGTACCTCGAGCCATTTGGCGGCGGAGCTTCTGTCCTTTTGAACAAGCCGCCGTCACAGGTTGAGGTGTATAACGATCTCGATGAACGCATTACACGGCTCTTTCGTGTGATTCGCGACCACGGTGATGAACTCCGTCGGCGACTGATCCTGACACCATACAGCGAGATTGAGTTCGAGAGCGCGCCTGTGGCGTGTGACGACGAGATCGAGCAAGCTCGCCGTGATTTCGTCAGATGGAGGCTGTCTCTCGGTGGTCGGGGAGATTCGTTCAGCTTCACGCTGCACCGAGTCAGAAGAGGGATGGCTGATGTGGTGTCCGGCTATCTGTCAATGATTGATGAGCAACTCCCTTTCATCATCGAGAGGCTGCGCAGGGTCCAGATCCTGCAACGGCCTGCACTGGACGTGATCCGGACTTGGGACGGCGAGAACACACTTATCTATTGCGACCCACCCTATGTGCCTAACACGAGGCATCAGAGTAGCAGGCAGGTATACGGTTGTGAGATGTCTGTGGAAGAGCACCAATGCTTGGCGGAACTGTTGAGAAAGTGCCACAGCCGAATCGTTCTCAGCGGCTATCCGTCACCTCTCTATGACGAGCTGTACGAAACCTGGCGAAAGGCGGAGTTCGACATCGCCAACCATGCCGCCGGAGGTCGCTCAAAAGACAGGAAGAAGGAGACGCTCTGGATGAATTGGTGATGTTGGATTGTGCAAAGCGAAGCGACGTGCCGCCGTTGGCGGGGCATCCGGCGCAATGGCGTCAGGAACGATCGGCTTCATCTCCTCAGCGTTTCCAGTTGGCCGGGTCCTGGCCGTAGAAATCGCGAAGCACGCCGTAAAGCTCCGCAAAGGACTCTTGCAGGCCCACGGGCTGCTCGAAGAAGTACTCGGTCACCACCGCGAAGAATTCGGCCTCGCTGCTGGCGGCGTAGGGGTCGAACCAGGTCGGCTCCCCGCGGCGGACGCTCTTCGTCAGGCGGTGATACTCGGCGGTGACCACCCGGGTCCAGCGGCGGTACTCTTCACGGCTCCGCAGGGGCGGGGTGCCGCCCATCTCGCCGTCCAGGCCGTCGATCTGGTGGGCGAACTCGTGGAGCACCACGTTGGGCAGCCCGCCCGGATGCCGGCCCCGGTCCAGGGCGTGCGCCCACGAGATGACCACCGGCCCGCGGTGCCAGGCCTCCCCGAGGATCGGCCGATTGTCCTCGATCCACCCCCAGGCGCTCTGCGATTGGGGCGGCTTGACGAAAGCCCCCGGGTAGACCAGCACCGAGCGGACCCCGTCGAAGCAGTAGTCCTCCGTGCCCAGGAGCATCAGGCAGGCCATGGCGGAGACGGTCACGCGGATCTCGTCGGTCATCTCCAGCCCGCCGCATCCCTCCCAGCGCTTCTCCGCGACGAACACCTTGACCAGGTCGCGAAGCTTGGCCCGGTCGGATTCGGAGAGCCAGGCGTCGTGGCGGAAGTTGCCGGCCAGATATTCTTCCCACGCGGGCGAAAAGGGCTCCGCGCGGAGCTTGCGGCGGCGACGCTTCCTGGTCCAGGCCCACGGGGCGCCGCCGCGGTCCGGGCTGGCGTGGCGGCTGGAGTCGGGCGAAGGCGTCGGCTCCGACGAGCCGGCCCGGTGCAGCCGCGTCAGGTAGACCAGGGCCGCGAAATCGTACAGCGCGTGGGCAAGGATCGGCACCAGCAGGTTGCCGGTGACTGTCCAAAGCCAGCCCAGGTACAGGCCGATCAGCGTGGCCAGCACCGCGTAGGTGGTGGTGATCCAATGGGCCGCGCCGAACAGGGCCGCGGCCAGCACCCAGCCGATCCACCCGCCCCAGGGACCCCCGATCCACTGGCCGGCACCCTCCTGGATCAAGCCCCGAAACAGGAGTTCCTCTCCGAATCCGGCCAAGGCCGAAATGACGGCCAGGTCGATCACCCGGGCATGGCGAAACAGCGGGACCAGCAGCTCCTCGACAATCCGCAAGAGCTCCCGAAACGGCCGCAGTGGAAGCCGGAGGCACAGCCAGAAGACCACCAGCAGAGGCACGGTGGCCGGCAGCGCGGCGGCGCAGTCGGCGGCGCTCCACTGGACGAGGCCAAGGGGCGGGTGGCCCAGCAGCCAGCCGAGCCCGATCGCGACCATGCCGAGCCCCCCCTCGACGAGGACCGCCATCGCCACGAAGCCGCGCGGGGCTTCTGGCAGCAGTTTCGGCGGGGGCTCTGCTGGACTGTTCATCCGGGGTCTCCGGTGCGGCTGGCCCGGTTGCACACCGTGGGAGTCCGCATTATAGCCGACGATTCGGCGTGCGGGGACTTCGGAAGGGCGTTGGCGGAAATGGCGGAAAGGAAAGAGCTGCGTCCCTTTTTCACGCCTTTTTCACGCCCGGTGGAAAACCTCTCGCTGAGCGACGGGCAGAAGTCGGAAGAGGATCACGAAAGCGCGAAAGTACGAAAGCGCGAAATCACTCCACCACTTCCTTGCGATCACGCTCCATTTTGCATTTTTCACTTTGCATTTTTCACTTTGCATTCTGATTCCCGCTCGCGGCCCCGCAGGTTCTGGACAACCACCTATTTTTCCATCTTCCGGGCGTGCTCGTCGCACATCCAGCGATAGGTGTTGTCGCCCATGCGCACGCGGCGGAGCGGCCCCCACTGCCGGGCCCGATAGTTGTCCGGGGCGAGTTCTTCCAGCAGCCGGGCCAACTGGAATCGGGCCATGCGATACGGATCGTCGCCGGCCATCTGGCGGAAATCGAGCACTCCCGGCCCCACGCCCCGGGCCCGCACGAAATCGGCCGCCTCCTCGCCGAAGTCCGAGGCCGCGCCCCCCTCGAGCTTGAGGTGCTTGGCAAGCTCTTTCATGAAATCGGCCTCCTTCTTCATCGGCTCGTACAGTGCGGGCGAAACGGCCAGCGGCAGCCCGGCCAGGGCGATTTGCACCGCCGCTCCGAGCAGGCGCACGCCCAGGGCCAGCTTCGGCGCCGTCTTCTCCCACCAGGCCCGCGGCATGCGAAACGGCTTGCACACGCCCTGGCACCGGTGGATCGCCCCCTGGGCCTCGCAGTAGGGCGTGAGCACGTACTCGCGGCTGAGCCAGTTCCCGGGGTTCCACGGGCTGCCGTCGACCGGGGCGATGGAAACGATCGCCGGCGCTGCGCTAAAGTCGCGATTGTCCAGCATCTCGACCAGGTTCTGCGGAAAGGCGGCCCGGACCTCCAGGCAGAGCTTGCGCCGATCGGGGTCGAAGGTACACAGGGCCTCGCTCCGCCGGGCCCCCTGGCCGGTCGCCAGGAAAACCCCGTCGTGCCAATACACCCCTTTGGTGTGCTCGGGCGTCTTGACGATCATGTGGTGCGTCTTGACGATGACCCGGCTGATTGCCTTGGTGAGCCACTGGGGCTTGAGCACGACGAAGTCCCGCAGGTCGACGCACTCGGCAAACTGGGTGAGAATGCCCAGCTCGGCCATCAGGGCGGCCAGGTGGTCAAAACTCTCCGGCTGGATCTCCGCGCCGGCGAAGAGGTCGTTAAGCTCCCGCCGGTTGACGTGGGCCCGATTCTCCCCTTGCTCGCCGGCCTTGGTCCGCACGGCCGCCTCGGCCCGGGCGTAGGCCGCGGGCCAGACGGTGCCCATCAGGTCCATGTCGGCCGCCAGGCGCTTGAGCCGTTCGGCCAGGGCGTCGACGTTCCTGTTGGTCTCGCAGCCCACGGCGTCGCCGACGACCGGAATCGGGGGGATGGACAACCACAAGGCGGAAGAGGATCACGAAAGCGCGAAAGTACGAAAGCGCGAAACCGGAACAACGCCGGGCGATGCGCGCCGGTCGCGCCGCCGCCGCGAGTCCTCTTCCTCCTCTTCTTTCGCGCTTTCGCCCTTTCGTGCTTTCGTGATCGCGTGCAATCCGTTCTCCAGCCCGTAGGTTATGCTTCAGCATATCCCTTCTCTTCCGACTGCCTTCCGTGGCGGCCGAAGGCTGTCATTATGCTGAAGCATAACCTACGGTTCTTCCTTGCGCTCACGCTCCATTTTGCACTTTTCACTTTGCATTCTGATTTCCGCCGGCGCCGAGTTCCCCCCGGCGGAGCCGGGGGCTAAGGGCAAAGCTAGCCGACGATCTCGCGCCGGCGGTTGAGATAATCCCAGACGACGTACCGGTCCAGGTCCTTGCCGGCGGTGAAGAAGACCTTGCCGGCCGTGGATTCGGCCAGGCGATAGGCGAACTGGACGTCCTCGCTCGACTGCGACCAGCTTGGCAGGAGGAAGAGGTTGATGGCAATCCCCTCGCGGCGGCACAGGAGCCCTTCGCGCAGGGTGGCCCGTTCCGTGCGCCGGTGCGGCGGGTAGAGCAGATATAGCAGGTGCCCCTCGAAGTGGGCCGTGGGCAGGCCGTCGGTGATGAGGATGACCCGCCGGTTCGGCGTGTCCTGGGCGGCGAGGAACCGCCGGGCGAGCTGCAACCCGTGCTGGATGTTCGTAAAGTGCGGCGGCACGTCCAGCTCGGTGATCTCAGGGTCGCTCATGTCGACGTACAGGCGGACCACCGGGTCGTAGAGCGTCACGGGCCGCGGCAGGAGCGAGGCGATCTCGCCGGCGGTCCGCGCCTTGGCGAACGTGTACAGCTCGACGAACTGGAGGTAGTCGCCGGGGAACTCCCGGCGGATCAGCCCCTCGAGGGCCAGGCCCATGCGCTTCACGTCGACGTACAGCCCGCCGTAGCGCATCGACCCGCTCATGTCCAACAGCACCACGGTGGCGCACTTGGGGTTGTTGCGGGTGCGGTGGACGTCGATGTCCTCCGGGGCGAGCCGCACGGGGAGGCCGGGCCCGGCGCGGACCATGGCGTTCACAAGCGACCCGGGGACGTCCATGTTGGCCAGCGAGTCGCCGAATTCGTAGGGCCGGGTCTTCTGGAGCTCGACGGCCCCTTCGCCGGCCACCGGGCCCTCGTGCCGGCCGGTGCGGGAGGCCTCGAGGTCGCTGAAGATCCGCTCCAGGAGCCGGCCCTGGAACAGCCGGTACGCCTTGGGCGTGAGCTGGTAGCCTTGGGCGGTTCGCTCCAGGCCCTGGCGCTCGGCCAGGTGGCGGAGGTACTCGTGGATCTGCCGGCCGAGCTCGCCGAGCCGATCCACGTCGCCCGGCTCGGCGAACTCGGCCAGGGCCTCCATGTCGATGATTCCGACCCGGGCCGTCTTGGCCGCCTCCTCGAGCTGGGCAATCAGCCGGTCGATGGTCTGAAGCTCCTCCTTGATCTCCAGGGCCCGGGGGACCGACATCTCGGTGCGGCCGGTGAAGCGGTACTTGGCCGCGAGCTCGTCGATCTGGTACTTGTCGCCCAGGCGATGGACGAGCTGGAGCAACTGCCGGGCGAAGTGGCCCCGCTCGTCGCCGGAGCGGTACCAGAGGCGCTCCAGATCGTAAAGCTGCTCTTCCCGGACGGCCCGCTCGTAACGGGCCTTGAGCGCCGGCGGGGGCTGCGTCGACTGGGCCCACTGGCGGTATCGGCCGGCGGCCTCGGCCTGGACGCGCCGGGTCTCGTAGGTCTCGAGGATCTTGCGCTTGCGCTGGCGGAGCCTTTCGAGGAGGGCTTCCAGGCTGGGGCCCAGGCCGGCGATCTGGCGGGGATCGAGCCGGACGGCCCGGGCCAGCTCCTCTTCGGTCAGCTCCCGGAGGCTGCCGAAGGCCAGGAGGTGGTCGAAGGCGCCGGAGACGACGTCGGGGGGCGGCTGGGTGGGGCTGGGGAAGTGCTTGGGGTCGTACTTCTGGTACGTGTGGATGATGCCCCCCAGGGGCCGGCTACCGCACCTCATACACGATCCTCCCCTGCTGCTCCGAGCGGGAGACGCGGTCCGTGGCGTAGAGGCCGGCCAGGATGAACTCGACGCACGAGGCCCGAACCGCGGGCTCGCTCGAGGCGTTCACCTCGAAGGCCTTGTCCCAGGCGGGCGGCACCCGCTTGAGCCGCTCCGCGTAGCGGGTCGAGGGGAGCATGTCGCCGACCTCGATCTTCACGCCGCGGGAAAAGATCTCGCCGATCTCGTCCAGCCCGTGGCGGTCGACGTACTCGGCGAACAGGTCGCGGACGGCCTCGGCGACGATCGCCTCGAGCACCTGGCGCTCCGAGAGCTGGTGGCTCGACATCAGGTCCATCTCGAGCTTTCCCAGCGACGAGGCGTAGAGGTGGCCCAGGTCGCTGATCCGCGGCACGGCCGGGCGCTCCCCGAGCACCGCCCCGCGCTGCCGGGCACTGGCGACCATGGTGCGGTAGTTGGCAATGCTCAGCCGGGCGCTGGCCCCGGACTGCTGGTCGACGTACTTCGACCGCCGGGCCACCACGGAGATCTGCTCGATCAGCTCCCGCATGAAGTACGGCACGACGACGGGGAACTCGCCGTCGAGCTCGATCCCCGCCTCCTGCTCGGTAATCTCGATGCCCAGCGCCCGCTCCCGCGGATAATGGGTGTGGATGGCCGACCCGATGCGGTCCTTCAACTGCGGAATGACCTTGCCGCTGCGATTGTACGTGGCCGGGTTGGCCGAGAAGAGGATCAAGACGTCGATGTCGAAGCGGATGGGGTAGCCGCGGATCTGCACGTCCCGCTCTTCGAGGATGTTGAACAGGCCCACCTGGACCAGCTCGTCCAGCTCGGGAAGCTCGTTGACGGCGAAGATGCCCCGGTGCATGCGGGGAATCAGCCCGAAGTGCAACGCGTCCTCGGCCGACATGCTCGTGCCGGTGGCCAGCTTGGCCGGGTCGATCTCGCCGATCACGTCGGCGAACTTGGTGCCCGGGGCCAGGCGCTCCGCGTACCGCTCGGCAGCCGGCCACCAGGCAATCGGCACGTCCTCCGGCGGCGTCCGGGCGACGAGCTCCCGGCCCAAGCGGGTGATCGGCCGGTACGGGTCCTCGTGCACCGGACACCCGGGAATGGCCAGGTAGGGCACTTCGTCGTCGAGGAAGCGGGTCAGCAGTCGCATGAGCCGGCTCTTGGCCTGCCCCTTCTCGCCCAGGAACAGCATGTCGTGGCCGGCAATCAGGGCGATGTTGATCTCGGGGATGACCGTGTCGTCGTAGCCGATGATCCCCGGGAAGAGGTCCTCGCCCCGGCTGAGCCTGCGCATGAAATTGTGGTAGATCTCCCGCTTGACCGGCCAGGACACCCAGCCGCTGTCGCGCAGGTCCCTCAAGTTGCACGGTTTGGCCGCCGTGGTCGCCATGGGCTCGATTCGCTCGGGGCCTGGGTGTTTCCGTTGCGTTCCGGCTGGCGCTCCCCCCGGATGGGCCGGGCCGGTTCCCTGGCCGGTCAACACCATTCTAGCGCCCGGCGTGCTCGTGCCAAGCGCACGGGACGAGCCCCCGCGCTGCTGACGGGGGAGCGGGCCACACGGTGTTGGTGCAGGACGGGTTGACAACCCGTCCTACCACGGTGAGAAATGCGGGCCAGGGCGGCGGGGCTACTGGGCAATCGTGAACGGGATGGTCTTCCAGAGCGGAATCCCGTAGTACCACAAGGGGAAAATGCCCCCGCCCACGGCCAGCAGGACCAGCAGGGCGATGGCGATCCGAATTAGCCTTCGGCCACGGCGCCTTCGGAACTCGCGAGCCCCCAGCCGGGTGACGATCCCGTGGAGAAACTCGTCGATGTTCTCCTGGGGCTTGGGATGTTCGTCCAACTGGCAGAGTTCGCTGACCATGCGAGAACACCGAATCCGGCACAAAAAAGGACAGACTACCAATCCAACCTGCGCCGACGGTCAACGCAGACTAGTCTAATTACCCATTTTATCTCCCTGGGAACCTCAAGTCAAAGCCGAACCCAGGCCATCCACAGGTCGAGGGGCCGCAAGCGGCGGAACCCCCCGTCCGCGTGGTTTCTCGGGGGCGGGCTGCCCGTTCTTGCCAGGCTTTGGAGCTCCAGCGAAGCAAGGGCAAGATAGGTCAGAGGTTAGGACGAGCCACGGCGGGCTCATGCCGGCCGGGTCCAATGGCCGAATCCGATAGAGGAGCCGTACACTTTGGCGGGGGCTGCAGAAGCTGTCGGGGCGACGGACTGGCAAGCTATCCCGGAAGGGTATCACGGATGAGAGCCCGGGGGGCAATCGTTGGCCTATTGCTGGTGGCTTGGACAGGACTGCCGGCCGCCAGGTGCGAGGAACCGGGCCAGACCCTGGCCACGGACTCCCCCAACTCTCCCGATCCGGCAAAGGCCGACGCGCCGGCTCCGCCAGGCGAAACCCTCGAGCAGGCCTGGACGATTGCCCTGAGCGTCAACCAGCAGTTGGAGGCCAAGCGTCGGGGAGTCATGGCGGCCGAGGAGAAGCTCGGCTCGGTCCGGGGGCAGCGCTGGCCGCAGGTCGAGGCGGAGACGTCCTACCGGGTGCGAAGCGGGGAGCCTTCGTTTCGCGTCGAGCCCGACGGATCGCTTCTGCCCGGCATGACGTTTCCCTACCAGCAAAACGAGAGCTTCGCCCTGCGCGCCGCGCTGGAGGTGCCGTTGTACACGTGGGGTCGGATCGGTCACGGTATCGCGGCGGGGGAATCGCGGGTGAAGTCGCTTTCGCTCCAGGCAGACGGTGCGGCGATGGGCCTGAAGCTGCGCGTGGCCGAGCAGTACGTGGGGGTGCTGCGGGCACAACGCGAGGTCGAGGTGGTCCAATCGACGGTGCGGCGACTCGAGTCGCACCTGCGCGACGTGGAGCTGCTGTTTAAGCACGCGCAGGTTCCCCGGAACGACGTGCTGGCGGCGCGGGTGGCGCTGGCCCATGCCCGGCAAGGGGCGATTCAAGCCGAGAACCGCCTGGATGCCCTTCGGGCGGGCTACAACCGTCTTCTCGGCCGCTCTCTGGATGCCCCGGTCTCGATTGCCGATCTGTCCGTCGACAGTGAAGCGGGCGATATCGAGAGCCTCACCGCCGCGGCCTTGCGCAACCGGCCGGAGACGGCGGCCCTGGCGGCGGAGGCGGCCGCGCTGCAGCACGAGGCGTGCAGCCTGCGGGCGAAGAACCGGCCGCAGATCAACCTGCGCGGCGAGTACGCGTTCGAGGAGAACCGCTTCGCCCAGCCGGAGGGGATCGCCGCGGCGGGGGTGGCGGTGCGATGGAACTTCTTCGACGGCTGGCAGGGGCGCCACGAGGCGGCGGCCGTCGCCGAGCAGGCGGAGGGCATGGCTCGGCTTCGGACCGACGAGCAGACCCGCATTGCCCTGGAAGTGCGCCAGGCGTGGCTCGACTGCCAGGAAACCCGGCGGCGCCTGGCGATCACTCCCCAGGCGATCGAGCAGGCCGAAGAGAACCTGCGCGTGGCCCGGGAACGCTACAAATCGGGCCTGACCATCAACACCGAGGTGCTCGACGCGGAGAAGCTGCTCATCGAGGCGCGGAGAGACCACGACGCCGCGAGGTACGACGCCGTCATGGCGTCCGTGCGTCTGCGTTACGCGACCGGCGAGCTGAAGCCCGATTAGCCCCACCAGCCGGGGTCCGGTTTTCGGGGTTGCGCGGGCGGCGACGGCCCGGGTGGCGCTTTTCGCCCCCATTCCCCGCGTTTTGCTTCAAGAAGCGGGGTTGACCGGCCGCGGGTGTGACGTAGGGTTGACTGCATCAGGACGGCCTTTCTCTTCTTGTCTCTCATCTTGACGCGATCGAGCGCAAACGGGCGCCCGGCCCGGTAGATTCGCACCTTGGCACTGCACCCATGTTGACGCCGGAGCAGCACCCGTGGGTCGCCGACGCGACCACGGCTGACGTCCAGTACGCCATCGCCTCGACGCGGCGCGAGCGGGCCGCGGCCTTCGGGCTGGTGTACGGCGCGTATCTCGAGGCGGGCCTGGGGCAGCCCAATCCCTGGGGAATGAGGGTCACCCCCTACCAGCTCCTGCCCACCACCGAGATCTTTGTCGCCTGGCTCCGCTCAGAGCCGATCTTCACGATGAGCCTCGTCGTCGACGGCGAGCTCGGACTGCCCATGGAGGCGATCTACGGTGAGGAGGTCGGCCGGCTGCGACGCCAGGGGCTGCTCCTGGCCGAGGTGTCGTGCCTGGCGGACCGCCGGCAGGCCGCTCGTGGGTTCTTCCCGGTCTTCCTCCGGCTGAGCCGGCTGGTGGCCCAGTATGCGTGGCACCGGCGGATCGACCAGGTGCTCGTGGCCTGCCATCCCAAGCATGCCCGTTTCCACGAGCGGCTGCTGCGCTTCGGGCGGCTCGGGGGGCAAAAGGCCTATCCGATGGTCCGCAATCATCCGGCCGTGGCCCTCTCGCTCGATCTGACTCAGCTCGCCTGGCAGCACCCGGAGTCTCACCGCATCCTCTTCCACGAGACGCTCCCCTCGCGGGAGCTTCAACCCCAGCCCATCCCGCCATCCGACCGGGAATTCTTCAGCGCGATGGTCGACACGAGCCTCTCGTGCGTTCCGGTGGGGAGCGATCGGGAGGAGTCGTCCGAGCGCGAGGCATACGCCGTCAGCGGGGGCTAGCCCGCGCTTCTCATTGCGCCGGGGGCGCGGGCCACAGGGTGTTCCTGTAGGACGGGTTGGTAACCCGTCCCGTATACGGACGGGTTGACAATCCGTCCTACGGGGGTGGGCATGCGGACTGGGGCGTCTTGGGCCACACGCAGACGGTCCCCCCCGGCGGTGATTCCGTTCGCTCCCGGCGGGACGACCACCTGGGGGCATAGTCTAGCCCATCTTGGGTGCAATAGGGTGTCCGGCCCCTGCCGCAACCTTAGTTTGTCTGTAGATTTACGATCAATTAGTGGCCTGACGGTTCCCTGGATTCGCTAGAATTCCCATGTGTCGCTATTGCAATTCTTTGCGTGGCAGTCACAATCTCTTTCATCCGTCATTGTCTATTCCGTTGGCGCAGCCGTTGCCATCCGGAGACGCCGGTGGCTATCGGCTTGGTTGGCCCAAGTTGCCGCCCATGCGGTGGACGTGACTGAGTCGCATCGTGAGGAAGCCACAGAACCACCGACGCAACTAGTCTATCCGACCGTGCCTCTCATCTTGACGTCACATCGACATCCCCTCTACGGGAGGGCGCTGCGCGCCGCGCGGTTGTCGTTGCGCTCCTTGTCTGCGCGGGCCGCTTATCCGGAGGCGGGGAAAGTGAATCGATCATCGTTCTTCCTTTCCAAGTCCGATTTCACAGGAGGATGGATTCGGTGTCGCGGACAGACACTTGCTGAGAGTTGAGTTGCGGGGCCTGCTCAACGGCCCCGGACCGGGGGGGATTGCGTGAGACTAATCGTCGGTCCGCCGTTCTGGCGGACCAGGAGCTGGCCAGCACGTCAAGGGCATGGCCCCCCCAGGGAAACCTGGTCGAGAAGGGGCCACTGTCGTTTCGTAGGGCTACTCTCCTCTTTGGCGAAAGGCTTTGCCATGCACGAGCACTTGCGCTGCCCGCCTCCTACGGCAGGGCTTCAGGTACGTCTGGCCACAACGCGCCGGGAACGTCTCGAGGCTTACGAATTGGTCTACCGGGCGTACGTTGCCAAGGGCTACGTCGATCCCCATCCCGGTGGCATCGTCTATCATTCTTGCTTTTCTCTGCCCACCACGACCACGATCATTGCCTCGACGCCGCAACAAGCGGCCATGGGCACACTGACCATGGTGGGTGACAATCGGTCGGGCCTGCAAGTCGACAGGACGTTTCCCGAGGAGGTGGACGCCCTGCGACTTCGGGGGCGCCGGTTCTGCGAGGTCACCTGCCTCGTGGTCGAGCCTCGCCGTCCGTTTCGGCCCACCGCGGTGTTCTTTGAGATGACGAAGTTCATGCTCCACTACGCGCTGCGTTGGGGCTTCGACGACTTCCTGCTGGCCGTCCACCCCCGGCACTATGCCTTCTATTGGCACCACTACCGCGCCTACCTGGAAGGGGGGTGCCGGCCCTACGAGACGGCCAATAAAAAGCTCGCGGTCCTGTGCCGCATCGACCTGCAGCACCTGTACCGGAACATGAGCGACGAGATGCGGGGACACTACTTCGGCGAGGTGCCCCTCTCCTGGCGGTTCCGCCGCCCCACTGTCCGTGCCGATGACAATGCGTACTTCCTTGATCGCTCCGGTAACGGCATTGAGGCCCTTGAGCTTGCTGTTGCCTGAAGCGGTTAAGGCGCACTTTACGGCTTGACGCGTGGTAAGGCCGTGGCGTAGTGTTCACTGACGCCCCACGGCCCGGCGCTCTCGGTTCGGTCTGACCCCGGGCCAAGGGAGCGATGGGGAGGACTTCGGACTCACGACGCCGTTTGCCACCCCGGCAGCCTTCGATGTTCGCGATTGCCCTGAAGACCCTGTTTGCCGATCCGGGCAAGCTCCTCACGGCGCTTGTCGGGGTCGTGTTCTCGGTCGTCCTGGTCAACGTCCAGGGGGGCCTTTTCCTGGGCTTCATCCTCCGGGCCGGGCTCCTGGTGGACCACAGCCAGGCCGACATTTGGGTGGGGCACAAGCAGAGCCACAACGTCGATTTCCCTCGCGACATCCCCCGGCGCTGGCTCGCCAGGGTCCGCACCGTGCCGGGCGTGGCGCGGGCCGAGCCCTATCTCATCGGGTGGAGCGACATGACCCTGCCGAGCGGCGGTTTCGAATCGGTCGTCGTGGTCGGCTTCGAGCGCGGCAGCCAACTCGGCACGCCCTGGAACCTCAACGACGGCCAGCTCGACCTGCTGCTTGAGAACGACGCCGTCCTTTACGACGAGTGCGAGGCCGAGAAGATCGAGTTCCCCCGCTTGGGCGACCTGCGGGAGCTTGGCGGGCGCCGGGCGCGGATCGCCGGCACCACCCGCGGCATCATGGGCTTCCTCGTCGCCCCCTACATCTTCACCACCTACGATCGCGCCGCCGCGTTCCTCAACAAGGACCCGGACGCCTGCTCCTACTACCTCGTCCGGATCGACCCCGACGTGAGCGCCGAAGAGGTCTGCGCCAGGATCCGCCGGCGCGTCCCCGATCTCGACGCCTTCCCCGCCGGGGTCTACAGCCGCATTTCGCTCGACTTCTGGATGACGCGGACGGGGCTGGGCATCAGCTTCGGCGCCGCCACGCTCTTGGGACTCCTGGTGGGCATGGTCATGGTGGCCCAGACCCTCTATGCCCTCGTGCTGGACCGGCTGGGTGAGTTCGGCACCCTGAAGGCCATCGGCGCCACGGAGCGCCAGGTGTGCTCCATGCTCTTGGCCCAGGCATCGTTCATGGCGGTGGCGGGCGCGGCGATCGGCCTGGGGCTCGTCCTGGCGCTCCAGTGGGCGTTCAGCACGCCCCGGGCCCCCATCGTCATCCCCTGGTGGCTCTCGCTGGGAAGCTGTGCGCTGGTCCTGGCGATCTGCCTGGTTTCGGCGCTGTTGCCGTATCGAAGGATCCGCAAGGTCGACCCGATGATGGTGCTCCAATCATGATCGCCGAGCCTCAGACGAGCCATCACGACGGCGAGCCGCTGCCGATCTACGTGTCGGGAGTGTACAAGTCGTACCACTCCGGCCCGGTGACTGCACCGGTGCTCAACGGAGTGGACCTGGCCGTGCCGCGCGGGAGCTGCATCTACCTGGCAGGGCCGTCGGGAAGCGGCAAGACGACGCTCCTGTCGATCCTCGGCTGCATCCTCTCGGCCGATCGCGGCGTGGTGCGGATCCTCGGCCGCGACGTGGCCGGGCTGACGCCCGGGGAGATGGCCGCCCTGCGGCGCGACCGGGTGGGGTTCGTGTTCCAGCGGTTCCACCTGCTCAAGGGGCTCAACGTGCTGGAGAACGCCTGCGTTCCCCTGATCGTCGCCGGCGTGCACCGCCGCGCCGCGGCCCGGCGCGCGATGCCCCTGCTGGAGGCCGTGGGATTGGCCGACAAGGCGTCGGCGCAGTGGAAGAACCTCAGCGCAGGCCAGTGCCAGCGCGTGGCCCTGGCCCGGGCCCTGGCCTGCAACCCCGACCTCATCCTCGCCGACGAGCCGACCGCGGCCCTCGACGCGGCCAACGGCCTGCAGGTCATGGAGCTCGTCCGGCGGCTGACCACCGAGCAGGGGCGGACGGCCGTCGTGGTCACGCACGATACCCGCATCTTTTCCTTCGCCGATCGGGTGTATTGGCTGGAGGGCGGGCGGATCGTGGAGGCCGGGGACGGCTCGTTCGCCCCGCCTGCCGTCCACCAGAAGGAAGGAGGATCGCCATGAGGCTCCTCGGATTCGTCGCTGCGGTGGCGCTGATCGTGGCGCTGGGACTGGTCATCGACGCGCACTCGCGGGTGGGCGTGGTTCGGCCCGCCTCGCCCCTGCTCGAGTCGTCCTCGATCTACGCCCGGGGCCGCGTCGAAGGGGCAACCCCGGAGGTCGAGCTGAAGTTTCGGCTCACCGGCTGCGTCGAGAAGGTGCTTGTCCGGGAGAATGACCTGGTCCTTCCAGGCCAGGTCCTCGCGCAGCTCGAGGACGAGCACTACCGCCAGGAAATCGTCCTGGCCGACGCGGACGTCACCCTGGCCGAGGCCCAATTGGAGCGCCTGCTCAACGGGGCGCATCCCAAGGAGCGCCTCTACGCCGCGGCGATGCTCCGCGCCAAGGAGGCCGAGCTGGATCGGGCCACGCTCTCCTGGAAGCGGATCAGCGATCTGAGCCAATCGAAGGCCATCTCCCAGCAGGAGGCCGACAACCACCGCTCCCAGGTCGCGTCCGTGACCGCAGAAGTCGAGGCGGCCAAGGCCAAGGCGGCGCTCTTGGAGGAGCCGGCCCGCAAGGACGATATCCGCATCGAGAAGGCCCGCATCGCCGCCGCCAGCGCCCGGCTCCAACTGGCGAAGGTCCAGTTGCAGTACACCCGGCTGACCGCCCCCGCCGCCGGCCGCGTGATGAAGGTCGACGTGGAAGCCGGCGAGCTGGTCGGGCCCACCTCCGAGAAACCGGCCGTCATCCTGGCCGATACGTCGCGGTGGCACGTCCGGGCGTTCGTCGAAGAGATGGACGCCCCGCGCCTGCGGGTCGGCATGACCGCCAAGGTGTCGTTCGACGGCATCGCGGATCGCCAGTTTTCGGGCCGGATCGTGCGTCTGAGCCCGCGCATGGGCCGCAAGGAGCTGTGGAGCGACCGGCCCTCCGAGCGTCTCGACACGAAGACCCGCGAGATCTGGATCGAGATGGAGCCGGCCGAGCCGCTGGTGGTCGGGCTGCGCGCGGACGTGTCGATCGACCCGGCCTCGCCGGCCGGTCCGTGACGGCGTTGTGGTGGAGGCTCCGCTTCGGCGAACGTGGCGAACGGGAAGCGGGGGTCTCGTGTCAATAGGCGCGCCTGTCCCCCCCTTGCTCCCTTTTCGCCCCTAATGAATCTGTTCCTCCTTGTGTCGCACTTCGCCCGTGCGTGGATTCAAGTAGACCACTAACCCACGGTAGTTGGAAACCACGACGAGGCCTCTGACCGCGCTTAGATCGCCGAAGGCTCCGTCTTCCGTTTTCGCATAGCATGGGCTAATCTGCCAGCGGATGTTCCCAGACAAGTCAATCCCGAAAACGTTCTCGTTGTATATCGTATCAAAAGGTATCTCCAGTCGGACAACAAGGACATCATAAAAGAGAAGGGACTGAGCGATAGGGTACGCGAAAGTCACAATTGTGCCATTAGGGAAGTGAATGTCGCGGCCTCTTATCGTATAGGAGGTGTGATCCATCGTCGCCTCACGGGACTACTTCAAAAGGTCTTGGACTGGGGGCCAAGTCCGCGCCAATTTCGGGCACATCTTACTCATTTCCGGCGTTCACGTTGTTTCCGGCCGGGCTTCCGGCGGTACGAGAGGCGGCCGAGGTTTTCCTGCGAGCCGGACAAGTAAGCAGTCACTCCCCACCGGCCGGCCCGTTCGCGCACCTTGGCTCAGTTCCTTCAGATTCCCGAGTCTTTCGAAACCTCCCTCCCTCGAGCCAAACAACGCCGTCCGAAGTCGAGGCGGGCCAGCGTCTTCGATTCGCCCATCAGGCACTCCTTTCAGGGCATTATCCTGCCGCGCTGCGCGGTCCGCCAGCCCTGGGCCATCCCAGACGCGCCTATCAGAGCATTATCCTGCCACCCTCCGCAGTCCGCCAGTCCCGGGCTATCGCAGACAATGGGCACGGCGCCCGCTTCCCTCTCCGAGGCGGGTACGGTATGCTCCTGAGAGCCACCGCGGCCCAGGGAACAGGTCCAACCCCCCCTCACCCACCCACCCATCGGAGCATCGTCCCATGAATCGCTTCCTGGTTATCCTCCTGACGTTGGTCGTCTCGTGCTTCGCTTCGGCAGCGCTCGCACAGCAGCTTTCTCCGAAGGACGACTTGCCGCCCGCTCCCCAGGGCAAGGCGTGGAAACTGGTGTGGCACGACGAGTTCGACGGCACGAAGCTCGACGAGAGCAAGTGGGAAACCCCGCCCGACGGGAGACGCCGAGACGCCTGGTGGATGCGCAAAGCCGTCTCCCTGGACGGCAACGGCCACCTGGCCATCAGCACGCTCAAGGAGGGCGACAAGTACATCGACGGGTGCGTGCGCACCCGGGGCAAGTTCGAGCACGCCTTTGGCTACTACGTGGCCCGCATTGAGCTCCAGAAGCAGCCGGGCCACTGGTCGGCGTTCTGGATGTACAACGCCGGCGTGACCAAGGTCGGCAACCAGGGGCGGGACGGCACCGAGATCGACATCATGGAGAAGCCGTGGCTCGACGATCGAATCAACTACGCCTTGCACTGGGACGGGTACGGCAAGGCCCACCGCTCCGAGGGAAAGGTCGTCAAGGTGCCCGGAGTCATGGAAGGCTTCCACTGCTATGCCCTCCTGTGGCTTCCCGACCAGTATGTCTTCTACGTCGACGGCAAGGAAACGTGGCGGACCAAGGCGGGCGGGGTTTGCCAGGTGCCGCTGTACCTCAAGCTGAGCGACGAAGTGGGCGACTGGGGTGGCGACGTCCGCAAGGCAACGCTGCCCGACAAGTTCCTGGTCGACTACGTGCGGGTGTACGATCTGGTGGAGACAAAGTAAGTCAACGTGCGTGATCCCGGGAGGATCGAACCATGTCGCTGCGACTTCAGCTTTTCGTCTGCCTCAGCCTAGTTCTCCTCGGCCCCACCGCGGTTGCGGGCGCCGCTGACGAGCGTGACGAGCGGGTCTCGTTCGAGCAATCGGCCGGGGAAATCGACGCCTACGATTTCGTCGAGGTGACAATGAAGGTCGGCCGGCCGGCGGGCGGGAATCCGTTTCAGGACGCCGTCGTCACGGGCCAGCTCGGGCACCTCGAGACCGCCGGAGGTCCTCCCTGCAAGGTCGAGGGTTTCTGCGATTCGACGGACGGAACCGTCTATCGCATCCGGTTCATGCCGACCCGGCCGGGCCGCTACTCCTACACGGTCGAGTACCGTCGGGGCGACTACCGCCAGTCCCACTCGGGCAAGCTCACCGCACGGGACGGGAAACGCCGGGGGCTGGTGCGGATCGACAAGGCCCACCCCTGGCACTTCCTTTGGGAGGGCACCGGCGAGCACTACTTCTGGAACGGCACGACGACCTACTGGCTCCTGGGCTGGCAGGACGAGAACGTGATCCGCGAGGCCATTGACCGGCTGGCCCGGCTGAAGGTGAATCGGATTCGGGTGGCCCTGTGCGGCCGGACCCAGAGCGGCCAACGGTGGTACGAGCCGCTGGTCGTCAACACCGACAAGTTCCAGTTCCGGCTGAATCCCTGGGTGGCCCGGCGGCCGGAGAGCGTGGAGGACCCCGGCTTCGACGTGGCCCGCTACAACGTGCCGTTCTGGCAGCAGTGCGAGCGCATGCTGCGGCACGCGCGGGACAAGGGGATGGTCGTCTCGATCATCTACTACCTCGACGGCGCCGACCGGGGCGTCGAGCCTTTCGGCAAGGCCCGGATGGGCTGCGAGGACGAACAACGGTACTACCGCTACGGGATCGCCCGGCTGGCGGCCTTCTCGAACGTCCTGTGGGACGTGACCAACGAATATCACCTCTTTCGGGACGAGGCCTGGACGGAGAAGATGGGGTCGCTCATCAAGGCCCACGACCCCTACGGGCATCTCACCTCGGTTCACGGCCACGGCGACTTCAAGTTCCGCACCTCGTCCTGGGCGGATTTTGCCATGTACCAGAGCTGGGACGAAGGGGGCGGCCACGGCTTCATGCTCAAGCACCGGCAGGCCCAGGCCCGCTCCGGGCGGCCCATGCCCCAGGTCAACGAGGAGTACGGCTACGAGGACCACTACCCTGGCCGTTGGGGCGGCGGCCGGAAGTCGCCCGCCCGATCCGCCGACAACCGCCGCCGTTTGGCTTGGGGCATGTACATGGCGGGCGGGTACCAGACCACGGGCGAGCGTGCCGACCGGGGCACCGGCGGCGGCCCGGACTCGGGCGGCGGCTGGCTCAACGGCCGAGGCGACGACACGATGACCATGCTCGAAGGCTACGGCCATATCGTCACCTGCTTCACCAGCCTCGCGTGGTGGAAGATGGAGCCTCGCGACGACCTGGTCAGCCAGGGGGCCTGGTGCCTGGCCGAGCCGGCAGAGCAGTACCTCGTCTACCTGCCCCGCGGCGGGAAGGTCGACGTGACGCTGGGCGACGGCAAGTACGCGGCGCAGTGGTTCAATCCCCGGAACGGCCGATGGACGGCGATCGGAAGTGCCTCGGGGCCGAAATGGACGTCGCCGCAATCGCCCGACGACGGCGATTGGGCGATCGCCCTGCGCCGTGAGGCCGGCGAAAAGCGCCCCGCGAAGATCTGGAACCGCACGGGCCCCCTCGGGGAAACACCCAAGCGTACTACCGAGGCCTATCCGCTGTCCGACCAGGAGAACCAGGGCGGCTGGGTCAGGTTCGAGCCCATGAGCGACGAATTCGAGGGCAAGCAACTGGATCGCAGCAAGTGGACGGTGGGGATGTATTGGTGGAAAGGCCGCCAACCCGCCCTCTTCAGCGACAAGAACGTCACCCTCTCCGACGGCAAGCTGCACCTGACCATGCGCAAGGAGAAGCTGCCCCCGGAGGCCGAGAAGCTCGGCTACAAGGACTACACCTCGGCCGCCCTGCACACCAAGGCCAGGTCGTCCTACGGTTACTACGAGGTCAAGGCCAGGCCGATGAACTCGGGCGGCTCAAGCTCGTTCTGGTTCCAGGTGGAGGATACCCCCGGGTGGCTGACGGAGATCGACGTCTTCGAGATCGGCGGCAAGGCCAAGGGCTTTGAACGAAAGTACAACATGAACCTCCACGTGTTCCGCACTCCCAAGGAGAAGAAGCACTGGAGCGTTGGGGGCGTCTGGGAAGCTCCTTGGCGGTTCGCGGACGAGTGCCACGTGTTTGGCCTGGATTGGACGAAGGAGGAGATTCGCTATTACGTGGATGGCGTGCTCGTCCGCTCCGTCGAGAACACCCACTGGCACCAGCCCCTCTTTTTGATCTTCGACTCCGAGACGATGCCTGGGTGGTTCGGGATGCCGGACGACAAGGACTTGCCCTCCACGTTCAGCGTCGAGTACGTCCGGGCGTGGAAGAGGAGCGCAATCGCCGGGCCGGCAAGTGCGACGCTGCCGCCCGCCCCCTCCGGGGACAAGACCGACGAGCGAACGGAGACGGCCAAGACCACGGTTGCCGCAATGGCGGCAGGCCGATTCGACAAGGCCGTCGAGCCGTTCGACGACACCATGAAGCGCGTGCTTCCTGCGGACAAGCTGAAGCAGGCGTGGGACGGCGTGGTCGGGCGATACGGACCCTTTCAGCGAGCGACCGAAGCCAGGACGGAGACGATTCAGCAGTACAAGGCGGTCCTGGTGACCTGCGAGTTCCGGCAAGGGCCGCTGGACGTCAAGGTCGTCTTCACGCCGGGGAACAAGATCACGGGGCTCTTCTTTGTTCCCTCGGGGAAGTACCAGCGCCCCTCCTACGCCGACCTCTCGAAATTCGAGGAACGGGAAGTAAGCGTTGGCAGAGGCATGCTGCGCCTGCCCGGCACGTTGTCTCTTCCCCGAGGCGAAGGCCCTTTCCCGGCACTCGTCCTCGTGCACGGCTCCGGCCCGAACGACCGGGATGAGACGATCGGCCCCAACAAGCCCTTCCGGGACCTGGCGCACGGCCTGGCTTCGCGGGGGATTGCGGTGCTGCGGTACGAGAAGCGAACCAGGCAGCACCCGACCCTGATGGCGCTGGTCGGTTCTCGCGTCACGGTCAAGGAAGAGACCGTCGACGACGCCGCGGCCGCCGTCACGGTGCTGGCAAGCCACAAGAAGATCGATCCGAAGCGGATCTTCGTGTTGGGCCACAGCCTCGGCGGGATGCTCATCCCCAGAATCGGCAGGGCAAACAATGCCGTCGCCGGCTTCATCAGCCTGGCGGGATCGACGAGGCCGGTGGAGGACCTGGTGCTGGAGCAGACGAAGTACCTCGCGTCGCTCGCCGGAAAACTGACCGAGGAGGAGCAGAAGAAGATTCAAGACCTCCAGCGGCAGGTGGCCCGGGTCAAGTCGCCGGACTTCTCCGCCGCGACCCCCAAGAGCGAGCTTCCCTTCGGCGCTCCGCCGGAATACTGGCTCGACTTGCGGGGCTATGAGCCCGCCAGGGAAGCCAAGGACCTGCCCAAGCCGATGCTGATTCTGCAGGGAGAACGAGACTATCAGGTGACCATGGAGGATTTCGCCAACTGGAGAAAGGCCTTGGCGTCAAGGAAGGACGTGACGCTTGTCTCGTATCCGAGACTGAACCATCTGTTCATGGCGGGTGAAGGCAAGAGCAGGCCGGAGGAGTATGCGAGGCCGGGCAACGTGGCCGCAGTCGTCATTGAGGACATTGCGAAGTGGATTACCGGGCTGCAACGATAGCAGTCGCCCGGGCATTCGATCGCAGTGCACCGTCCATCGGGGTCTCGATGGCGCGTCCGTTAGGGTGTCTGGTCCCGCCGAGGCTCGCTGGGCTTCACGCCGTACTTTCGCCGCCTCGCCCGGCCCCAGGGGCAGCCCCCGAAGGTGATCACCATCTCGATGGCCTGGAGGAACCTGGCCCATCGGCTGCCGCGTCTTGCCCGGGTGCATATCGGGCAGCGCTTCTCGCAGAACTCGGGGTCGAACCGTTCCCGGCGCTCGCTCTTGTCGTCCATTTCCGGCTTTCTCCGTGTCCTTGGGCTCCACCGATACCCTACCACAATCAAGAGGCAACCCGCAATGGGCCCGGACGTGGCTGGAACCGAGTGCCGGCCGGCTCCCAAGCTGGGGTACGAGCCCGGACAACTGCCTTGGATTCGCCCTGCGGAACGTCTACAATAGAGGCGTGGGCCACGGGGATTACGAGAGGACGCCCATGGGGGGGTCTTCCACCTTTCGGCCCGATTGGGGGCTCCTATGTCCGCCAGCCAGTACCAGCGGATCGAGCCGCTGTTGGTAGCCAGCGAGGATCTCGACGTGCGCGAGACCAATCCGCATCAGGAGCGCGTGGCCCAGGCCGAAGGCTGGAGCGACCCGGTGATGGACCAGTACGACGACTACGACGCCCATCGAGGGACGCCATGAGTGCCCGGCGTGCTTGGCCCGCCATCGAGGAGCGAGGTGGGGCATCCCCTGGGGCAATGCCTGCTGTGTTTACTCGGCGCAAGGCACGCGCCGGCCGGAGCGATTCCACCACGCCCTTCGTACCTCAGGGCGTGCCACCCGCCGCCGTGCCACCCGGCCGTGGATGCCGCGATCAGATCACCCACTTGCGTCCGCTTTCGACGTGGCGGACTTCGATCCGGGGGCGCGGGCTGGCATCAACCTGCTCGAACTGAAGGGGCACCACCTGGCTCAGCAGGACCTGGCTGGCCTCGACCGTCGACTGGCCGGCCAGGCGCAACGCGCCCTCCTGCCAGCGATAGAGCTCGAGCGTCCACGAGGAGCGATCGACCACGAGCAATTCCCGCACGCCCAGGCGACTGTAGAAGGGGAGCTTCTCGCGGACCCGCTCGTCGGAACTGGTGATCTCGACGAGGAAGTCGGCGGCGCCCCGGCAATACGTGCCGAGGTTCCGTGCCTTGCCCGATTTCAGCAGCACGGCCACGTCGGGGATTCGATAATCGAATTGCCAGTCGGTCTCCCGGTCCGTCAGGTTCGTGCCGGGAAACACCTCGCCAAGGCCGGGCCAGTCGATGACCTCCTCAAACGCGGCGGTGAATCGAGCGACCATCTGCCGGTGCTCGTTGTCCGGCAGCGGCGTCATCATGGTGACCCCCTCCCAAACCTCGTCGTAGCGGTCCGCACCGGAGCGATTCCGCTCCGCCTTGAGACGGTCTTGCAGGAACGGATCCGTCAGCAGGATGCTCATGGCACTCGGCGTCCTTAAGTCGCGGGCGGGTGGCACTGGCGTCTCG
>Ga0315290_10000350_pt1 | contig 29481 bp, 22 predicted proteins | sample YL17G12_0_MG_FD_203627 | JGI IMG/M metagenome (GOLD analysis project Ga0315290, IMG submission 203627) | Sediment microbial communities from Yellowstone Lake, YNP, Wyoming, USA - YL17G12_0 | ecosystem: Environmental > Aquatic > Freshwater > Lake > Sediment | place: USA: Wyoming | collected... | reverse complement strand
AGGTTAAAGGGAGACCCGAAGCGCAATTTGCCAAGCTTTTCATAGTGGCCTCCTTTTCTTGCGGGGAATGGGATAAAGACCCGCATCGCAGCAGCTTAACAAAGGCAAGCAATAGCCGCAACTCGTCCATACTCAGAATATGGTTCGCAACGCCTGCGACCAGGGCAAGCAATGAACACCATCGATTTCTTGGGCGTCTGGATCTTGCGAGACCCAAATCGGAACGACTTTACGACCAAAGCTGAGATCCCTAACGATATTGGCAAATCGCTTAACTCTTACTGGATCGACGCGGGTTGCGGACTTCACCTCCAGCACATAGTGCAGCGTCGCCCCAGACAGAATCAAGTCGATCTCCACGCCGTCTTTGGTGGCGTAATAGCTTAATTTATAATCTTTATCGCAATAGGAATTCAGGCGATGGCATTCAGTAACAAAAAATGCCTCAAAATCCACGCCATAACTTGCAGTTCGTGGGTTGAGACTGCGATCAAGATTGCGCATCAATGCGTAGGTAACACCAAGATCAAATAAATAAAACTTAGGGTGCGCGAGCTGACTCTTACGCAATGATTCGTGGAAACTGGGGAGATAAAATCCGAGGTATGTTTCTTCAAGTATTGAAAAGTAAGATTGCACCGTCTTGTAGTCTACGTTTGCCTCGCGAGCTATTTCTGAGTGGTTGATGACTTTGGCATTCATCTGGGCGCAAATTTCCAAAAAAAGCCGAAAAGGGTCGAGATTCCTCACCAACTGCTCGACTAGGATCTCCTCTTTGAGATAAACCTGCGTGTAGGCCTTGAGTATGGCACTGCGATCTTTGTCGTCCTCGGAAAGATATACTTCTGGCAGGGTTCCCCATTTAAGGGCCTTTTCGAGCGAAAATCGCTCGCCAAGCTCCCTCTCGGTAAGTGGATGCATGGCGCAAATTTGCGCCCGTCCACCTAACAAATTAGCCCCACCTCTTTTTAATTTACGTGCACTTGACCCAGATAATATGAATTTGGCCTTCTTTTTGACGATCATGCGGTGGCATACATCCAGTAACTTGGGGACCTTTTGGACTTCGTCGATGAAGATCCATTCATGAGTATCAGAGGCATCCAGCACCAACCTCTCGAGCAGCTTCGGATCCCTCGCATATTTTTCCTCCTGATCAGGATCCAATAAATCAATGGCGTAGATACCGGTGTTTCGCCCAAACTGCTCGGTGACAAAGGTCGTTTTACCGGTGCCACGGGCCCCCATAAGAAAAAAACTGCGACTTAACAGTGGGTTACATATGCGCTGGATCAACATGCTAAATAGCCCGACAATTTAGGAGTATGGTCTAGGCTCTAATTATAGGCGCAGCATTTCACCGATATCAAGACTATTCGCCCACATCCTCCCGCCCCCACCCCACAAGCCGCAAGCGCAGCGGCAGCTACGGCGCCGCGCGAAACCGCGACAGATCCCACTCATCCACCCAGTTGATCTCTGCCCGCTGACCTTTCATGGTGAGCGGCAACCAGATATAGCGGCTGTCCTCAAGATTTTGCGAATTCCAGCGGTCCCCCACATAGATGAAGTGCCCCGGTTGCGACTGCACCTCAAGGACGTAGGTGCTTTGCGAGTCAAACGTGGTGTAGGCCTTGCTGCCCTGTGCTGGGTTGTCCAGCTCTGTCCACTCGCCGAGGACACTGTCGGCGACGGCCTGGCGCGCTGAATTAGGATCCCAACCGGTGCAGCCGGAGGCAATGAGATGATAGCGCCCCTGGTACTTAAACACGGCTGGAGCCTCCGAGGACCGCCCGATAAAGATGCGACGCATCGTGCCGTTTGGGCGCAAATAATCATCGGTCAGCTGGTTGATGTGCATGGTTTGGTTGTCTTCAGAGGCGGTGAATTGATAGGCGGTGCCATCCTCATCGACAAATAGCGTTTGGTCGCGGGACATCGCATCGTTTGGTCGGAAACTATGGTGAAAGGTATACGGTCCGATGACCTTGTCGCTGACCGCCACGCCCGCGCGCGCGGCACCGTAACCCTGTCCTTTGAGTTCCAAATGAAACCACATCACATATTTTTTTGTTTTGGCGTTAAAGATGACTTTGGGGCGCTCCATGATGCACCCTTCAGCGATGTCACTCTGCGCATGTTGCTTGTCGACCTCCAGCGCGATGCTCCTGTCATGCCAATTGTATAGATCTTTAGATGCATAGACATGAATGCCTGTGTGCGCATCCCCATCTTTTGCCTTGTGCTCACCAAACCAGTAATACACGCCGTTTTCGTAAAACAAGCCACCGCCATGCGCGTTGATCGGCGTGCCGTTGGTGTCCAGCCATACGGCCCCGGAACGAAAACTATGATTCGGGCCGCCCGGTTCAAAGTCGTCGACCTTCTGGGTAGCAGCGGCAGCCTGCGGTGCCGGGCTCACGACAGACACGTCCGGCGTCTTGACGACGACAGGCGCATCTGGTTTCTGGCCGGCCTGTGGCTGAACGCTCGTATGCCGTTCAGACTTCTTGCCATCAAGACTGACGCAGGCACTCCCAAGCCATAATGCGAAGAGCGAACCAATCCACATGAAGAAGAGTTTTTGATTGAGCATGGGCAATCACTCCATGGCAAAAGCGGCGCGTTGTCGCTCTACCGCGGATCGCAAAATATTCAGTTACGCCAGGATATCCAAGCACACGCACTTCGTCGAGTTGGCAAGCAAACCCGTACCTGTTCCCACATAAACATCGAACGCAATCTCTATCGCGATGGTCCAAGGCGGGCCTTGGCGTGCGCGAATTTACACTCGCGCCCACCCCGCCTACACAAATAGACGTTGATCTAGCCAGATAACCGACTGTTTCAACGCGAGTTTCTTTGCCATCGCAGCATTTTCTCAAGATTTGCCTTGGTGCAACCGAAAAGAATTTAAGCGGCCGTTCAAAGGCAAAAAAAGATCCATTTTCGCCAATCAGGGGAACGAACACTATGGTCCTATCATTTAGTAGAAAGCACTTAAGCCTACTAATGCTACTCACGCTCATCGCCTGCGGCAAAATCAATGTGCTCAATCAGCGCGGTGATGATCAGAACCAGGACTTAGCTCTTAACGGTCCCAACGGTTATCCCTACTGCACCAACGGAAGCAACACTGGCGGTGGTTATGGCTGGGATACCAGCGTGACCGACCCGAAGGGGAAGCATTCCTGTTTAGTTCCGCCGGTCGGTAGCAATGGCTATCCGTACTGCACCAATGGCAGCAACACCGGCGGCGGCTATGGCTGGGATCCTAGTGTCCGCGACCCCAGAGGGTCTCATTCATGTTTAGTTCCCACCGCACCGGCGCCTGCTCCAGCACCGGCGCCTACTCCAGCACCGGCGCCTGCTCCAGCACCGGCGCCTGCTCCAGCACCGGCGCCTGCTCCAGCACCGGCGCCGGCGCCGGCGTCGTCCCCGAACCCGAAATTCGGCCCTAACGGTTACCCATACTGCACCAACGGCAGCAACACCGGCGGCGGCTACGGATGGGATGTCAGCCTCACCGACCCAAGAGGATCTCACTCCTGCCTCGTTCCGCCGGCAAACAATGGCGGCAGCGGTAACAACGGCGGCGGCGGCAATAGCAATGGCCCTGCCTCCTCGGGCTGCGGAATCAGCAACACCGATACAGGTTTGATGAACACCGGTATTAAGGTGGGTTCCACCCAAAGAACCTTCATCCGGGTGGTCAACTCGAATTATGACAGCTCGCGCAAACATGCCCTGATCATCGGCTTCCATGGCGCCAACCTCGATGGCAACTCGCCGCGTCGGGATCACAGGTGGGATCTGGTGGAAAACATGGCGGGCGATGATGCTATCTTTATTTATCCGAATGGACTCGGTGGGCGCTGGGATGCCAGCAGCGGCAGCGGCAGCCAAGATGTGCAGCTGTTTGACGAACTCGTCAGGACCCAAAGTGCGGCCTACTGTATCGACCAAAACCGTGTCTTTGTCCACGGCTTCAGCAACGGCAGCTACTTTGTCAACGCGCTGGTAGGCCTACGTACAAGCGCCATTCGAGCCGTCATCTCTGTCGCCGGCGCCGGTGCCGGCGCTCGCGTGCCGGCCATGGTGATCCACGGGACCAGCGATCAATATGTCAGCTATTCCCCGAATGCCAAAAACACCGTCGATAACTACACACGGCAAAATTCTTGCACCGTACCCAATTCATTTAGCTCGGTTCCGTTGGGCACCTGTCAGCTTATGGATGGCTGTCCGTCCAACCTGCCGGTGTGGTACTGCCCTTGGAACGGCCCACACCATTGGCCAGAGTTTACCTTGGCCTACGTCTGGCAGTTCATCCAGTCATTCCAGTAACAACAAGCGCTGGGAGCCACACCGCCTGACATGCCGGGGCGGTGCGGCTCCCAGCTCAAACTCGCCCTTAATCAGCAAAATTCCTTGAGCAGACCGCGCCGGAAGGCATGACTTACAGCCATCCCGATGGTACATATGGCAATCTCGCTAACCAAGCTTGAGGCCCCCTATGACCATCGGCACGCCGCTTACACCATCCGCCACCCGCGTCCTTATGTTAGGCAGTGGCGAACTCGGCAAAGAAGTCGCCATCGAACTGATGCGCCTAGGGGCTGAAGTGATCGCCTGCGACCGCTACGAAGGTGCGCCAGCGATGCAGGTCGCCCACCGCTCGCACGTGCTTGATATGCTCGATGGCGATGCCCTGGAGCGAGTCATCAAAATGGAGCGTCCCGCGTTGATCGTACCGGAGATCGAGGCGATCGCCACCGAGCGCCTAGTGCAGCTCGAGGCTGCCGGCTGGAACGTCGTGCCTACGGCCACGGCGGCATTTTTGACGATGAATCGTGAGGGCATCCGCCGTCTGGCTGCCGAAGAGCTGGGCTTAGCGACCACGCCCTACGCCTTTGCCGACAGTTATGACGAATTGGTGCAGGCCGCGGAGCGCATCGGCCTGCCGGTCGTGATCAAACCGATTATGAGCTCTAGCGGCAAGGGTCAATCGGTCGCCAAAACGGTGAACGACCTGCGTCGCTGCTGGGATTATGCGCAGAGCGGCGGTCGTGCAGGCGAGGGCCGGATCATCGTCGAAGGCTTCGTAAGGTTCGTCAGTGAGATCACTTTGCTCACCTTAAGAACGATCAATGGTACGCAGTTCTGCGATCCTATTGGCCACCTGCAGGTCGACGGGGACTATGTCGAAAGCTGGCAACCTCATGTGCTATCACCGCTGCAACTAGAGCGCGCCAAGGCCATCGCCGCAGCAGTCACCGCTCGTCTTGGTGGCTACGGAATTTTTGGCGTGGAGCTCTTTTTGTTAGAAGATGACCAGGTCCTCTTTAGCGAAGTGAGTCCGCGTCCACACGACACCGGACTCGTCACCATCGCCACCCAAGTCTGGAGCGAGTTTGCCCTGCACGCTCGGGCTATCCTTGGACTTCCGGTGGCGCAAATCATGCGCCATAGCAACGGCGCCAGCGCTGCCTTTAAAGCCCCAAGTGCCTGTGTTGCGCCGGTGTTCGATGGCTTGGAACAGGTTCTCGCAGTGCCTGGAGTCGATGTACGACTTTTTGGCAAGCCCGAGTCAACTCCTGGACGAAGGATGGCTGTGGTGACGGCGACCGGTGACTCGGTGGAGCATGCGCGCCACAAGGCTAAAACCGGGCGGGCGGCACTCAGTATGGGCCCGAGCCGCGCATAGAGTCAGCAACCTGACCGGGGGGCTGTCGGTGCAGGCTTTGAATCGGTTCAGGGTGTTACCCGAAGTGACTGACCCCGCGTGTAGAGGCCGTACAGACCGATGCAGAGGTACGAACCGATGCAAAAGGCGAGGGCGTTGCCTAGGCCAAGGCGATCAGCTAGAGCGCCGATCACCAGGGGGATGACGGCGCCACCGACAATGGCTTGGACGAGTAAGCTTGAGCCGATGCCACTAAGACGGCCCAGGCCCTCAACGCCGAGCGAGAAGATGATGGGGAACATGATCGCATTGCACAGACCAACGGCGATCAGGGCATACACCGAGGTGTAGCCAGTCGTCGCCCAACTGAGACCGATCAAAGCACACGCGGTGACCGATACGACTGCCAAGAGTACCGAGGGCTGCACCCGGCGAAGTAGGAAGCTACCGATAAAGCGCCCGACCATGGCACCACCCCAGTAGAAGCTCACCATATGCGCCGCGGCGACGACGCTAACACCGACCGCGGCGGTGATGAAATTGATTAAAAAGCTGCCGATTGAGACCTCGGTCCCGACATAGATAAATATGGCGAGCACGCCAAGCGAGAGGCGCGGCTTGGCAAAGCATTGCTTGAACGTCGTCCATGTCGGCTTGGCCGGCTCTTCACTCGGCTCGGGCAAACGCAGAAAGTAAAACGCGATGGCCATGGCGAACAGCGCCAAAGCGATCGCAAGATAGGGTCCGCGCACGGCTGAGGCCTGCTCTGCGGCAAGCGCCACTTGATCGCCAGTCGCGGTAGACGTCACCGCAGAAAGGATCAAACTGCCACCGATGAGCGGTGCAATGGTGGTCCCAAAAGAGTTAAAGGCCTGCGTCAAAGTCAGTCGTGCTGCCGCGCCCTCAGGCGCCCCGAGCATGGTGACGTACGGATTGGCGGCGACCTGTAACAGGGTGATGCCAGAACCAAGGACAAACAGTGCGGCCAGAAACAGCGGAAACGACACCAACGACGCTGCCGGTAAGAACATCAAGGCGCCAATGGCCATAAGCACCAGGCCGACGGCTAAGCCGCCTTTATAGCCGATGCGTGCGACGATCGCCGAGGACGGCAGCGAACTGATGAAGTAAGCCAAGAAAAACGCCGTTTGAATCAGCGCACTCTCGGCGTAGGTCAATGAGAACACAGCCCGAAGGTGCGGCAGCAGCACGTCGTTCAACGCCGTTAGAAAGCCCCAAACAAAGAACAATAGGGTTAAAGCGATGAGACCTATGCGGGCGGCGCTGCTTGAGGCTCCCGCTGTGCCGCTTTGGGACGTTGCGATAAATGCCACTTGAACTCCAGGACTGTGTTATCTTGAGTAACAAACACAAGATTTTGAAATAATTGGACTTTCTAAATACCCTCGATGCCTTCCAGGGAGGCAGATGGTACCAGTTTTTTGGCTCGACTCCTAGATGTTTAGGGCCTGCCGCCCCGGCAGCCATATTGGCGCCGGTCTTTGCGCGATGTTGCCCGCTGCCAGCAATCCGGTCTAGGCTGACCTTAAAGGAGCATCCCATGGATAAAAATGTGCCTCTTGGCTTGGCCCTGTGCCTCGTCGCCTTATCCTTTGGTCCGCTTGTGACGCGCGCCTACGGCGCTAAACAAAATCCAGCGGAGGATGCCGTCCAGTTGATCGGTGAAAGCGACGACACGGCTACCAGCATCAAGTCGCTAAGCCCCTACACGGACGCCCCAGACGCCGACTTAGTGCCCTTTCTACAGCACCTGCGTCGGACCATGATCGAGCATAGCAGTGGCAAATTTCGGGAACGAGGCCGGCGCGCCTTGATAGCACTGCTACTTGCCCGCCAGGAAGGCGCGTCAGCTATAAACATCGATTTATTTAGATTGCTAGCCTCGACCGAACGCCCAGATCGAACCAAGGTGAACGAGATGACTCGGTTGGTGGCCGCCTATCATCTTGCTGCCGACGGCCAAGTCGGCGCCGAGGCTGCGCTCAACCTGCTGACAACTAAGGCCACAGCCAAGGCCGTAGCCAAGACCACCGCAAAGGACCGTGACCCGGATAGCGCCGTGCGGCTCGTCGCGGCCAATGCCTTGGGCATGAGCGGAGTCATCCCAACGGACCAGATGATTACAAGATTAGACGCGGCGATCGAGGTCGAGCCCGACCGGGAAGCCCAAGCCGAGGAACTGCAGACTTTGGCCAGCTTTGCGACGACCGCGCCAAAAGCATACCAGCGCCTCTCGCAGCGCTTGCTGCGCCTACCAGACTGCGACCTGGTGCAGCGCACAGCGATGACCTTGCCAGCCGCTGATTTACGCCTGTGGATCTTTAAGCGGCTGCCGGGTAAAGAGGGCAGCCGCGGCGCGCAGGTGCGACAATGGGTCAAGGCCGTTGCCTTTCAGAGCTGCAAAGGCTAGCACCCATGATCTTACAATTGTTCCGTGAAGCGAACCGCCCTATGCTAGGAGCGACTGGACCGTCCCCCAACAGGGCGGTTGCCTAAAACCGGAGCCTAGCGATGCCCGAAGTGACTGCCGCCTGCCAAACGCTTCATGATTTGGGCCAGAGCCTTTGGCTCGACTACATCACCCGAAGTCTTCTGAACAACGGCGGCTTAGAGACCTACCTCCAGCAATACGCAGTCACTGGCTTGACCTCAAATCCGACGATCTTTGCCAAAGCGTTTAAACAGGGCGACTATACCGCCGCTATCATCGCTAAGCGCCAAGCCGGCAGAAGCGATGAAGAGATCTTTTTCGAGCTCGCCTGCGAGGATCTCAGCGCAGCCGCCAAGGTCTTTCGGCCGATCTTTCAGCGCACAGATGGGGTCGATGGCTGGGTCTCGCTGGAGGTGTCGCCGCTACTGGTGGACGATGCAGCAGCGACCACGCAGACGGCGCAGCGGCTATTCAAGCAGGCCGGCCAACCAAATCTATTTATCAAGATACCTGGAACAACGGCAGGACTCAGCGCTATAGAGGCGTGCATCTTTGCCGGTGTACCCGTCAATATCACCCTGCTGTTTTCTCGCGAGCAATACCTCGCTGCCGCGAACGCCTACCAAAACGGTATCGAACGACGGGTGAAAGCCGGACTGAATCCGCATGTGGCCTCGGTTGCTTCGGTGTTTGTCAGCCGTTGGGACGTGGCGGTGAGCAAAAAAGTCCCGGTCCATCTGCAGAATAAACTGGGTTTGGCGACCTCGCAGCAGACCTACCAAGCCTACTGCGAGCTCCTCAACACCCCAAGGTGGCAACGCCTGGCCAATCTGGGCGCACGCCCGCAAAGACTCCTGTGGGCCAGCACCGGGAGCAAGGATCCCCAAGTCTCGGACCTGATCTATGTCGAGGAACTGGCCGCGCCCTTGACCATCAATACCATGCCTGAGGCCACTCTTAAGGCACTGGGCGACCACGGCCGGCCGAGCACGCTGATGCCGCCGGGCGGAGGCGACAGTGAAGCGCAACTGGCCGCGTTTAAACAGGCCGGGATTGACCGACAAGCACTGGCCAAGCAGCTACAAGACGAAGGCGCCGCCGCGTTCACCACATCATGGACCGAGTTGATGCAGGAAATCGCCAGCGCCGGTCGCTAGCACCTCGTCTACCGCGGCACCAACCATGGTCAGCCGGCGCGAGATCGATCCAAAGACAACATCATAAGGATGATTGACATGAGCCACACCCCTCTTACCCAGCGCCCTGTTTGGACCGAACTAAAGAGCCTCTATGCCAACCTGAAGGATGACACGCTGCGGCAATTGTTTGCAGCTGATCCACAACGCGGCGAGCGGATGTCCCTAGAGGCTTGCGGCGTCTATCTCGACTATTCCAAGCATCGCATCGACGCCAGTAGCCTAAGTGCTCTTCTTCGACTCGCCGCGGACTGTGACCTACAGCAGCATATTGAAGCGATGTTTACGGGCCAAAAGATCAACAGTACCGAACAGCGCGCTGTGTTGCACACCGCTCTTCGCGCTCCAGCCTCCAAGGCGGTCCTGGTTGATGGTGAAAACGTCGTCCCTCTGGTCCATCACGTACTGGCACGCATGAGTGCGTTTAGCGACCAGGTGCGCAGCGGCGCCTGGAAGGGGCACACGGGCAAACGCATCCGCAATATCGTCAACATCGGCATCGGCGGATCAGACCTCGGCCCGGTGATGGCTTACGAAGCCCTCAAGCACTATAGCCAACGCGACCTGACTATGCGCTTTGTCGCCAATGTCGACGCTACCGACTTTGTTGAAGCGACGCAGGATCTCGACCCGGCAGAAACCCTATTTATTATTTCATCAAAGACCTTCAGCACCCTTGAGACCATGACCAACGCGCATTCGGCACGGGCCTGGCTTATCGCCAAGCTTAAAGACCAGGCCGCGGTCGCTAAGCACTTTGTCGCGGTCTCAACCAACGCCGAGGCCGTCACCAAGTTTGGCATCGACAGTGCCAATATGTTTGGCTTCTGGGATTGGGTCGGCGGACGCTATTCGATGGATTCCGCAATCGGTCTATCGACGATGCTGGCCATTGGTCCGCAGGGTTTCAAAGAGATGCTCGGCGGGTTCCATGCCATGGATGAGCATTTCCGCACGGCACCGCTAGCGCAAAATATGCCCGTGATCATGGCGCTTCTGACCATTTGGTACAGCGACTTCTTCGCCGCCGAAACCGTGGCCATCCTGCCCTACGATCAGTACCTAAAGCGCTTTCCAGCCTACCTCCAGCAGCTGGCGATGGAGAGCAATGGCAAACAAACCACCCAAGACGGTGCTGCGGTCGACTACAACACCAGTCCGATCTACTGGGGCGAACCCGGCACCAATGGTCAGCACTCGTTCTATCAGCTCATCCATCAAGGCACGCGGCTGATCCCATGTGATTTTATCGCCTTCACCGAGCCCCTGAATAAGCTGGGGACGCACCATGAGCAACTCCTGGCCAACGTCTTTGCCCAGGCTGAAGCCCTGGCATTTGGTAAAACCAGCGCCGAAGTCGCTGCCGAAGGGACGAAGCCCTGGCTCGTTCCCCACCGCACATTTAGCGGCAATCGCCCGTCGTCGATGCTGCTCGTCGACCGACTTACTCCGAGGTCTCTAGGCACGCTGATCGCCCTATATGAACACAGCGTGTTTACCCAAGGAGTCATTTGGAACATCGACTCATTTGATCAATGGGGTGTCGAGCTGGGCAAAGTACTAGCACAGCGCATTGTCCCTGAGCTCAGTAGGTCCAACGATGCGCCACTGACTCACGATAGTTCGACCAACGCCTTAATACGCCGGTATCTGCGCCGGCGCGCGGGCGCTCACCCGCCCAGCTGACCCGCCCTGACATCAGGCGGATTGAATCGTCCGCTTGGCATTGGTACCGGTACGCGTGGTCAAACTCCCAGCTTCGTTGGTCTTGTATAGAACCTCTAAGATTTTCGGATCGAATAGATCGGTACATTTGGTCAAATGCGCCACGGCCTTTTCCTGCTCGACAAACCCCGAGTAGGAGCGCCCAGAAGTCATCGCGTCGAAGGCATCCGTCACCGCGATGATGCGTGCGAACAATGGGATCGCTTCACCAACCAGTCCACTTGGGTAGCCCGTACCGTCCCACCGTTCGTGATGGTGTTTGATGCCGCCGAGGATGAGATTTGACCCGGGCAAGTCCTTGACGATGGTCGCGCCGATGGTCGGATGGCGCTGCATTTCGCTATACTCCTCACTGGACAGAAGCGAAGGCTTGCGCAGAATGTGTTCCGACACGCCGATCTTTCCGACATCGTGGCAGAGCGCACTAACATACAGCAGTTGGCGCTGCTGAGATTCCATGCCCATGGCCTCAGCCAGTACATCGGTGAAGCGCGCGACTCGCTCGGAATGACCGCTGGTGTAGGTGTCCTTGGCCTCGATCGAGGCGTTGATCGACTGCGCCATCCCCAGCATGGCAGCGTTGTCGCCTCCGCGTACTTTGAGCAGCTCGAGGACCGGTGCACAGAACTCTAGGAGCACCAGCGCGGAGCGCACCAAATCACTTGCTTGAGCTTGTTCGACGCCGATGAACTCGATATGCAACAGGCCGCTGGCGGAAGACGCGTAGTTGATGGGCATGACACAAATCAACTGTGGTGGACCCCAGTCGGCCTGGTCAAGGCGACACCATACCACCGTGCGCTCACGCCATGATTGCCGCAGCAAGCTCTGCGAAATTTGAAACCGACCAGGAAAGCCCGAAAACCGCTGCGATGCTTGCGGCACCATCCGCTTGGATTTTTCGTCGCAGAGAAATAAAGCGGCCCCAGCCACCCCCGGAGCTTGGCCTTCAAGGCTAGCGATCAGACCACGCGTGGCCGAACGCAGATCCTGCGCCTCACTCACTATTCGAAAAGAGCGCAGGATAAAATCATGATCCTCACGGTTCAGGTCGACCGGTAGGGTGTTGATTTTAGTATGGGTGCCGATCATAAGTGCCTCTACATATTTTTAATGAGGATACTGGATTGCAGGTGTTGGAGAAGGACCGCCATAAATGTCTGGCGCAGGCCAAGGTGCGTCTGATCGTTTCGCCGCATCGCTTTCACTAAGTCATTGCGCGAGATCATATGAACCTTGCAGGCTTTGGCGGCTGTCACCCGCACATGTGATTTCAGTCGCATCACCGCCCAGAACTGACCGAAGCTCACTTTAGCGCCGATGTGATCAACAGGAGGCTGACCCTGGCCACGGTCTTTATAGATCGCAAGGTTACCGTCCAAGACCGTGTACAGACCTGGCGGCTCATCATCAAAATCGACGATCACCTCACCTTCCGCACAATCGATGATCTGCCCGAGTTGCCACAATTTGTCGCGGTCGGTGCGAGTGAAATGCTGGAAGAAATCCGCTACGTCGAGCTTGCCACCAGCCAAGGGTGCTACCATCGTCGGTGCATCGAGCCAAGAGGGGCGGTATTCACCGTCGTCGCCCAAGTCCAAAGCACCATCCATCATGACCACGCCGGGATTGGTCATAAATGATGTGTCCGCCGGGGCCTGCACCACCTGCTTGGCCACCTCAATAGGTTGAGGTGGTTGCGCCGTGGGGGCGACTTGCTGTGCCGTGGCTGCAGTCAGCTGCGAGGTGGCAACGCGCTGGCCAACGGCTGCTGCGGCGTCTGCGGGTGTTAGCTTCGTGGATCCAATCTCGGCTTGCACCGCGGCAACGTCCTTGAGTCCACCTTGATGATGCGCCACGGTGCTGTCGCCTGCTGTGAGCTTGTCCAGCACCTCGCGGTCCGCATTGGTCAATTTGCTCTGGATGCTGTCCTCTCGTTCATATAGGCGCCACTGCTTTAGTACGGCCGCAGCATTATCGATCTCGCCTAGAAGGCCGTAAAAACGAAAGGCGCCACCCATGTCTCCGGCCTTGATACAGCATTGTGCTGCGTCAGGTAGGGCGCCAGCTCTGGCATAATAATCGGCGGCCGTGGCGAAATCGCGGCCACCGACGCAGCTCTGCGCGGCCTTCTGCCAAAGGCCAGCTTGGCCGAAGCAAAACGCGGCGCGTTCCCACTGCGACGCCTGCGCGTAGATCTGACCAGCGCGCTCAGGCAGGTTATGGTGCAGCATGATTTTTGCAGCCTGTTCGACCAAGCCAAAATGCAACAGGATCGCTGCGGCCTCGTCATGGAGGCCCCGGATCCGGAACAGATTGGCCGCTTCGACGACCTTAGCTTCACCGGGCTGCCCCCGTAACAGCCGCCGCGCGTGTGCGTAGGTTCGCCGCAGGGAGGGCTCGACGGTTAGCATCTGGACCAGCGAGGCCACTAGGGGAACCTGCTCCCATGGCCGACTAGGTGCAAAATTCTTACCTGCCATGAGCGCTGCCGCAAGATGGCGAGCCAGCGGCTGAAGGCTCGCTTGGGTCGCTACGGTTGAGGGCGTCGAAGGTTGCATAGAATGGTCCTCTATAAGCTCACCAAGAAGTCATCGGAACAATCCGGCCACAACCTTAGGGAAATTTGCAGAGAACTTTTCTTGCTAGGTATCTGCTTGGACTTGCAGAGGAATCGACTTTATCTAAAGTCCCAAGCGCAGCGCCGGGGCGGCCTGCGGGGGGTTGAATTAGCGGGCAATCACCGGGGAATAGGTCTATGATCAAACGGCTGATGCAAGCTCAACCTAAGGAGATGGCGATGGGTGACAAGAGTCCTAAGGACAAGCAAAAGGCCGAAAAGAAAAAGGTCGACGACAAGGCAAATGCCGCTAAGGCAGCTCAAGCCAGCAAAGATGCCAAGGCAGCGAATGCGGGCAAAGCGGGCAAAAAGTAAGACCTGCGGAGCGACTTCCCGGTCGCTCCGCACCCTAGCGCTGACACGCCTTTAGCTCTACGCCCGATCGCCCTTACGAATCCCGCGCATATTTGCCGGCAGGATCTTCTTGCGTAAGCGGATCGTCTTAGGCGTCACTTCAATCCACTCATCATCGTCGATCCACTCGATGCACTTCTCTAGGCTCATCTTCTTGATACCGTAGAGGTTGGTGATGCCATCGGAGCCAGTGGTGCGCATGTTGGTGAGCTTCTTCGGCTTGATCGGATTGACATTGAGGTCGTTATCCTTGGCACACTCGCCGATGATCATGCCCTCATAGACCTCGACACCCTCACCGATAAACAACACGCCGCGCTCTTGCACCGAGGCCAAGGCATATTCCGTGGTCTTACCGACCCGGTCAGCGATCAAACTGCCATTTTGGCGATGGAAGATGGTCCCTGCATGCGGTTTGTATCCGGCGGATTCTGAACTGATCAGGCCCGAACCCCGAGTAGCGGTCTTGTACATCGAGTTGGTGCCAAGCATGCCGCGAGTCGGAATCTCAAAGGTCAAACGAACGCGCTTCTCGTCGGTGCTTGCCGCGGAGGTCTCGTCGTAGGAAAGCAGTGAGCCTTTGCGCTGCTGATACATCTTAGTCACTTCGCCGGCACACGACTCTGGAAGGTCCAAGGTCATCTTCTCGACTGGCTCGAGCTTGACACCATCTTCGGTCCGCAGCAGCACCGAAGGACGCCCCACCATAAACTCATAGCCCTCGCGGCGCATCTTTTCGATCAGGATACCAAACTGCAATTCACCGCGCCCAAGCATATAGAACTGGTCCGGCACCTCGGTATCTTCTAGGCGTAGTGAGACGTTACTACGGATTTCATTGAGCAGGCGCTGGCGCAATTCCCGCGACTGGATCGCCTTGCCTTCGCGGCCGGAGTTGGGCGTGGTGTTGATCGAAAAGATCATCCGCATCGTCGGCTCTTCGACGCTGATCCGTTTCAGCGCGACACCGTTCAGGCCGCTGATGGTGTCACCGATCTCGAGGATTTCGCAGCCTGCGATCAAGCCGATATCCCCGGCTTTGATCTCATCGACCTCGACCTGCTTCATTCCCTCGTAGCTAAGAATGCGCGAGACCTGGAATTTTTGCACTGAGGCCTCGCCCTTCTCAGTGATGCCGTGGCGCAGCAGCTCTTGGCCTTTGCGCACGCTGCCTGAGGCAATGCGACCTAGGGCAAGATTACCCAAGTAATCCGAATAGGCGATGTTGGATACCAGTAGTTGCATCTCGCCATCGGCGGTGGCGGTAGGCTCTGGAATGTCGAGGATCTTGTCGAATAGGGGCTTCAGCGTACGCACCCCGCCGCCTTCAAGAAAGGTCGGGATGGCGCCCTGATCATCGGTGCACCAGCCTTGGCGAGCGCAGGCATAGATGATCGGGAAGTCGCACTGGTCGTCGGAAGCACCAAGCTCGACGAACAGATCAAAGGCCTTATCGACGCACTCGGCAACCATGCTGCTACCGACGGCCTCGGGCCGATCGACTTTATTGATGCACAGGACGATTTTCAGATTTTTCTCGATCGCCTTTTGCAAGACGAACCTGGTCTGGGGCAACGGTCCTTCAACAGCATCAACGAGCAAAATAGCGCCATCGACCATGTCCATGATGCGCTCAACTTCACCGCCAAAATCGGCGTGACCTGGGGTGTCAACGACGTTGACCTTCACCTTACCGAGCATAAACGAGGCGTTCTTTGCCGAAATCGTGATGCCGCGCTCGCGTTCCTGAGAGTCGGAGTCCATCATCCGATCAGCCGTCGTCTCATGCGCCTGAAAGGTGCCGGCCTGTTTCAGTAGGAAGTCGACCAGCGTGGTTTTACCGTGGTCAACGTGCGCGATGATGCAGATGTTGCGAAGATTGGTCGACATAGATTCCCTGTTTATTCGCGGAACTTCCGCAGGCTTAACCTAGGTTATGAGGCGGAGATTAAAATACCGCAACCGGCTAATTTTTATCTTTATAGTTCCGGATTGAGGACGGCAGTATAGAAAAATCGAGTGGGCCGAAACTTATACCAGAAGGCCCCTACAATACAAGAACTAAAGCTGGCTGGCCCCATACCCCCTTACAGCCCGACGTGAGCCACCCCTGCAGCGGTGATTCCAGCGACGACAACCACCTCATCAAAGGAGCGAACCTTGACGGCGTATCGGTCCAGCACGATCTCGATCAGCTCCAGGTGGCGGTAGCGCAACAGCGCTGCTGCGGCTTGTGGACTGATGAGGACACCATTTTTGCCTATCATCTCTTGAATCTGCGCATTTTTCGTCAACTCCTCCATGCGTGCCACCAGGTTCACCTGGGGGCCGATCACGGTATAGTCGATGCAAGAGTCGGAGGACAGGTTGCCGACCACGACGTCTCCATAATGGATCGCAATACCGAAGTTTAGGTGCTCGGCAGCGGCCTCGCTGCGCTTGCGGTTTTGCGTTTGCGTCTCTCGCACCAAGGTCGCGGCTAGTTCGAGGGCCAGATCCGCCGTACTGACACCTGGCCGTGCCGCCTCTTCCTCAATGAATAAGAAGATGCAGTCACCGATGAGCTTAACCTGGGCAATTTTTTGGGCAGCATCGACGACGTTGCGGAAGTAGGTTTGCAACAACCGCACCATCTCCTCCGGAGACATGGTTGCCGACACCTTCGAATAGCCACGGATGTCCGCTTGCAGCAAAGCGGCCTTGGTCGGCCTAGGCGTCAGTACGGTGCGGAGGTTTTCCTCCATGGTCCGATCATCGGAGAACTTCGCCACGATGACTTTACTGAGAAAGCGGCCCATGATTTCGCCGCGGGTTTTCTCCCGCAGGATCCGGTAATCGAGAATCTTTTGGTCGACCAAGCGTTTGATGCGGCGCCAGTGCTGCGAGGTCTCAAACACCAGGATATCGAGCAGATGGGTCATGCTCTCAGTGTCGTGGGAGTAGGTGCTAAGGCCGATGTTTAGCATCCCGAGCTTGCCCTGATCGGCCAAGATCGGCAGCGCCAAACGCACCCGATGTGCGGCAAAAGGCAGCAGCTTGCGCCCGGTTCGCCGGATGTTTTGCGTGAGCATCGTCGCCACCGGCAGCAGGGTCGCTGGCGGCGGGGCATGATCCTGCAGGTCGAGCAACCGCAGTGCCGCGGCGGGATCTGTCGACGCGGCATAAAGTTCACGGTCGAAGTCGCCAAAGGCCAACTCGCAGCCATCGATCTCAGCGGTGCAGACCTGCCTTGCCAACGACTCTAGCTCAAGCAAATTGTTGCAGCCCGACAACGCTTGGCGCAGCTGACCGCTAAATCGCACCTGCCGCCGAATGCTATGGTAACGCAAGAATGCATACAGGACTGCGGTCCCAGTGAAGGACCAAAGCATGGACACCATGGCCTGGATGGGAATCTGATAATCGCCCGCGCCCAGACGGATACCGCTAAACCCAAGCAGCAAAACCAGGGTGATCAGCGGCAGCGCGACGGTCCAGCCCGGAGGCACCAGCTGCGCCAAGATCAACAACACTAAGCCAAGGGCCAGGGGCAAAGCCGCCATCCAGGGATTGATCCGTAGCGGCTCACGATGCACGGTCGTACCCGCCACCAGGCCGTCCAGGAGGCGGGCCGCAAGGGCAGACTCCTCGACGATGCCGTCATCTCCCGGATGCAACTTGCCGTGGCGAGCCTTGCCGGGGCCGCGGTAGCCTTTCATCTCGGATCCTGCAAGCACAACGACCTTACCGCGCAGATCGGGCACCTTTGCCGAGGTCAGCAGATCAAGTAGCGACAAGCGTTCGATGTGACGGCGCTCCATATAGGTGTTGGTCAGGATCGCTGGATGCGCCATGCATTCCTTGTAGGCAACGCGCATCGCACCGGGTAGAGGGAACGGCGGCGTCTCGTTGCGGCGTGGCCAGCCAGCACCGGTCGCGGTGACAATTTTCAACCGATTGGCAAAGGCAGCAGCCCAGACCAGCGACGACAGCACGACGAACTCACCGCGCTGCTGCTGGTCGGTCAGGTACATCTGCATGCACAGCACCATCGGCTCTAAACCAAAATGAGTGCCGTAACCAAAGGTGGTCTGGCCGTCGACAAAGCGCACATCTTCGGCCAGCTGGAGTGGCAACCGCGGTAAGTCAGTAGGCGCAGCACCCGACCTGGACAAGGTGATCCGCGGCATCAGCAGCTCTTCTTGTTTAGCCTCAAGCTCACTTCCAGGCTTGATCACCAGTCCGGTGCCAATATATCGACCGTAGTCTTTGATAGCCACGGCCAGCGCATGATCGGCCGCGGCCCTTGCGGCTTTAAGGCGCGGCTCGAGAGTCCCCGGACTCAAGGCTTGCAAGCGCAACAGAGACAGCACCCATGGGTGCCCGCTCGCCTTCAACTTTGCCAAGGCCGTGACGTAATGCTGCCTGTCGAGTGGCCAGCCCAAGGCCTCGGTGGTGCGCTGATCGATTTCGATCACCGCGATCCGTGACGGACTCAGCTTGACCAGCCCTTGCCACCGAAGCAGTCCGGCATAAACCTCTTCGCTCAGCTCCTCCCAGGTGTCCCAAGGCACCAACGGCCAAACGGACTGACAGAGCAAGGGCGGCACCAGCATCGTGGCGATCAACGCAAGGGCATACCAGGACAATTTAAGGTGTGGGGTCACAACTTACTCCAGCTCACAGGGGACGTCAGCGCATTCAAAATGTTGGCCCTGCTATCATACCTCTTCGAGGGCGAAGCGATATCCGCCGACCATAAAACCAACAACTATATGTAATCTATATGAAAAATACAAAGATCAGGTCCGCGCTCAAGTTTTGACCCGAATCTACCGATATAGAGGCGTGGCCCTGGTCGTGGGTTCAAGGATTTAGCTGGATTCGGGAGCGGAGATCATCATGAACCAAATTCAGTGTCTATGTGTGCCCCTCATTGGTGCCCTGAGTCTTGGATTTAGCTCCTGCACTGGCAGCAGCCCGAAAGCCATTCAAGTCGATAAACAGCAAGTCGCTACTGGCAACACCGGTAGCTCAGGCGACGGCAAAGGCGGCTACGACCCCAGTGCCAAGTCCCCCTATAGCAGCAGCGATAGTTACCCGAGGGACCGTAGCGGTGACTCCACCGGCAATGGTGGTGGGTCACCGAGCGACGGCACCAAGACTACAGATAATCATAAGGGCACCCTGACCGTCGACCCTGGCGCACCAGCCCGCACAGTTACTGCAACTGGCCTAGGTACCGGCAGCGACCCTGGGCAGTCCGGCGTCGCGGTGACGATGGACACCGCTAAGGCCAAGGATCTGATTGGTACCTGGAACGGCACAGCCGACGCGGTACCAAGCTCATCCAGGTGGCTGATCAATCCAGCCCCCAACTCCCCGGTCGCTAACTCAACTGGCACGGCAGCCGATGCATCTACTACCCAGGGAGCAGCCAATGCCCATGGAACCTAAAGCCAACTATCGCAAGATCAGGGCACAGGTCGCACCGCGTTTCCTGATGATTTTGGGCATGATGATAGCCCAAGTGGGATGCCTGCCCAATCCAAATGCTGCATCGCTATACAGCGACGGTGACGGCAACTCCGTCCCGATCCATCTTTCGCTGGCGCAGGTGCCCGGCGCCACCGCCGACCAAGTGAATCTACTCTTCGCCACCAAGTCGTCGAATACGTCGATCGGCTACTGCACTTCCGGCACACGCGCCGACTGCAAACTAGGGGGCCCATTCTACCATCCGGCGACCCTGATTTTAGACGACGCAACGACCAAGTTTTACAACGTACCAAGTCCAATCACCCTCAGTGATGGCTTGATCATGATCATCGTCGCCGCGAATGCCGACCTTAAATTAACCGATACGCGCGCCGTCAGCTTTGCCATAACGGCGGCCAATGATCATGGTACTGGTAACGGCAGCGGCACTGGCAACGGCAGTGGCACTGTCGCCACGAATGGCAACGGCACCTAGCCAGAGCTAAGTTAAACAGGTAGCTTCAGCGTACACTCATTAGACGGGTTGATGCCCCGCTAAAAGGAGACCTGTATGCTGCAGCTATACTACTGGCCGACCCCAAATGGTCACAAAATCACCATCTATCTCAAAGAGGCCGAACTCCCCTTTGAACTGCTGCCTGTCGACATCGGCAAGGGTGAACAATTCGCGCCAGCATTTCTCCGCATCGCACCAAACAACCGCATCCCAGCCTTGGTGGACACCGCACCCACCAGCGGCAAGGAGGCACTTAGCCTGTTTGAGTCCGGTGCGATTCTCGAGTATTTGGCTGACCGCACCGGCCGTTTCCTCGCCAAAGTCGGCAGCGCTGAGCGCTATCAGACCATGCAGTGGCTGTTTTGGCAGATGGCCGGCCTGGGGCCCATGGCGGGGCAGAACCATCACTTCTCTGGTTATGCGCCCGAGAAGATCCCGTATGCCATCACGCGCTACCAAAACGAAACGGCACGGCTATACAAAGTTTTAGATCATCAGCTCAGCCAACATACCTACGTCTCTGGAGGCGATTATACGATCGCCGATATGGCGATCTATCCGTGGATCGTGCCTCATGAGCGCCAAAACCAAGATTTGAATCATTTCCCACACCTCAAACGTTGGTTTAGTCTAGTGGCTGCCAGACCAGCGGTCCAGGCGGCCTACGCGCTAGGCAACACCATCCATCAGCCAGCCGAAATGACGGCCGAGGCCAAGCGGATCCTCTTTGGCACGCCGCCCACCACTGCACCTGCCAAAGGTCCACAAGAACCGATGTAAGCTGCGTCAGGGCCGCGCAAGAAAGGAATACCATGACGCAGCATATCGTCGTCGCTGGCAGTACCGGCCTAGTTGGAACCGAGGTCTTAGCCGCGCTCTCAGATCGTCCGCAGTGCAAGGTCACAGCACTAGTACGACGCCTCACGAAACGAACTTATCCACAGCATATCCGCGAACGCGCCTTTGACTTTAGCGCACCTAGCGATGTCGACCATGTCGGCACATCGACGCTCCCGTGCGACGTGTTACTGTGCTGCATCGGCACGACCATCGCCACGGCCGGTTCAAGAGACGCGTTCCAAAAGGTCGATCGAGATATTCCCGTAGGCTTGGCCCAGGCCCTGGCAAGGCACCGTGCCGATGCCGTCTTTGGCCTGGTGTCAGCCATCGGTGCCGCACAGCCCAGGGGGTTCTACCTGCAGACGAAGGCCGCCGCGGAGGCCGCCGTCATCTCCACTGGCCTGCGCTACGTCATCGTTCGGCCCTCGCTCTTACTCGGCGATCGCCAGGAGTTCCGTTTTAGCGAGCAGCTCGGCGGCCTGTTGATAAGGCCGCTGTTCGGCGCCGTGGACCTCCTTGGATTAAGCTCTCTAAGCGCGGTGGCCCGGGTTCGCCCAATTCAGGCTAAACAGCTAGCTAGGGTGCTTATCTCCGCCTGTCTCGACCACCCTCCGACCAAGGGCGACATCTTAGAGGGACAGGCTTTGTTTAAAGCCCCGCCTTGACCTAGTAGTCTGGCTTAAAGCGACGGTTTTGCTCGGTGCCGCCCGCAATGTTATAACTCTGGTGCCCTGTAGAGGAATGTGATGCTAAAGCGACTTTATCTTGTCATTCTTGCCGTCGCTGGGTTTTATCCCCCCGCTCTAGTGGCCAGTCCCGTCACCCGAGTGATTTTTCTTGGCGACTCGATCACCGAAGGCTACGGCGTCAATAAATCCGCCGCCTATCCTGAGCTTATTGCTGAAGCGCTGCCCGCAAAAGTCCACCGCCCGATACAGGTGATCAATGCGGGCGTTAGCGGTTCAACCACCGCCAGCGCCGTAAGTCGCCTCAAGTGGCTGCTCAAGGGGCAGGCCCAACCGACCCTACTGGTCATTGCTTTAGGCGGCAATGATGGTCTGCGTGGCCTCGACGTCAAAGCCATGCAGCAGCATCTGATCGAAGCCGTACGCTACGCGAAATCACATGGCATCCAGCACGTGCTGATCGCTGGCATGCAAATGCCTCCCAACTACGGCCAGGGCTATCTGCGCGAGTTTGCCGCGGTGTTCCCGGCCGTGGCAAAGGCCGAACAAGCCGCTTTACTACCGTTCCTGCTCGACGGGGTCGGCGGCGACCCGAAACTCAACCAAGCTGACGGCATCCACCCGAACGAAGCTGGTCAACAGCGCATCGCTCAGACCGTCCTCCAGGCCATCCTCCCTCTGCTTGGAAAGCCCTGACATGCTAAAACTCTCAGGCCTAGGCAAAAGTTATCCGCATCCATCTGGGGCGGTCACCGTACTCACCGGAATTGATGCCCTGATCGAAGACGGCGAGCGGGTCGCCATCATCGGTCCATCCGGCAGCGGTAAATCGACGCTCCTCGCCCTCCTTTCCGGCCTCGATCAACCAACCAGCGGGACGATTGAATTGGCCGGCAAGGTCCTTGGCTCCTTAAGCGAACGCGAACTCACGGCATACCGCGCACGCTATCTTGGCATCGTCTTTCAACAATTCCATTTGATGGGGCATTTAAGTGCCCTGGAAAATGTCACCTTGCCCTTACGCATCGCTGGCCATGTCGAGGTTGACGCGCGGGCGGTTAAAGCCCTGCAGGATGTTGGCTTGGGCCACCGCCTAAACCACCTACCGCAGCAGCTCAGCGGCGGCGAATGCCAGCGGGTGGCGATCGCTCGGGCCATCGTTGGCGAACCCCCGCTCATCCTAGCCGACGAACCTAGCGGCAACCTCGACGCTAAAACCGGTGACCAGGTCATGCAGCTGCTGTTTGACCTCGTGCGCCAGCGCCGCTCGACCCTAGTCCTGGTGACCCACAATGAGCACTTAGCCAGCTGGTGCGACCGTCGTCTCCTCCTCAGTGGGGGGCATCTAGTCGATGTCTAAGCGAGCAAGCCGAGTGCCACTTTGGTTGAGCCTAGCGTGGCGCGAAACCATCAATCACAAATGGTTCTCGCTCGCCTTCAGCCTGAGTTTGAGCTTAGGTCTCAGCGGCTTTCTCATTCTCGACACCTTCAGAGCTTCACTCAGCGCGCACCTGGACGAACGCTCAAGAGGCATGCTTGGCGCCGATTTACGCCTGACTGCCGAGCGTCCGCTGACGCCAAGTGAAGAGCGGACTCTCCACGCCGAACTACCAAAGAATAGTCGAGAACGGCGAGAGTTAAGCCTCCTGTCCATGGTCGAGTCCCAAGGCCGTTCGCGCCTCGCCGATATCAAAGCCGTGGACGGTAGCTATCCGTTTTATGGCAAGGTCGGTCTGCGCCTCGCCGGGCAAGTCGGCGAAGGCGCTGCCTTGGCACTCCTGAGTAAACCCCAAGTGTGGGTCTATCCTGAACTGCTAACCCAACTCGGGATTAGCATCGGCAGCGCTTTGCGCATTGGTGACGTCGATTTCACCATCGCCGATGTCGTCGACCGCGATCCGGCCTCAGCGAGCATGGGCTTTAGCATTGCCCCCAAGGTCTTCGTCGGCATACCACAGCTCGAACGCACGTCGCTGGTCGCCAAGGGCAGTCGCATCTTTCGCAGCTGGCTGATTAAATTACCGGGCGAAGGCGACGACGCCGACGCCATCAGCCGCACCTTGACCACCGCCTTGAAAGCGAGCGATGTGCGCATCAAACCGCACCGCGGCGCCAGCGAGGAGATTTACCGGGCACTCCTGCATTTGAGTGATTTTCTCGGCTTGGTCGCGCTCGTTGCGTTGTTTTTGGCCGGTGTCGGTGGCGCCTATTTGTGCCGCAGCTTTCTCGAACGGCGCAGCAAAGACATCGCCATCTTGCTGAGCCTGGGCATGGATCTGCGCACGGTGCGGCTGGTGTATGTCGCACAGCTGGTGCTGCTCGCCACCGCCGCAGCTGGAATCACCTCGCTGATTGCAACCTTGTTGCTACCACTCGTACCGGCGGCTCTGGGCGCCTTGATGCCAGAGGATGTGGCGCCCCATCTGCGCCCCGGTAGCATCGGCTTGGTACTGCTGATGGGCGTCGGCGGTAGCCTTCTGACCTGTCTGCCGATGCTGGCACGGTTGGCCGGCGTCCAACCCGCCACTTTGTTTCAAGAAGGCCACAATCCAGAATTGACCCTCGGCTTTAAACACGCCGCGTGGTGGCTGCCGGTCCTGGTGCTATTTTGGTTTTTAGCGGTGGTCACGGCACGGGGCCTGACTCTCGGCAGCTTATTCACTGGGATTTTTTTCGCCGCGACCCTGCTCTTTGCTGCAGCAGCCTGGTGCCTCATGCAGGTCCTAAACCGCCTGGTATCAACCCGTAGCCGCTTAGCTTGGTGGTTGGCGGCACTGGGCTTGGCCCGTCACCGCATCGCCACGATGGCGAGCTTTGTCGCCCTGGCGCTTGGCGCTCTGCTGATCAATTTGATCCCGCAAATCCGTGGAGTCCTAGAGCATGAACTCGCGCACCCCAGCACAGCCAGTCTGCCGAGCCTATTTCTCTTCGATATCCAAGATGAGCAGCTGGAACCCTTGCAGCAGAGCTTGCATGACCAGCAGACCAGGCTGTCGTTTTTCTCGCCGCTGATTCGTTCACGGCTGATCAGTATCAATGGCACGTCCGTAGAGGCGGGAGCTAGTCCGACCAGCCGCTTTAGTGAGGAGACCAAGCAGGAGCTCCGCCGCGGCTACAACTTATCCTATCGGGCGGCGCTTTCGGACTCCGAAGAACTGGTGAGCGGCACCCCTGTCACACCTCTTTACCGAGCCGAGCTAGGCGTGCCAGCTCAGCTTTCCATCGAAGAAAAGTTCGCTGACCGACTTGGCCTGCATCTCGGTGACCTCCTGCGCTTTGACGTCCAAGGGGTCGCCGCCGAGGGCGTGATCGTCAACACAAGGCGCGTGCATTGGACCAGTTTTGAGCCGAATTTCTTCATTGAATTCCAGCCGGGCCTGATCGACGACGCGCCCAAAACCTGGGTCGCGTCGATTCCCAGTCTGCCGCAGGCGGCTAAGGACCTTGTTCAGGCGAGTTTAGTCCGCAACTTTTCCAATGTTTCGATCATCGACGTCTCAGCGACCATCGAGCGCTTGCTGGGCATCCTTGCCCAAATGGAGCGTGCTCTGGCATTTATGGCAACGCTCTCCTTGCTGGCCGGCTTTGCCGTCGTCTTCGCTATCGCCCGCTACCAATCACTGAAGCGTCTTCCTGACATCACCCTGCTCAAGGCACTAGGTACCAATTTTAGCACCCTGCGCTGGACCTCAGTGCTGGAGTTCAGCATCTTAGGGGCCACCGCCAGCGGGGTAGGTGCTGCGCTCAGCATCGGCGGAGCATTCGCTCTAGCCCATTTGCTGTTTGATCAGCTATGGAGCTTTACCTGGCAGGTGCCGCTTCTGACCACATTGGCCCTTACACTCAGCACGACGATCATCGGCTTGGTGTCCGTCTGGCGCAGTCTAGAGGTCAGCGCGGCCAAACTACTCCAAGAGGCCCCACTGCAATAGCCTGCTGAGCGGAGGCTCACGCTCCCGAGCTGCTTCCTGGCTCCAACGCAAGGAATGTGCGCACGCCCACAGACGATTCTCCAGGTGAGGAGTCGGTGGACGATCGCACGCTAAACGCTAGGCTAATCTGCGGCGCACAGCTTCTAGAAGCTCGCAGCATCGCGCAAGGGATTGGCCTCAACTTTGACGACGGTGATGCCCGGCGCTTGTTCTTTGACCGCGTCGATCGCGCGCATGATGGCCTCATGGCCATTCTCGCCGTCGGCATGGGCCGTCGCTTCGAGCAGTCTCTTATCAGCACCTTGGTAACGCAGTCGAACTACCCAACGAGTCATGCACACTCCAACATAAAGGTGATATTGAAAAAATCAGCAGCCCAACGCGGCTATATAAACCGAACCGCGTGGACTGTTATCTCTGTAGCAGATCGTTAATCAAAGACTTCTTTTTTTTGTTCAGCCACCTGGAATCCCCGGTGGTGATGGACGTTTTTAACGCGTAGGACTAGGGTTATACGCTAGACCCTGTGTAAAAACAACTGATGAGTGGAAGATAAGCTCCAACCCTCCCAGCGGCTCCCCTTCAGGAGAATCTCCCATCGCCTTGGACCGGCCCTCCTAAGCCACTCCTTGTGGGGCATTCAAATAACTGATATTATTAATAATTAGCGATTACCAATGCACAGCCTGCAGCCATTGTTTACATACGTCGTCCCGCACTGGGTCGTGCCAAGTCCATCCAACGTAAGGGTTCAACAGCATGCCGATGCCCTACACCATCTTCGTCGTCGATGATCAAGAGTCCATCTGCCAGGCGGTCAAGTCCGTGCTGACCGATGAATCCTACCGAATTTTGACCTTCTCTAGTGCCGAGGCCCTCCAAGAGGGACTACAGGTCGAGCGGCCGGATTTGATTTTACTCGATATCTGGTTACCGGGCATCGACGGCGTCGAAGCACTAGGGCACCTCAAGGCCCAATATCCGTCGCTCGCCGTGATCTTAATGAGTGGCCACGCCGGTATCGACATCGCCGTCAAAGCCATGAAAGCGGGCGCCTCAGACTTTCTGGAAAAGCCCCTCAATCTCGACATCCTCCTAGAGAAAGTCGCGGCGCACCTTCCGGTCACTGACGCCAGCAGCCAAGGTCTAGCCGGGGTCACCCCCGCTGTCACGACGACCTTTACCCGCGGCAGCGCCGCCTCGTTGATCCAGTCGCAGGAACCGCAGCGCACCGTGCGCAACAACGCCGTGCTAAACGGCGTCGGTCTACTAAGCGGTAGACCCACCGGCGTGATCATCAGCCCAGCGCCGATAAACAGCGGTATCGTCTTTCGCACTCTCGACGGAGTCGCCATACCCGCCCATATCACCGCCCTCGAAAACTACGACCGTCTGGGTCAAGGCCGAACCTTCACCGCAAATTCAACCGTGCTCGCCAAATCCGGTCGACGCATCCGCACCGTTGAGCACCTCCTTGCCGCGCTCCACATGATGGGAATCACCAACGCTTCCATCAAGGTGGACGAAGAGATTCCCAATATCGACGGCTCTGCCGCCGACTTCTGCCGTATCATCAGCGCGGCCGGCATCGAGGAACAGGCGGCCAAACGCGTCGACGTGGTCATCCATAAAAAGATGATCATTGGCTCGGAGACACTTAGCGAAAAGCATCTCTATGTCGAACCCTTCGATGGCTTTGAGGTCATCATGCGGGTTGATTACCCTGCGCCGATCCTTGAACAAAGCTACCGCTTCACTCCGACCAAACAAGCCTTCGAGACCGAAATTGCTCCGGCCCGCTCGTTTAATACCTTTGAAAACATCGACCACGCGCAGCAGCAGGGCATGGTCGGCTCTGGCTATCTAAACTCCCACATCATCATCCACGATGGCAAAGTCATCAATACCAAGCTCAACTTCCCCGACGAGTTCGTCCGCCACAAGATCCTCGACCTAATCGGAGACCTATACCTGATCGGCCACGGCTTACGTGGGCGGGTCATCGGCAATATGTCGTCGCACGGCTTTAACCAAGCGCTGGCACTGAAGATCCACGAGGCTTTGCCAAGTTAAAGCGGTACCTTGGCGGACAATGGCGATTTTTTGACCTGCCAAAATAGAACCCAACTAACTAGAATAACTATATTTTAGCATTCAGCTAAAGTTAGTTTTGCTTTGTTCCGACCAGCACTATTGAGGCCCATAGGGATTGCGGTGGAGTCCAAGGCCTGGGATGGTTTGTATTCGTAACACCCTCCCGAGCTCAAATAGGCCACTACTCTCTGGAAGGTAAGGACTTATGACGAAACGGAATCACTTGACGCTGACGCCCTGCTTAATGGCGACGATCGTCAGCCTTTCGGTCATTGCCGTGTCCTGCTCGAGTAAGACCAAGTTTGCTGGTCCAGCTAAACAGAAAGATGCTAATTCTGCGGCAAAGCCTGCCACGGGTGAATCTTCGTCTCCGGGCGAGGGCACTAACGCTAGCACACCAGCGCCAGCAGCAACGCCGAAGGTGGATGCGCCACCCACGACAGCACCTACCGTCACCTTATCGACGCCAACGACCGATATTAAGAATGCAGCATCGATTCAGATCACTGCGACTTTTAATATGCCAGTCACTGGACTGACCGCCGACAAAATCATCGTGACAAATGGCACGATCACCAACCTAGTTGGCGACGGGAGTGTTTACACCTTCACCTTGACCCCAAACAGCCCTGGACCATTCACGGTGTTTATCCCTGGCAATGCGGCGACCGGCAGTAACGGAAAAGGCAATACGGAATCAGCGCCCATCACCCAGACTCAGACGATCGCTGATCTCAAATTGACCATACCTCTGACCACGTCATCGACGCAAAACGCCATCTGGGTTGTCACCTCTGACGGTAATGGTGCCAAGATTCAGCTCGATCCGGCCAACAACTATCCGATGACCACGTTTACGGGAACAGGCGTCGGAGTGACCGGCGGTCATAGGACCTTTGTTTCACCTTACGGCCTCTTTGTCGCCACGCCCCAGGGAGGGTCGACAGGGAAAGGGGGTAAAGTCTACTTCGTCACGAATAAGCTGGCCAACGGTGATGCGGCGGTCATGTCTATTGATCTCAATGTGGTGAATCCGCCTATAGACTCTGGCTCGCGTATTTGTGTCACAAGGTTCACGACCAACAACGTCGAGTACATCGGAGCCGCTTATACTGCGGCCGACGCCAACCGGCGCTTTTACAAAGCACCGATCGACCCAACAAAACCAGGATACGTTGACACTACCAAGGGATCTTCATTGAATGCCGGCACTGGGTTAGGCGAGTGGGGTTATAGCTGTTACACCGACCAAACACGCAACTATTTTTGGTCGAAGTTGAACGCGTGGAGTGGCGGCATCAGCGGCATCAATTTGAACACAAACCTACCGATCTCGGTTACATCGGCGCCAAATAATGGCTTCACCATGACTGGGCCTGGGGGATTCAATTTCGACCTTGCCGCTGCAGGTCAGTCCTATGCCCTTGCCGGTGCCGTCGACGGTAACCTGCTAGTGGGCACAGGTGCTAGACCTTATACCATGGCTCATGAGCCGATCTCTGGCACTGTTTTCGTCAGCTCCTATGACACCAGTTCGATTTATGTCATGAGTGCCAAATGCTTCACAACGACTGCCAATTGCAGCGGGGTCGGCCAATCGACATCAGCTGCTGTGGCGACGTTTGACCCAACACCTGTTGGGTACATAGGACCGATGAGCTCACTGAACGACGGCCGCATTCTTGGGCTTGAACGAAGCGGATCCAAATCAAACGTCTTCCTCATGTCGCTCGTGGATCCTAAAGACCTCACTAAGGGCCTTAACATTACCAAAATCAAGGAACTGGCCGGCGATGCTTATATGTATTCAGACTTCACCGGATCGATGGACCTAGCCAAAGGCCAAGTCCAAACCTTCGATCTCACCCAAGCAGCCGGCTTCACACCCGACATTACCTTTAAGACGGCAGCATTGACTTGGG
>Ga0315290_10000348_pt1 | contig 29538 bp, 20 predicted proteins | sample YL17G12_0_MG_FD_203627 | JGI IMG/M metagenome (GOLD analysis project Ga0315290, IMG submission 203627) | Sediment microbial communities from Yellowstone Lake, YNP, Wyoming, USA - YL17G12_0 | ecosystem: Environmental > Aquatic > Freshwater > Lake > Sediment | place: USA: Wyoming | collected... | reverse complement strand
CGACCCTTGACGCCGCAACGTCTATCGCGCCCTTTCCGGGCTGAGGGCCTTCCTCGGCCCCCGCCACCCAGGGCGTTGCCCTGGGCTGTCGTATCCGAGCCTTTCAGGCTCGAAGCCAATCGTCGTCCCTCCAAGGACCCGCAGGAGCCCCTCGCATGGGCACCCTTGACGCACGGTGCGGAGGTGCTAGGCTGACCCTTGGGGTAACCGTTCACAGGCTGTCAAAGTCGCCTTTCGCTCCGCGAAAGTGACGCTTCTTTCGCGGAGCGAAAGGCGACGTTCGGCGCCAAGCCACGGGTATGTCGCTAGCGGTCCGTGAACGTCTACCCCTTGGGTCTGCCGGGTAAGCATGCTTCCCCAAGTGCGTCGGCCCCAGCAGCATGCCGACCCCCGGCTCCGCCGGGTGACGGCATGCCACCCAAGGGCTCCGCCGGGTGACGGCATGCCACGCCGCCTGAAACAACTCGATTGAGACCTGACTATGGCACCAGACGAGGCTTATCGAGAAGCGGAACAGAAGATTGAAGAAGCGCGCCGCTCGGGGGCGAAGAAACTCGATCTCAGCGTGCCGTGGGGCGATGAGAAGACCCCGAAACTCACCGAGTTGCCGGAGTCGCTGGCCCAGCTCACGCAGTTGCAGTCGCTGAACCTCTTTAACAACCAACTGACGGCGCTGCCGGAGTCGCTGGGCCAGCTCAAGCAATTGCAGTCGCTGGACCTCTCCCGCAACCAACTGGCGGCGCTGCCGGAGTCGCTGGGCCAGCTCACGCAGTTGCAGTCGCTGAATCTCTCTAGCAACCGACTGACGGCGCTCCCGGAGTCGCTGGGCCAGCTCACGCAGTTGGAGTCGCTGAACCTCTCCGGGAACCGACTCACGGCGCTGCCGGAACCGCTGCGCCACCTTCGACGACTGACAACACTGGACGCGCACGATGCCGGACTGAGGTCTCTGCCAACGTGGAGCGACGACCTAGTGTCCTTGGAAATGCTCAATCTCGCCGGAAACAACCTCACCAGTTTGCCGGACAGTCTTGGCCGTCTCGCAAGATTGAAGAGGCTCTACCTTGGGGTGGACACCGGAAATCCGCTGAAGGTTTTGCCGGCGTGCATATGTGGCGTACATAGCCTGGAGCGTTTGGATTGCACTGATTGCCAGCTAACTGAGTTGCCCGCCTGGGTCGCTCGTCTTGAATGCCTCCAGATGTTGGACTTAGGAAAGAACCCCCTCAACCCCGAGCTCGCGGCTGCGTACAAGGAGGGCCTCGGTGCCGTCAAACGCTACCTGCGCGCGAAGGCGGAAGCGCAGGTCGTCCTGAACGAGGCCAAGCTGATCCTGATCGGCGAGGGCGAGGTGGGGAAGAGCTGCCTCTTGGGCGCGCTGCGGGGCGATCCGTGGGAAGAGGGCCGCCCGACCACGCACGGCATTGAGATCAAGCCGGTCAAGGTCACCGATCCGAAGAGCGGCACGGAGATGACCTTGAACGCCTGGGATTTCGGCGGGCAGCGGGTCTACCGGCCCACGCACCAGTTGTTCTTCACCGCCCCGGCGGTCTACCTCGTGGTGTGGAAGCCCCGCGAAGGCCCGCAGCAGGGTTTTGTCAAGGAGTGGATCAAGCTGGTCAAGCACCGGGAGCCGGAGGCCAGGGTCCTCGTCGTGGCCACGCACGGCGGGCCCAGGGAGCGCCAGCCCGACATCGACCGGCAGGAAATCTGGGACCTCTTCGGCAAGGACACGGTGATTGACTTCTTCCACGTCGAGAGCAGGCCGGACGAAAAGACCGGCGAGCGCCGCGGTATTGCCGAATTGACAGATGCCATCGCCCGGGTGGCCGCCGGCCTGCCCGAGATGGGCCGGTCGGTCCCAAAACACTGGCAGGAGGTGCGGGCGAAGTTGTGCAAGAGCAAGGAAGCCTATTTGCCGCTCCATCGGGTGCTGGCCTTGTGCAAGGAGCACAAGATCGAGGAGGAGGAGGACGCCCGGCTGCTGTTGCGGGTCTGCCGGCGCGTGGGCGACCTGATCCACTACGAGCACGACCCGGCGCTGCGCGACGTCGTGGTGCTCAAGCCCGACTGGCTGGCCACGGCCGTCAGCTTCGTGCTCGACGACGAGGAGACCCGCAAGGAGGCGCACGGCCTGGTGAGCTTTGCCCGGCTGGGCCGGTTGTGGCACGATCCCGAGAGGCCGGCCGAGAACCGCTACCCGGCGGAGCTGCACCCGGTCTTCTTGCGCCTGATGGAGCGGTTCGACCTCTCCTACCGCGTGGCCGAGGCCGGCAAGGTCGAAGCGGACGGCACGAGCCTGATTGCGCAGCTCGTCCCGGACGTCCGGCCGGACCCCGTTGCCGGCTGGGCCCCGGGCCCGGGGCCCGGGGACGTGGAGCAGGTGCAAATCTGCCGGATCGTCGACGCCGACAAGAACCAGTCGGCCGTGGCCGAGGGACTCTTCTACCAGTTGATCGTGCGCCTGCACAAGTACTCGCTGGGCCGTGCCGACTACGCCAAGAGCGTACACTGGCAGCGGGGCCTGGTGCTGGAGGACGACACCGGTGCCCGGGCGTTTCTGGAGCACGCCGGCAACGACGTGCGGATCGCGGTCCGGTCGCCGTATCCGGAGCGGTTCCTCGCGGCCCTGACCTACGAGGTGAAGTGGCTGGTGGAGAGCTTTTGGAAGGGGATGCGGTGCGAAGTGACGGTGCCGTGCCTGGCAAGGCGCAAGGACGGGGGGCCGTGCACCGGCTTGTTCGAGGTCGGCAAGCTGATCGAGAACAAGGGGCGGCGCCGGCCCGAGCAGCCGTGTCCGCTGTGCAACGAGTGGCAGAGCATCGAGGAGCTGCTTCACAACGCGCCGGCGGCCCGGCCGAGCCCGATCGAAGAGCTGCTCTTGAACTCCGCAGAAGTGATGCGAATACTCCATGAGGTGCGCCGGCACCTGGGCGGGCAGGAGGCCCGGATCATCGGGCGCTTCGACCGGCTGGACGCGGCCAGCAGGGAAATCGTCAGCAAGGTGGAGGCGGCCTACTCCGGCGTGATGCACGCGCTCGTGGATGAAGCCAAGGAAGGTCCGCGGCTGTTCAGCTTCGAGCCCGTGGAGCGTTCGCGTTTCAGTCCCAAGGGATGGACAAGGAAGCAGTTTCGGGTGACGCTGTGGTGCGAGCACAGCCGCCTGCCGTTGCCGATGTTGAACGAGCGGGCGCGGGAACGGGGCGTGTACGTCCTCGACGTGCCGCGCGATTGGCTCGTGCAAGCCGCGCCGCTGCTGAAACTGCTCGCCGGCACCCTGAGCCTGGTGCTGCCGGTGGCGGCCTCCGCCACCAAGCTGGCAGTGAGCGAAGACCAGTACAAGGCCATCGGCAGTCAACTCGAGTTGGGCAAGAGTTGCGCGGAAGCGATGGTGAAAGTGGGCGAAAAGGTCTTGAAACCCCTTGAGGACGCCGGCGTGGCGGACCTGGAAGTCCATGGGGCAACTGGCGGAATCCGCGCGCAGGGCGCGATCCTCCGCCAGCTCCAGGCGTGGCTGAAGGAGAAGGACCCCGGCTTCGGCGGTCTGGTCCGCGTGATGAACAAGAGGCAGGAGTTCCTCTGGGTGCATCCGCAGTTTGAAGGGGAGTATTGAGCCTGGCCCGGCGTGGCAGGAACTGGGGTCAGAGCTTGAATAGTGAATAGACTTTGCCGGCGCTCGGGCGGATCCGAATTCCAACCCGGAGCATCGCACCAACCACGCTATTCACTATTCAAGCTCTGACCCCATGCCCGTCACTTCGCTCCGATGCAGTAGAGGAACCGATTCGAGCGGAGCAGCAGACCGCCGCCGGCGACGGCGGGGCTGGCGTTGAAATCGGTGGGGTCGGATTTCAGCCGGTTGTGGGCCAGGACCTTGAATTCCGGCTGGGCCGGCAGCACGAACGTGCCGCTGCGGCGGGTGACCGCATAGACCTTGCCGTCCGCGGCGACGACGGAGGCATACGTGTTGCCGCCCTCGGGCAGGCGCTGGCGATAGACCTCCTTACCGCTGTCGGCCTTCAGGCAACAGGCCACGCCGCGCTCGTCGACCCAATAGAGGTGGTCGCCCACGAGGACGGGCGAGGGAACATAGGAGCCGGCGGAGTGTCTCCAGACCACGCGGCTGCCGGTCACGTCGCCGCTGCCGCCGGCGCGGATGGCCATGCTCCCCGTGCCCATCATGCCGCCCCCGACCACGTAAGCGAGGCCGCCTTTGCCGACCAGGCTCGGGATGGCCGAGCCGCGCACGCCGGTGCAGTACCAGTACAAGGCGCCGTCGCCGGGGTTCAGTCCCCAAACCTCGTCCGGCAGAAAGACGAGCAACTCCTGTTTTCCTCCAGGCATGTCAACCAACGACGGCGAGCTGAACGAGTTGACGTAACCTTTGGCCTCGGTTCTCCACACCTGGCGTCCCGTGTTCTGGTCGAGCGCCACGATCGACTGGCTCTCCGGGTTGGCGTTGACGATCACCAGGTTCTTGTAAAGGAGGGGGCTGGCGGCGGAGCCCCATCCCATCATCGCCGATCCGGTGCCGACGCTCGTCTGCCAGAGCTGCTTGCCGTCGCGGTCGAAGGCCAGCACGCCCGACTTGCCGAAGAACACGAACACGCGCTGGCCGTCCGTGGCAGGCGTGCTCGACGCATACCCGTGCTCGGTCAATTGTCCCTGGTAGGGGTCCTCCGGCACCGCGGATCGGACCGGTCCTCGCCGTAGCCGCTGCAGCAGGTGACGAAGACGCGGTCGCCCGAGACGATCGGGCTGGAACTGCCCGGGCCCGGCAGCGCGGTCTTCCAGGAGAGGTTCTCCGTGTCGCTCCAGGTCAGGGGAAGACCGGTCGCGGCACTGACGGCCGCGCCGTTGGGGCCTCGGAAGCCCGCCCAGTCGTCGGCAACGGCCGCCCGGGGCAAGCCGACGAGGGCGACCAGAAGCGCGCAGCAGCGGTATACTCGCATCGAGGAGTCTCCTTGGATCTGCCCGTAAACAAGCGAACCCGACTACCAGGACGTTTCCCTTCGCAGGGAGCGTCGAGCTACTCTTCCCTCGGCTTGACGGGGGGCCGGGTGCGCTCCCCGCCCTTCCCGCCGCCGAAGCCTCCCGGACCACCGGGTCCGCCCGGCCCGCCGCGACCGCCGGGTCCACCCGGGCCCCCCGGCCCAAACTTTGGCTGCGGGAACTTGAACTCCTTGCCCTTCATCTCCGTCCACTTCTCCTTCTGCGCGGCGGTCAGGACGCCCAGGACGTCCGCGTCGGCCTTCTCGCGCTGCTTCTGCATGTTGGCGAAGAACTCGCGGCGCTCTTCCTCCGACATATCCGGGCTGAACCCGCCCTGCGGCCGGGCGTCCTCCCGGATCTTCCTCATCTTTGCCAACTGCGCCTCGGTGAGGCCGAGCTCCTCGGCCACCTCGGGGCGATTGAACGCCCCCAGGCCCTCGCGCTGGAGCCGCAACTGCCCGAGCCGCTCGGACTGCTCCTTCTTAAGGATCTTGCCCAGCTTCGCGTCGGTCTCCTTGGCGGCCGCCTCGGCCTTCTTGCGGGTGTCGGCGAAAAGCTTGTCGCGATCTTCCTGGCTCAACTTCTGCATCTCCTCAAAGCTCAAGCCTCCAAACGGGGCCCGCCTCTGCTTCTGGATTTCCGCCATCAACTGCTTCACTTCGTTCACCTGCTCGTCGCTGAGCCCCAACTCCTTCTGGACTTCCTGCATTCCGAGCAGCCCCAGACCAGAGCCCATCATTCCGCCGGGCGGGCCAAAGGCCGGAGGCCCGCCGAAGCCGGGCCCACCAGGGCCTTTAGCGCCCGGGCCCTTGCGCTCCGCGGCCACGACCACCGACGCGATCAAGATCACCACCATTGCGCTCGTCACTACACTCCGTCGCAACATAGGGCACCACCTTTCAGAATCGGGGCGAAACAGAATAACAAACGCGGGAACAGTCTATGGGGCGGGGTGCGGGCCAACGTCATCCCACGCGCCTTGGCCCCACGGAGCGGGTCCCGGGGGCAGCGGACCACCTTGCGGGCCACGCGGCCCACCCGGCCCCCAGCCTCTCGGGCCGCCTGGTCCACCAGGTCCGCCTGGTCCACCAGGTCCGCGAGGGCCCATCGGCCGGGCCCCAGCATCTGGCGGCGGGCCAAACCCCGGCCGACCGTCCGGCCGTCCGAAACCCGGACCTGGCGGCGGGCCAAACCCCGGCCGACCACCCGGGCGCCCAAAACCCGGGCCCGGGGGCAGCGCACCATCTTGCGGGCCGCGCGGCCCTCGCGGTCCGAGGGCCTCCGAGCCACGCGGGGGAGGCGGGCCGATCGGCCGGGCACCATCGCCTGGCGGCGGGCCAACCCCCGGGCCCCCGCCCGGGCGCCCAACACCCGGGCCCGGGGGCAGCGGACCACCCTGCGGGCGACCCAGGCCCCGACGGCAGAAGGGGCAGACACCGGCACCCGGCGGCGGGCCAAACCCCGGCCCCCCGCCCGGGCGCCCAACACCCGGGCCCGGGGGCAGCGGACCACCCTGCGGGCCACCCAGGCCCCGACGGCAGAAGGGGCAGACACCAGCACCCGGCGGCGGGCCAAACCCTTGCCGCCCACCCGGGCGCGCGAAACCCGGACCCGGCGGCAGCGAACCATCCTGCGGGCCACCCGGGCCACGACGGCAGAAGGGGCAAACACCGGGACCCGGGGGCGGCCCAAAGCCACCCCGGACGCCTCCCCAGGCCGGACCCGGGCCGGAGGGCGGACCAACGTCATCCCACGCTGCCGCCGGGCCGGGTGGGACAGGCTTGGCCTTCGGACCCGGCGGCCCGCCCATCTCCGCTCCCGTTACCGACCCGCACAGGGCCGGCAGCCACACCAGCGTGGCCAAGGCGGCCGCCGGTCCGAGGTGCCGCCAAAGTGCTCTGCGGCACGCAACCGAAGTCGTCGTCATCGCAAGTCCTCCTTCAGGTAAGTCCGCGCGCACCCCGACCGATCGCCACACCCGGGCGTCGCTGCGAAGGTGCACCAGATACGAAGTCCGAACTCAGACCGGCCCGAGCCTGGAAGGGTCTCGGTGCCGGGGGCAGGCCTCGCTCAGAACCCGCCCTCGTTCTCCTGGCCCAGCAGCTCCGAAACTCGTTTGTTGACGAGCTCGTCGCGGACCTTGTTGCGTCGATCGATGGCGTCGCGCAGGCGTTGGAGCTCCTCTTCCAGACGCTTGATCTCCAACTGGCGGCGCTTCTGGCGGACGTTGAAATGCTCGGTCACCGCCTGGACGAGATCCTTGCGGACCGCGTCACGCTTCGGCCCGGACGCCTGGCGACACTGCATCGCCAGATCGCGGGTGCGCCGCTCCAGGTCGGCCTCCTGCCGGAACAGGGCGAACATCTCCGGGTCGGTCTTCTCCATCGATTCCAAGCCCTGAAACGGCCATCGCGGCGGGCCGGGAGGAAACATCCCGCCCGGGCCTGGCATTCCACCCGGCATCCCGCCCGGGCTTGGCATTCCACCCGGCATCCCGCCTGGGCCTGGCATTCCACCCGGCATCCCACCCGGCATCCCGCCCGGCGGCATGGGTTGCCCGCCTGGGAAGGGCATCGAGGGCATCTTTTTCTCGCCCGGCCCGGCGTCTGCGTCGAACGGCTCCGCATCGCCGCGCGGCGGGCCGAACTCGCCGGGGCGCCGCGGCCCGCCTTTGCCCATCGCCGGCCCTTGACGCCGCGGTCCGCCCGGTTTCCCAAACTGCTTGGGTGGCGGCCCATCGAGAACCTTGGGCGGCGGCGCATCGAGCTGCTTGGGTGGCGGCTTGTCGCCCGGCGGATCGTCCTGCGGCGCGGCGTTGGCCTGGCCCGCCAGCGCGGTGGCCAACAGGAAGACCACCCCGAAAGCCGACACTGCCGCGGCACACAGCCTGGATCGTTTCATGGCAAAGTCTCCTGGTCTTGGGTCTTGTTGAATCCCGTCTCTCTGGCCCGCATTCCTCGCCGCCGTAGGACGGATTGTTAATCCGTCCTTAGTGCAGGACGGGTTGACAACCCGTCCTACAGAAGCGGATGGTTGATCCGTCTTGATGGCCCCGTCACAGGGGGCTGTCCCGCAGGTCCTCATCGAGTTGGCGCAGGCCGTAGCGGACCGCGCTGGAGCCGTCGGCCCGCCCGAGCCAGTCGTGCCTGACGCTGACCACGGCCCGACCGGCCGAGGCGATCTCGCTGTCGAGCGTATCGTCCCAGGCCAGCTCAACGTCGGGCAAGAGGGCGGGCCCAGTCGGCTCTGGGGCCGGCGTCGCTTCTTTTCCCCCGCTCGACGCCAGCTCCTTGGCCGCCCCGCCGGGCCCGGCCGGCGGCCCGTGCCCGCGCACGCCCCACGCCACCGTCAGCGCCACCAGCAACGACGCCGCCAGGGCCAGCGCAGCCGGCAGGAGCCATCGGCGATGCACGCGGGGAGGCGCCCACGGCATGGCTCCCGGCGACGCGCTGGGGGTGGACGTGGCCGCTTCGAGCAACTGCCCAAAAGCCAGCCACGCCTCGCGGAGCGAAGCGGCCTGGGAATCGAGCGCGGCCTTGGGCGAGTCTCGGCCCGCGGTGGCCTGCTCCAACTGCCGCTCGAGTTTTCTCAGTTCATCGTTCATGGTTCTGGCGGACCGGCCTGCTATTGTAAACGCGGATCCGCAGCCCCTATTGCAGGCGGGGGCAAGAAAGGCACGCCGGGCCCGCGATTAGGCTGCCCCAGGCCATGGAAGGGCCGTGGGCGGGGCGGACTGCCCTATACTGAGGGGACTTTTATAACACGCGAGTGGGGTTACGGGTGACTCTGGACAACCGAATCCCGCAAAGCGTCGCGGGTCGCAGACCGCCGCCCGGTCCACCTCCGAGAATGTACGATGAACGTCCACGGCGATAGAATGGTCGGTCATCGGGGCTCCCCTGGCCAGGCGAATCGGGCTTCTGCGTTGCTTGCTTCAAGACCGTTCACCATTGGAGCCCTCGGGTCGCGTGGCCCGGCCCTGAGCGAAGTGAAGGGCGCGGTCCGGGGCGTGTTATCCGATCTTTGTGAGGATAGTCGGTAGGGTGGGACGGCGGGTGGCATGCTTTCACGACGCGCAGCGTCGAGTAAGCATGCTTCCGGAGTGCGTCGGCCTCTGCATGCCGACCCCCGGCTGCGCCGGGTGACGGCATGCCACCCTACGCACTACGGACTCCAGGAGACGCCGAACCATGGGTGCACAACCCGGTGCCATCCGGTCTGTGATCGTGCGATTCCCGTCGGCCGTGGCGGCGTTTGTGGTTGCCCTTGCCGCGACGGCCGCCGGCGCAGGCGATGTGCCGGGCAAAGCGGCGTCCGCGAGCGTGCAGTCCCAAAGCGACGACGCGCCCGCCGCCCAGGTGCAGCGGAGCGAAGATTCGCTCAAGCACCTGTTTGCCCTGCGGGAGCGATTCGCCGTGGACCGGCACCGTCCCTGCTACCACTTCCTCCCGCCCGCCGCCTGGATGAATGACCCCAATGGGGCGATCTTCTGGAAGGGGCGGTACCACGTGTTCTACCAGCACAATCCCGGCGGGGCTTACTGGCGGTGGATCCAGTGGGGGCACGCCTCCAGTGCGGACCTGGTCCATTGGGTCCACCACCCCATCGCGCTGAGTCCCACGCCCGGCGGACCCGACCGCGACGGCTGCTTCAGCGGAGGCGCCGTGGTCGCCGGCGGCGTGCCCACGCTCCTCTACCACGGCGTGCCCGACGGGACCTGCCTGGCCACCAGCCGCGACGACCTCTTGGTCCGCTGGACCAAGCACCCGGCCAATCCGGTCATCACGCCCAAGAAGGTCCGCGGCGACTTCGCCGTCTACGATCCCTGCGCCTGGAAGCAGGGCGACACGTGGTACGCCCTGTGCGGCCGGGTCGATCCGGCCGGCGGCGACACCGCTTTTCTGTTCCGCTCCAAGGACCTCGTGGCCTGGGAGTACCTCCATCCGTTCTACAAGTCTCTTCGCCGCTGGACCGACGCCGACGAGGACTGCGCCGTGCCCGACTTCTTCCCCCTGGGCGACAAGCACGTGCTCGTGTTCGCCAGCCACAAGCGGGGCGGGCAGTACTACGTCGGGCGCTATGCCGACGACCGCTTCGTGCCGGAAGGGCACGGGCGACTGAACTGGCCCGGCGGAAGCCTGATCGCCCCGATCAGCATGCTCGACGGCAAGGGCCGGCGGATCCTCTTCGCCTGGGTCAACGAGCAGTACCGGGAGGAGCGCTCGCGGATCGCGGGCTGGGCGGGCACGCTCACGCTCCCCCGCCTGTTGGCGCTCGATGCCCACGGCCGGCTCCTGTTCGAGCCGGCCCCGGAGCTGGCCGTGCTCCGCATGGACCACCGCCGCGCAGCGGATACGGCACTGGCCGCCGACGCCGAGACCACGCTGGCCGGCATCCAGGGCGACGCGCTGGAGATCGCCCTCGAGATGGAGTCGGCCGGGGCCGTGGAGTACGGCCTGAAGGTCCGCTGCTCGCCGGACGGCGCGGAGCAGACCGTCATCGGCTTCTCGCCGGGCGAAAAGGCGCTGAAGGTCGACGTGCGCCGGGCCTCGCTCGACCCGGACGCGATTCCCCTGGCCTTCCCGGCGGCCGACAAGTCGGTTCGGGTGCAGTCGGCCCCGCTGGAGCTGGCCCCGGGCGAGCCGCTGCGGCTGCGCCTTTTCCTGGACCGCTCGATCCTCGAGGTGTACGCCAACGGCCGGCAGTGCGTCACGCAGCGGATCTACCCCTCGCGTGCCGACAGCCTCCAGGTCCGGCTCTTCAGCCGCGGCGGCCCCTCGATCGCCCGACGTATCGAGGCCTGGCCCATGGCCCCAGCCCACGACTGAAGGGCCGCGAACGTCGGGAGAATGCGCCCGGTGGCATGCTTTCACGACGCGCAGCGTCGGGTAAGCATGCTTCCCGGGTGCATCGGCCCCTGCATGCCGACCCCCGGCTGCGCCGGGTGACGGCATGCCACCCCGCCGGCCTTTGACCGGGGGATTGACGCCGCCGCCACCCATGCCAACAATGTGGGTATCTTCGCACACGCTTCACCGAAACCGCATTGGGAGAGCCTGACGATGAATCGAGCGATTGGGACGCTTGTGGCACTGGGAATGCTTGGCGCCTGGGCGATGGCCGCAGAGCCCAAGGTGGTTTTCGAGGACAAGTTCGAGGGCAAGCTGGCCGAAGGGTGGCGATGGCTGCGCGAGGACCCGGCCACCTGGCGGCTCCGCGAGGGGACCCTCGAGATCCGGGTCGAGCCGGGCGTGGCCCCCACCGTGAAGAACGCCCTGGTGCGAGTGGCGCCGGACCGCCGCGAAGGCAAGTTCGCCATCGAGCTGACCGTGACCAACCACACCCGGCCGATCCAGCAGTTCGAGCAGGCCGGCATCACCTGGTACAGCGGCGGCAAGCCGGTCTTCAAGCTGGTCAAGGAGCTGATCGAGGGGGACCTGTACATCATCCCGGGGAAGGTGCCGATGAAGAGCAAGTCGGTCCAGCTCCGGCTGATCGTGACGGAGAAGGAGTGGACGGCGCAGTTCCGGCCGGACGGGAAGGGGGAGTTCCAGACCGCCGGCAAGGGCGCCTTGCCCCCGCCGGGCAAGGACGAGGTCAGCATCCAGTGCTACAACGGCCCGCCGAACGCTGAGCACTGGATCCGCTTCGACGATTTCCGCATCCTGAAACTACCCGACTAAGCTGCACGCTGCGGAGTACGCTTGCGATGAGCGGTTTTCGCACGAGCCGCCGCGCGTTCCTGGGGAGTTCGGCGGCGGCCCTGGCCGTGTTCGGCGGAGGCGCCGCCCCGGGCGGGAAGGTGCTTCGCTGGCGATTCACGCCGGGCGAGACCCTCCGCTACGCGACGACCCAACGGGCGACCCATCGCGTCGCCGCAAGCGAGAACTCGCCCGCGACCGAGTTTGCCAGCAGCCAGTCGATCGACCTGAGCTGGAAGGTCGAAGCGGTCGACGCCCAGGGCGTGGCCTCCCTGATCGAGCGGATCGAGCGGCTCCGGATGAAGAGCGAGTCGCCCCAGGGAGTGGTCACCGAGTTCGACTCGGCCTCGGAAAAGGACCCGCCCACCATGAGCCAGGCCGCCGCCGCGACAATGCGGGCGATCGTGGCCAGGACGTTCCTCGTGAAAATGAGCCCCCAAGGCGCAATCCTCGAGCGAAAACCCCTGACATCCGCGCGGAGCGAGGCGGACAAGGGTAAGGATAAGGATAAGTCGTCGGCCAAGGACCGGTCTTCACCCTCGCCTGCCCAGGAGCCGCCGGCACCGATGTCGTGGAGGATCGCGCTGCCCGAGGGACCCGTCGCCCCGGGCAAGACCTGGACCGAAACGGCCACGACCGCCAGTCCCCTGATGGGCCCGGCCACGCTGGAGAGCCGCTACCGCTACGAAGGAAGCGAGACCCGCGACGGCCGCACGCTGGAGAAGATTACCTTCAGCGTGCGAATGAAGCCCCGGGGGGAGCAGGCCCCCAAGGGCTTCCAGGTGAGCCAGCAGGAAAGCGAAGGCGCTTACTACTTCGACAACGCCGCCGGCCGCATGGTCGAGATGCAGACGAAGACCAGGCTCAAGATGTCGGTCAGCGAGTCGGGCAAGAAGACCCTCGAGCAGACCAACGAGATCGAGCAGCGCTTCGAGCTGAAGCCGCCGGAAGCCAACTAGCCGCCGCGCTGCAGCCCCGGGAACGCCCGCCCCTGCGCGGCGAACAGCCGCTTCATGAACTCCTCGAACTCCGAGAAGAACGCCGTGACGGAGCCGAGGACGGGCTGGAACTGGCTGACCCCCTCCAGGTCGATGACGACCGCTTCGTGCTCGATCTTCACGTCTTGAAGGTCCGTGAGTATCTCTTGGTCGTCCTCGGCTGTGACCCAGTGTACCCGCGGCTTGCCCGTCAACCGGGGCCAGAGGACCTCCTCGCGCAGGATGGGGTGATCGTACTGGACTGCAAACTTCCGCATCACGCCTCGATAGGAGTACAGCGCGTCGGAGACAATCAGGTTCTGCCAATCGCGGCTGCGCGGAAGCTTGAGCACCAGCCGCACCGGAGGCATCTCCGAGAGCCGCTGGAGCGCCGCAAGCTTGCAGACCACCATGGCCCAGGGGTCGTACTGCTGCTTCATCGGGTCGGCGTATTCCAGGACGATGGTGCAGCGGTGCGCGGCGCCGGCCTCCTTCCCGGCGGAGATGCGGATGCGATTGCAGATGACGCTCGGCTCGTGCGGGCGGTCCTGGCCGAAGTGGAGCAGGCCCAGGACCTTCGAGGCAAAGGCGTCGGAGTCCCAGCGGGGCCGTCCCCAGTCCTGGAGCTCGTCGCAGAACACCAAGAGCGCGGCCAACGGCTCCTGGCGGAAGCTGATCGGCTCGCCGTGCAGGTGGTGCTTGGCGATGGCCGACAGGGCGCTGCGGAACCGCTCCCTTCCCGCCCTGCGAAGCTCCTTGGGCGTCAGTCCCTCGATGAGATTGCACACGTAATCGTAGCTGATGATGCCGTGATCGAAGCGCTCGCCGAGATCCGTCTGGAAGCCCACTTTTTCCTTCGCCTTGCGGTTCACCTGGGCGAGGTACTCTCGGCGCTTCTGGCCGACGTCCTTGGCCACGGCGTCGTAGTCAGTCAGATGGGCGGTTGCGCCGGCAAGGGAGGGGACGTCGAGGTCCTGCGTCGCCGCGTGCCCCAGGTCGTGGCAAAGGGCGGTCAGGAGCCAATCGCCCAGCACGTCACCCTCGAGCAAGGGGCGGTCGCCCTGGTCGAGCACCCGCGCGTCGTTCAACAACACCCCCAGCGAGGCGACGTGAATGGCATGATACAAGTGGTCCCGATGGCCGCCCATGCCGTAGAGCATCACCTGAGTGCGCTGGAGGGTCCTGAGCTGCTGGGCAACGCGGAGCTGCGAGGGGAGATGCCCCTTGTGATAGCTCACCTCGGCAATCATGCGCAGGAGGATCTGCTCGACCTGGGAGCCCGCGAAGGGCGAGATCTGCGACGCCCAGCCAATCTCCCTCGCCAAGGCGTGCAGGCGCTGGGCGAGGATCAGTCGAACGAGATACGAGACCACGTCCCCCTCGGGCGCGCCGGTCACCTCGCCAAGCGACTCGTGGCACGAATCGGGCAGCTCGATGAAGTGCCGCAGCCAGAGCCCCACCAGACAGCCCGACAAGGGGCAATCGGGATCGACCCAGTTGTGGAGTGCATCCTCGAGGAAGTCGCTTTCCACAAAGGCCTTCAGGAGGTTTGAGCGAGACAGCGTCACGGCTGCGGTCCCTTGAAGCTACTGGGGGGCCTGAATGGCGTTCTCGAACAGGACGTCGCACCATTTCGGCATCCGAAAGCACGGATCGTCCAGCAGGCAGTACATCAACAGCGAGGATTCGGCATCGCCTTCCCTCCAAGTCCCAAGCATGTGGGCCACGTAGCGGACGACCTCACCCAGCCCCTCGCGATACCTGTTGGCCAGAGGCCCATCGAGCCACTTGTCCAAGTCCGGCGGAAGTGCCGATTCCGCCGCCAGCCGGACAATGGGGATGAGGGCTCTCTTGAGGTCTTCGGTGGGCGTCCGATTCGCGAGAACGCTCCGCAGTTGCCAGGCGGCCCACTGTCGCGCCTCCTGCACGGTCTGGACCGACTTGCGGGCCTCCTGCACGAGGCGCTCCAACTCGGCCGCGTCGAGCGGTACGCCCATCCGGGCGATGACTTGAGGAATGATGCCCCGGTCTCCACAGAGGACCTGTCCCAGGGATTCCGACGGTAGCGTCGCCAGTGCGGCCATCACCGCGACCCGCACCCGCGCGGTATTCAGCGTAACATAATCGGGCGGGGAACATGCCAGGCGGTACATCGGAAGGCTCCTACTTCAGCTCACGCGATTCCCATGCCTCCTTGATGATTCGCACCGCGGCATCCACTGCAGACTCCTCCTCAGCCCCGCCCTTCTCCAGGATTCCGTATTCCTGTAGGCCAGGTTCCGCCATTTCCGTTTCCAGTCGTTCTTCCGAGCGACCGGTGACAAAGAGAATGCGGGTGCTGCTGTACCTCGGATCGATTGTGCGCATCCCTTCTGGGATACCCAGACCATCTGCCTGTTCCGCGGGTATCCTACCCTCTCGCACCCACCTGGCCAGAGCCACGCCTTCCGACAACCGCTTCACGCCGAGGATCTTGGGTAGCATCACGTCGATCAGCAGGATCTTCGGCTGGAACTTCGACAGACATTCCCAGAAACCTCCCACTGTCCCCGAGAAATGAATTGGCACCCCTGCAAGGTCCCGACTGACCTTCCTCATGACCTCTTCCCGAAAGGAATCGTCGTCTTCCAGCCACGCAGCGAAAGGCTTCTCCGAGTTCACTTATCCAACCTCCCTGGCAGTCTTAGGACAATCGTATTCACGAAGTTCTCTCCCTTGCTAGCATCAACGTGCTCATCCGCCGGAAGGCTCTCAAATCGCCACTCTCTGCCTTCGCGTTCCATGATGGATCGAATCAAGAACAGCCCGAGACCACTGCCGGGCTTATTCTGGACTGCCGTGCCACGGAAGAGGAGGTTCCCAATGAAGGGCCTCTCGCTCTCCAGCACCCCCCAGCCTCGGTTCTCGATGGTGACGACGGTTTCCACCAGGGAAAGGTTCTTGGGATTCACGTCTTCCCGGACAGTAATGGCGACCGGTGCGTTCCTGAACGAGTACTTGAACGCATTCACGATGGCGTTGCTCAACAACAGCCTGAGGCGTTTCCGGGCCATGAGGATCAACCATTGAGTCCGCGAGCCGGTGTCGAAGCTCCACATCCTGCGATAGCGCGCCGCACACGGCTTGGCGATGCGTCTGATTTCGTCGACCAAATCCAGACGCATCGGGGCCGGCTCGTCTCTCTCGTACAAGGTGCTCACGACCTCCAGCGCCAGCGAGACCCTTTCCCCCACGTCTTGAATGGCACCGCGCAAGGTGCGGGCCGATTCCTCCCGATCGCCAATGTTCCCGGCCAGGAAATTGTCCATGGCCGTCCAGGCCGTCTCAATGGGAGTCCTGATCGTGTGACCCAACACGTGGAGGTTGTGGACCTGTTCGTCGAAGCGCAGCCAGTCGACGATTCGCTTGGAGAGCCCGCTGCACACCTGACGCATGGACTCCAACAGTTCCAGGGAAGGATCGATAGGATGGGGCTTGTAGCTGACGCGGCCCAAGTCGCGCCCGTGGAAGACGAACAGGTCCTGGCCAAACGCCGTCGGCGTGACGTAGGCCACCAAGTCGTCGATCGTCGCCCAGCCCAAGACTTTTCCCACCTGCTTCAGAGTCGGCACCCAGTTGCAGTAGGGCTTATCACTCAACACCCCGCCTGGCCGGGCAATCAGCATGGCCCCCAAGCGGGGGGCCCCCTTCTCAAACTTGACCGGCTCCACGCGCCTGGTCAAGTCCTCCTCGGAGAAGACTTTGGCCGTGTCGGAGAGGAGCGCCAACTTGCCGCCCGTCCGTGGCGAGGCACACACGTAGGCCACGTCACGGAACGCCCAGAATTGGCTCATCCGGTTGAGGATCTCAGGCAGGAAATCGATCGTCGTCTTGCTCGCCTTCTCTCGGGCCATCTCGAAGCGACCGTACAGCTCGTCCTGGAAGTACTGCTCCCGGAGGCGGCGCTCCTTCGTGTATTTGTCTTGCGCCGTCTCCTCGATCAAGTGAGCGCTCTCCTTGAGCATTTCGATCTTCGTCGCCACCTGGTCTTCGTCCGCCAACCAGCAGCAGCGTTCCTCGGCTTCACGCGTTTCCCACATGCCAACCTCAAAGGCATTCTCCAACTCTTTCTGATCCGCAGGAGAAAGCTCCAGGGCCTTTGCGGCACCGGGCACGGCATGATCACGGACCGTATTGAGGCACTCCTGCTTGACCTCAGCCGATGCCCCTTTGGGCACGTTCACGAGCTGGCCCGTCATCGCGATCCCCACAAAGTGGTCGTGTACCAGCATCGGGCACATGATCTCGCGAAAGCCTGCCCAGCACTTGCGCGCGCCCTTGGGGAGTAACTGCTTCCACTCGTCGACGGCGTCGCGGATATCGCGGTTGGCCACGAACGTCAGGAACTCCGCACACTCCTCCTGATCGGACTGGAAACACGGACTGACTTCCGACAATATCTGGATGAACAAGTAGCAGTTTCGCAGGACCGTCTTCTCCGGTTCCAGGCGCGCCAAGGCAGCACGGGCTTCGCACTCGGTGCACGAAAGCCTGCGCAACACGGTCAACGGTGCCAACTGGCTTCCCTCGCTCAAGAAGGGACAGGGCCCCGTGGCCAGACGCTCGATGAGCCTGCGCCATGCGAGCCGGTGAACGTGCCTGCGCACCAACGCGCAGAAGGGGTTGAAGCGAGGCGGTGCGGGCCGGTCCTCCTTGTCAAATGCCTCGATCGGGTGGAGCAGCCAGTTGTTGCGGTCCGATAGGTCCTTTCCCCAGCACAGGAAATCGAACACCGTAAGCGGCCCCTGGATCTCGCGTCCATACCCGTCGAGCGTACGCCGCAACAGACTGATGCTCACCGACGCGCTGAACACAATGTCCGGGGTGCGTTGAATCCGGTCGATCGCGAACTCGGCAACCGCGTAGCGCGGGTCGCCAGTCCTCTTCGCGTCCGACCACCTCAGGCGGAACGTCAACACGGGGAGCCAGGAACGAACCGCGGGAACGAGTTGGGCTTCCTTGTCCACGGCCATGATGATCGCCCGTTGAGGGGCAACACAGGCGGAGTTGCGGCACAGGAGGACCTTCTCCGACTGCCGGCACCTTGCGGCGCAAGGGACGTTCCGCTATCGAACCGCTTTCGGAATGGGGTCGACCAGGACGCCGTGGCGGAAGCGGACCTGCCAGGAGACTTCCCGGCTGACGGGGCTTTGGAGCACGATCCGCCGCGTGCCGGCCCGGGGCTTCTCGGCCCGGATGGTCACGCCGGCCTGGGCGTCGTCGGGCGAGACGCCGGTCTGCGCCTCGACCCAGGTCTCGGCCTTTGGCGGCTCGGCCATGCGAAGCTCGTAGGGCTCGCCGCCCACCACCCGCGATATGCCGCGGAGCGTCTGCGTCTTGGCGTCCCAGGTCTCGCCGGCCAGGTCGAGGATGCCCTGGGTCACGTGCCGGGACGTGCTCACCACCCGAGGATGATCGACGTGCTGAACCAGGGCGATCACCTGGCACGCCCGGGCGGGAAGGTCGAGGTGCCACGGGCCGGGCTGGTCGGGCAGCAGCCGGTCGGCCCAGAAATCGAAGCGGGCGTATTGGCCGTCGGGCAGGCCCAGGCGATTGGGGTCCACGGTCACCTTCTGCGGCTTGTCGCCCCAGTTGAACACCGCCACCACGTCCCGCCGCCACGGCCGCTGGCCGGAGCTGAGATGCCAGACGCGGGCCGGGAAGTTCTCGAACAGGTCGACCGGCCGGGCAAGGCGCTGGTGATTGGGGATCGTCCGCTTGACGATTTCCAGGCGGTCGGCCGGCACCTCGGGGAGCCACTCGCTGACCATGTACATCTGGCCCGAGATCGCCAGCCACGAGGCAAAGGTGCGGACCTGGTCGGTGGTGAACGACTTGTCGAGATAGAGCACGTCGGGATCGTTGTGCCAGACGCGGCCGTGGAGGAAGTGGACGCTGGTGGCGACCTTGACGTTCTGGACGATTCCGTCCCAGGTCCGGCCGCTGTCGATGCCCACGCGCATGCCGTCGACCAGGCCGATCGAGGCCTGGAGCGTGCGCATGTTCTGCGAGACGGTGCAGCCGAGCAGGTACGCGTCGGGCCCGACCGCCTCGCGGACCAGCTTCAGTCCGGTGCGGTAGGCGTCGACGTTGCTCATGCGCGGGTCGTGGAACACGGCGTCGCCGAAATCGTCGGGGCGGAACTTGGGGTCCGGGTAAAGGATCTTGGCGGCCAGCCCGGCCCAGAGGCCGTCGAGCTTGAAGAACGTGTAGCCCCAGTCCTTGCCGATCCGGCCCAGGACGCCCTTGAGGAACTCCCGGGCCTGGGGGTGCGACATGTCGAGGCTGTCGCCGCCCCACTCCACGGCGTACACCGAGCCGTCCTTGCGCTGGACGAACCAGTCCTGGTGGGCCGCAAAGGCCGGGCGCTTGTGGTCCCAGCCGAACGGGGTGATCCAGATGCCGGGCCGGAAGCCGTGCCTGGCGATGGCCTCCGCCGTGGGCTTCATGCCACTGGGGTAAACGCCTTTAGGGTCATGGCCGGTGAAATCCCGATTGGCCGCCTGCCAGCCGTCGTCGATCTGCAAGAAGTCCCAGCCGTACTTCTTGAGGTTCGCTTCGCACCACCGGGCGAGCACGGGCATCCGCTTCTCGTCCAGCGCCCGGGCGTGGTACCAGGTCATGTAGCCGCAGGGGACCGGCTTGAGTCGAATGCGATAGGCCCGGGCGACGGCGTCGGCGTAGGCCTCGAGCCCTTCGGCGGCGTTGTCGAAGTAGTCCAACACAAGCTCCGCCCCCTGGCGCTCGCCGCCCGGGGGGATGACCACCCGGCCGTACTGGGAAACCGCCTCGACGCGGACCTGCCCCGGGTCGCCCTGCGAGCGGACCAGGCCCGAGGCCCCGGCGTCGGTCAGCCAGGCGCAGATCACCCCGGCCCGGGTCTGGGGATCGGCCACGGCGAGGAACATGTAGCGGGTGCGGGGCAAAGCGGCCAGCGCGAGGCCGTCGTAGCCCAGGGTCCGCAACTCCGCCAGCGGAGCAGCAGCCTGAGCGGGGGTGCCGAGCTCGATTCGGGCCCGAAACAGGAGGATCTGGTCCAGCGTCATCGGATCGGGCCCGGGGTTTCGGACCCAGCCCCGGATCCGCGCCGATGGCCGGGCCGCGTGCAGCGACACGAGCACGCCCCGGCCCGAGGGATGCTCGATCCGCAGCGCAGGCACGGGAGCGGCATCGGTGGCGCTTTGGCTGGTGGTCTTTTTGACCGTGCGCTGGCCGGGCGGGAGGAAGTCGTCAAAGGTCCCGCCGGAGATGAACTGCCGATCGCCGCGGCGGATGGTGAGCGTGCCGTCGGCGGGGTTATAGGCGGCGGTGAGCCCGTCGGCCGCGATCGAGACGATCTTCCCTTGGGGCCCTTGTGCCGCCATGGCACCTGTCCAAGAGGCTGCCCCGGCGGCTACGAGAATGCCTATCCCAAGGATCCGATGAAGTTGCGTGGCCATGAGAGTCCTCCTCGGCTGTGGCGCGGGTAAGGGGCCTTGTGCAATCCCCTTTCATCCAACACATACCAGCCCGACGGAGAGGGGTCAAGCGCTCGCCAAGGAGCGCCGCGGACACGGGGATAGGGACTTGGGGAGCCGGTCCCCGGGTTGGTCTGCCGGGCTCGCCTGGCGGGAGGGCCCCGGTGCTTGACAGGCCCGCGTGCGGAGGTCATTTTCATGGGTAACGGGCACCATCATCCTGGGGAGAAACCGTATGGCTTTTCATCGACGCAAGTTCCTGGCGGCTTCCGCCGCGGCCGGATTGGCCCTGGCCGCTCCCGCGGTCCATGCGGCCGAGCGAGACAAGAAGTACACGACGGCCCTGATCGGCAGCGGGTGGTGGGGGATGAACATCCTCCGCGAGGCGATCGCGGCGGGCCAGTCGAAGGTCGTCGCCCTGTGCGACGTGGACCAGAACCAGTTGAACCCGGCGGTGGCCAACGTCGAGAAGCTGTGCGGCGACAAGCCCCGCCGCTACGGCGACTTCCGCGAGCTGTTGGACAGGGAGAAGCCCGAGATCGTCATCGTCGGCACGCCCGACCACTGGCACCCGCTGTGCACGATCGCGGCGGTCAAGGCCGGGGCCCACGTCTACGTGGAGAAGCCCATCAGCCACACCGTGCTGGAGGGCAAGGCGATGGTGAAGGCGGCCCGGGACACGGGCCGGGTGGTCCAGGTCGGCACGCACCGCCGGGTCTCGCCGCACAACGTGAGCGGCCGGGAGTTCATCCTCTCCGGCAAGCTGGGGAAGATCGGCATGGTGCGGGCGTTCGTCCATTACGGCGGCGGGCCGGAGCAGCCACGCAAGAACGTCGACCCGCCCAAGACCCTCGATTGGGACCTCTGGTGCGGCCCGGGCCCCAAGCGCCCCTACAACGGCGACCCCAACAATCCCTGGGGCGGCGGCATTCATCCGCGCGGCTTCCGCAGCTACCTCGACTTCGCCAACGGCACCCTGGGCGACTGGGGCATCCACTGGATGGACCAGATCCTCTGGATCACCGGCGAGAAGTACCCCAGGAAGGTCTTTTCCGTGGGCGGCCGGCCGATCAAGGGCCCGGCGATCCTCACCGACGAAGAGCAGACCAGCGACGCCCCGGACCACCAGTTGGCCACGTACCAGTTCGAGCAGCTCGACGTCACCTGGGAGCACCGCCAGTTCGCCGGCAACAACGCCGAGAAGGGCGAATCGGTGGGCTGCTACTTCTACGGCGAGAAGGGCACGCTCCACATGGGCTGGCAGAAGGGCTGGACCTTCTACCCGGTCGACTCCCGCCAGAGCCCGATCCACGAAGACCCCCAGCTCCACCAGCCCGACGATCAGAACATCAAGGAGCTGTGGGCCGATTTCCTCCAGGCCATCCAGGCCGGGCGCCGCCCGGTGTGCGACGTCGAGCTGGTGCACCTCTCGACGAACGTGGCGCTTTTGGGCATGCTCAGCCTGAAGCTCGGCCGGAGCATCCAGTGGAACGGCGAGAAGTACGAGTGCACCGGCGACCCCGAGGCCAACAAGCTGCTCCGCCGCAACTACCGCGAGCCCTGGCAGTACCCGGGGTCCGTTTAGTCGTTTAACCGCAAGCCGCAGGCGTGCGCGCGTCTTTAAGCGCAAGCCGCAGGCGTGCGCGCGTCTCTGGCCTGTGCGTGTCCTTCGCGTGCGCGTCCCCCTGGCCTGCGCCCGACCCCTCCCGGACCGCCTAGCCGCTTTGCAGGCGCTGAAGGCGCGCACGCCTTCGGCTTGCGGTTAAACGAAGCGGTTAAACGAAGCGGTTAAACGAGGCGACTGGCCCGGGCTACTGCGCGACGCTGAACTTGTGGACGGTCAGTTGCCGGTAGGTCTTGCCGGGGCGTAGCACGGTGGAGGGGAACAGCGGCTGGTTCGGGGAGTCGGGAAAGTGCTGTGTCTCGAGGCAGAAGCCGTAGTGGTTGCCGTAGAAGACGCCGGGCCTCTTGAGGTTCAGGCCGTTGGCCGTGTAGAGCTGGACGCCCGGCTCCGTGGTATAGAGCTCCAACACCCGGCCGCTGGTGGGCTCGACGACCCGGGCCGCCAGGGACAGGTCTTCGCCCAGCTTCTTGTTGAGCACGTAGCAGTGGTCGTAGCCGCCGCTGACCTGGGCGATGCGGGAACCGATGGCCTGCGGGGTGGTGAAATCCATGGGCGTGCCCTTGACGGGCCGGAGCTCGCCCAGCGGGATGAGCGTCTCGTCGACCGGAAGGTAGCGGTCGGCATGGAGCATCAGCTCGTGGCGGAGCACGTCGCCGGAGGCCGCCAGGTTCCAGTAGGCGTGGTTGGTGAGGTTGAGCACGGTGGGCTTGTCGGTGGTGGCGGTGTAGTCGATCGACAGGCGGTTGTCGTCGGTGAGGCTGTACTGGACCTTCACGGTGAGGGTTCCGGGATACCCTTCCTCGCCGTCGGGACTGACGTACGTCATCGTGACGCCGACGAATCCCTTGCCTTCGACGGGCTCGGCCTTCCAGACCCGCTTGTCGAAGCCCACCCGGCCGCCGTGCAAATGGTTCCTGCCGTTGTTGGCGGCCAGGGTGTAGGTGGCGCCGTCCAGCGCGAACTTCGCCTTGGCGATGCGGTTGGCGTAGCGGCCGCAGATCGAGCCGAAGCAAGGGTGGCCGGCGTAGTAGTCGGCGAAGGAATCGAGGTGCAAGGTGACGTTGTCGAGGTTGCCCTGGCGGTCGGGGACCTCAACCGACGTGAGCGTGGCGCCGAGGGTCATGACCTTGGCCTTCATCCCGCCCGCCTTCGAGAGGGTGTAAAGGTGCACGGCGGTTCCTTCCCGCGTGCTGCCGAACGGCTCGCTGGCAACCGACATGGCGGTGGTCCTTCCCGATGGCTCCTTGGGGGCAGACTTTCCTTTTCGCCTGGTCTTCTGGGCCAGGCAGGAATCGAAGGAACCGGAGAGGTGCCCTGCCAAGGTCCAGCCCAAGGCCGCGCCCGCCGCCAGCGACACCACCCGACGCCTCGAAAACCTCATGTTTCGACTCCTGTTAGGTCCGCAGCGGGCAGGACCAGGTGCAGAGGTCCCGCGACGGATTGCCCAGCGAGTTGGCCGCCGAGCGGCTCCCCGGCGGAATCAGCCTCGCGCAGCGCGCCGTCGCCGCCGGGCCGCCGCGGCCGCCAGCGTCAGGCCCAAGCCGGCCAGCATGGCCAGGGACCCCGGCTCCGGGACCGGGACGCCGAACATCAGGTCCTGGTACACGTTCTTCCCGGTGGACGAGGTCAGGGGCACCAGCGACCAGAGGTTCCACTTCGGCCCCTTGCCGTTGAGGCTCGCCAGCCAACCGTTGGCAAGGCTGCTGACCGCGGGCGTGCCCAGCGACTTCTGCTGCTGGACCCAGAAACCGGGCCCCTTGGTCAGGTCCAGCTTGCCGCTCTTCTCGTACCCGATCTCCCAGACACAGAAGCTGAATGCCTCGGTCTTGGTCCTCCGGTCGATTGCCGTGCCCGTATAGATCGACGGGTAGTACCGCCCCCACAGCTCGCGGAGCAGCTCCTGCTTGGCCGGGGCCAACGGTCCGCCGTTGGGGGAATCGCCCAGCGGCCTGATTTCATAGAACGTGGTCGCCGAGGCGAGGGGATCGCGAAGGTCCATGCAGAACGCGTCGAAGGTGCCGTTGGGCACCAGGGTGCCGATCGGCCCGGTGCCGCTGGTCTTGACCATGTGGAAAGCCCCGTACCCCGATTTGTACTTCGTCACTTTGACTTTGGGCGTAATCTGAGCCTCAAACCGCAACGGCAGCGACCGGTCGCCGTTGAGCCAACCCACCTTCTTCAAGTTCATGCTGCCCAAGTACTCGGCCCGGGCAATGGCCGGCAAAGCGAGGAAACACGCCGCCAAAAGGGCAACTCGGATCCGCATGGCTTGACCCCCTTCTCTCAAAGTGGCTTCTCTCAAAGTCGCAATACCTGGTCCGCCTTCGCAGGGGAACTTTGCGCCATCCTCACGCCCCGCAGACTCCTGCCTGCCGGGTCTTACAGCCGATATTATCGGCCTTTCCGTCCCAATCGGCCCCTCTTAGTCTAACTTCGTCAATCCGCCCGTCAAGCTCCCACCTTAACGAATTTCGCGTTTGGGAAAATGACCACCCTGGGCAAAGCCTCCTCCGAAGGGCCTATCGCCTCTCCCCATTGGAGGTGCCCCCTCAATCCGGCCCGAGTAGGGGCTTCCGGGCCGTCCCCGATTGTCTCACAGCCCCCGGCCAAGAACCCCCACCGGGCCGGTGGCTGTTGCGCCCCGGTCGGAACGTGCTCGGGTGGGGGAACCCGGTGCGGCAAGGGCAAATTGACCGCAGGCGGGCGCGGTGCCATACTGACTGGCCGACGAGACCGGGCCGCCCGCGCAGGGCCAGCCCGGCGGACCTTCACTTCGGACCCAGCTACGGAGAAACCCCGCATGAACCAGAACGTCACGCGACGCGAAATGCTGGCCGCTGCCGCGGCCGCCGGTGTGGGACTTTGGACGGCCGGCCACGCACGGGCCGCCGAGTTCAAGACCACGATCCACAAGGCCATGATCGACAGCCCGACCGAGCCGGCCCTGAAGAAGCTCAAAGACGCCGGGTTCGAGGGCATCGAGACCAACCAGTGGAACGTCACCCCCGAGCAGGCCGCCAAGGGCCGCAAAATTGCCGAGAAGCTCGGCATGAAGATCCACTCGGTCCTGTTCGGCTGGGCCAACTTCAACCAGAAGGACCGCGTGGAGAAGGACGTCGCCAACGTCGAGAAGGCGCTGCACGCCTGCAAGGGCTACGGGGCGTCGGCGCTCTTGTTGGTCCCCTGCCTCATCGGCGGCATGCCCATGCCCAAGGCCTGGGAGTTCGAGCTGGACTTCGACCCGAAGACCGGGAAGCTCAACCGGGTCGTGGCCGGCGACAACTCCAAGTACGAGGCCTACATCAAGGCCCAGAACGAGGCCACGGCCGCCTCGCGCAAGGCCGTGCGCAGGCTCATCCCCACGGCCGAAAAGACCGGCGTGATCATCGCCCTGGAGAACGTCTGGAACAATCTCTGGGTCAAGCCGGCCTTCTTCGCCCAGTTCATCAACTCGTTCAGGAACCGCTGGGTGCAGTGCTACTTCGACATCGGCAACCACGTGAAGTACGCCCCGGCCGAGGAGTGGATCCGGGCGCTGGGTAAGACGATCGTCAAGCTCCACGTCAAGGACTTCAAGCTCAACCCGAACGGCCAGGACGGCAACTTCGTCCATCCCCGCGACGGGAGCGTCGATTGGCCGCTCGTGCGCCAGGAGCTGGAGAAGATCGGCTACAACGACTGGATGACGATCGAGGACGGCGGCCTGGAGCTGGAAGAGTTCAGCCGGCGCCTGGACCTGATCGTCGCCGGGAAGTGAAAGGGGGAACCTCACCATGAAGATCCATTGGACTGGCCTCGGACTGGTCGTGACGCTCCTGGCGTGCGCGTCGGCCGCGGCAAACGCAGCCGAGCCCGCCAAGAAGCCGCTCCGCGCCGGGCTGATCGGCCTGGATACCTCCCACGTGATCGCCTTCACGCAGATCCTCAACGACCCGAAGGCGACCGGCGATTTGGCCGGCGTCAAGGTTGTGGCCGGCTTCCCCGGCGGCAGCCCGGACCTGCCCGACAGTTGGAACCGCGTCAAGCAGTACACGGAGCAGTTGCGGAAGACGGGGGTCGAGATCGTCCCTTCGATCGACGCGCTGCTGGAGAAGGTCGACGTGGTGCTGCTGGAGAGCGTGGACGGGCGACCGCACTTGAAGCAGGCCCGGCCGGTGATCGCGGCCCGCAAGCCGCTGTTCATCGACAAGCCCATGGCCGGCTCGCTCGCCGACGTGCTGGCGATCTTCGACCTGGCCAAGAAGGCCGACGTGCCCTGTTTTTCCAGCTCGTCGCTGCGGTTCACCTCCGATTTCCTCGCCCTGCGTGCGGGCACCCATCCGTTGGGCAAGCCGTTGAAATGCGTGGCCTATGGGTCGTACAGCGTCGAGCCGCACCATCCCGACCTGTTCTGGTACGGCGTGCACGGGGTCGAGAGCCTGTTCACGATCATGGGCCCGGGCTGCAAGACGGTGACCCGGGCCGGGCCCGACAGGGTCGTGGGCCTCTGGGCCGACGGACGCGAAGGCACCTACCAGGGCAAGAACGTCTACACGGCCGAGGTCGAGGGGACCAAGGGCAAGGGGACCGTCGGCAAGTACGAGGGCTACAAGCCGTTGATCGTCGAGATCTGCAAGTTCTTCAAGACCGGCAAGCCGCCGGTGTCGGCCGAGGAGACGATCGAGATCTTCGCGTTCATGGAGGCGGCCGACGAGAGCAAGCGTCAAGGGGGCGCGCCGGTGTCGATCGAGAGCGTCCTGGCCAAGGCCCGCAAGGCCGCGGCGGAGCGGTGAGTTGTCGGGCTGGTGACCTTCAGCCAGTGATTGGATGCCCTCCGTTTGGCCCGGGCGCTCGCGGCCGGGAATTCCGCGATAAGGATTCGGCCAACCTCGCCACGACACGAGCCCCTCCTGGGCGACTACCCCGCGTTCTCCAGCCGGAGGAAATAGACCTGTCCGAACTCATCTCCGGCGACTACGGTCCGCCCGTCGCGCGTTACGGCGCAGGCAGAAAATCGCGCGTCGCTGGCGAACGTAGCGATCCTCCGCCTGCTTTGAAGGTCCCAAGCGCCAACCGTCCGGTCATCCGAGGCGGAGATCGCCAATCGCCCGTCGGCCGACAGCGCCACGCACCTCACCTCCTCGGCATGTCCTTTCAGGGTCCGTACGCAATGGTGCGTCTTCGGGTCCCAGATCCGAAACGTGGGGTCACAAGATTCGCAGACGGCGATGCGTCCGTCGGGCAACACCGCTACGGACATCACCGAAGCGCCGCCTGCCTTGAGGGTCCGCACGCACGCGCCGGTCTGAACGTCCCAAACTCGAACCGTCCTGTCCCAGGACCCGGAGATGGCTCGCCGAGCGTCGGCCGAGAGGGCCAGCGATGAAACGTGACCGGTGTGTCCCTCGAGGCTCCGCTGGCGCGCACCGCTGTGGATATCCCAGGTCTGAATGGCTCCATGGTAGCAGCCGGAAAGGGCCAGGCCGGGGTCCGCCGACACAGCCACGGCAGTCACTCCCCAATCGTGTCCTTCAAGGGTGCGCACGCACGCGCCCGTTCTCAAGTCCCAGACACGAACGGTTCGATCATCCGACCCCGAAACCGCGTGACGGCCGTCGGCCGAGATCGCGACTGAATTCACCTCGTTGTCGTGCCCCTCAAGGGTTTGCACGCACGCGCCGGTCTGGAGGTCCCAGACCCGAAGCGTTTGGTCGCTCGACCCGGAGATCGTCAGGCCGCCGTCGGCCGAGACCGCTACGGAGTTCACCGAACGAGCATGTCCTCGGATCGTTGGCGCGCCTGCGCTACTGCGCAGATCCCACACACGAACGGTCTCGTCATCCGACCCGGAAACGGCCAGCCGACCGTCGGCCGAGATCGCTACGGAGGAGACTTCGTCGGCATGTCCGTTGAGTTCCCGCAGGCACTCGCCGGTTCGGATGTCCCACACCAGAACTCTTGTATCCGCGGAGCCGGAGACCGCCAAGCGTCCGTCGGCCGAGATCGCTACTGAATTCACGGCCGCCTCATGTCCGTTGAGGGTCCTGAGGCACGCGCCGGTCGGGACGTCCCACACACGAAGCGCGCAATCCTGCGACGCGGAGATCGCCAATCGCCCGTCGGCGGACACCGCAACGGAGTTGACTTGGCTCGAATGTCCTACGAGGCTCCCCAAGCACTTGCCCCTCCGGAGGTCCCACACGCGTAGGCCCCCATCGTGCGAGGCCGAGACCGCCAGGCCACCATCGGCAGACACCGCGATGGAATCCACCCATGCGGCACCCAGTTCCAGGGTCCGGCGACACTCCCCGGTCTGCACGTCCCAAACGCGAAGCGTCCGGCCGTGCGAGTCGGAGCGCGCTCGGCCCTGATTGGCTGAGACGGCGAGGCGCCGGTCCGCGGAGACGGCCACGCACTCCACCCAGTCGTCATGTCCTCTCAGCATCCTCTGCACAAACGTCCCGGTCTGGAGATCCCACAGTTCGGCAATGCCGTACCCATGGACGATCAGCGCTAGCCGGCCGTCGGGCGAGAGCGAGACGTACCCCACGGATTTGGCCTCCCCTTTGAGGGTGCGCAAGCACTGGCCAGTGTGGAGGTCCCAGACCCGGACCGTCCCGTCATACTGTGAGCCAGAGGCGGCCAGACGCCCATCGGCAGACACCGCCACGGAGTTTACTTGATCGCCGTGTCCCTCGAGGGTGTAGATCAGCGGGCTTTCCGGAGGGTTGAGGCAGCGGTTAAGCGGGTGAAGCCGTGGGCCCGAGGTGTCGCGGGCGGTCTGGTCCAGCAGGGTCTCGATCTCCGCCTGTGAGTGGCCCAGGAGGCGTCCCGTCAATTGTCCGGCAAGTTGGGTAGAGTCGCCAGCCACGGCCTGGGCCGATCGGTGAAGGGCGCCTCGTACCAACTGGAGCGCCTCGTCGTCCGGGAAGTGGCCGTAATCGGTCAGGAGCGCGGCGGTCTCGCCCGCGCGGACCTTGGCGAGAAGCCACCCGAAATCGGACAATAGGGCGCGAGACTCCTCGTTGCGCCCGGCGGCCACGAGGTGGTGTCCGAGGTGGGAGAGGAAGTAGCCGTCGTTGGGGCCGCTGGCCCAGCCTGAGGGACACTTGCTGCCATAGCCGGCCAGGAGGGCCTCGTGGAGGCCGCGCACGTCGCCACCCCTGACACGGAGATAGTCGCGCTGGAGGTCGTGGAGCTTGAGCCGGCGGTTGGGGGCGTTGCCTTCCAGGCCAAGGAGCGATTTGCGGGCGAGCCGGGCCAGGAGTACGTCGGCCAAGTGGTCGGGCAGGCTGCCGGTATGGGCCCAGAGGGTCTTGACCGCGGCCTCGGGCACTGCCTCCTCTTCTGGGAACACGGCGAGATCGAGGTAGCGCTGGGCCGCGTCGGGCTCGGCGCGATCGAGGTACTCAACCCCCACATGGAGCGACTTGAGCACCGTGTGGTGCTCGTAGTCGGGCAGTTCCGGGTAGAGGGCCCTGAGGTCGGCCGTGCGCAGCGACTCGTGGATGCTCGGCCAGGGCACGCCGTCGCGGGCCATGGCCCCGCAGACAGCCAAGGCCAGTGGCAGGTGCCCGCACTCATGGATCACCCCCACCACCGCCTCCTGACCGGCGAGTTCGGTGACCGGCTGCTCGGACCAGTTGGCCAACAGGCGCAGCGATTCCTGATCGCCGAGTCTTTCCAGGGAGAACTCGGCTGCGCCGAGGGTGGTGATCAGGCTGGCGTCGCGGGTGGTCACCACCAGGGCCCCGCGATCACCCAGGCCA
>Ga0315290_10000347_pt1 | contig 29626 bp, 25 predicted proteins | sample YL17G12_0_MG_FD_203627 | JGI IMG/M metagenome (GOLD analysis project Ga0315290, IMG submission 203627) | Sediment microbial communities from Yellowstone Lake, YNP, Wyoming, USA - YL17G12_0 | ecosystem: Environmental > Aquatic > Freshwater > Lake > Sediment | place: USA: Wyoming | collected... | reverse complement strand
GGAAGGTGGACGTGGTCCGGCCGGAGGCGACGCGGGAGCGGAGCTTCGAGGTCTACGTGGTGGGGCGGGATTTCAAACCGACGCCTTCAGGCGGCGGAATGCTCGCGCAACGCTGATCTGGCTGGGAAGAACCCCCCGAAGGAGTGGTTCATGTGGATGAACCATGACTTTCGTGTCGCGGTGCCCGGGCCGGTCTTGAGCGGAGCCACCGGGGTTCGCATGAACGATCGTGCGCGGATATTCTCCCGCGCGACCCAGCGCCTGCAGGTCGGAGGGACTCGCCATGCGAAGCCGCCACGCCCCAGCCCCGCTCATCTTCCTGCTGCTCAACCTCTCCGCCTGCTCCCACACGCCGCCCGCAGGAGCCTCCAGCGATCTTTCGGGGGTTCGGGCCGCCATCGAGGCGGCGAACATGCGCGTCGCAGCGGCAGTGATGCGGGGCGACGCGGCCGCCATCGCGCAGATCGTCGCCGAGGACGGCGAGGCCATCGCCACGACGGAGAAGGGGTTCGTCTCCGGACGCCCGGCGCTGGAGGCCTACTACGCCGGTCGGCTTCGGGCGGCCCGCTTCCGCGACGTGGTGATCACCACCGTTGCCGTCGAGGTGGCGGGCGACCTGGCGTGGGAGACGGGGAGGAACCGCCTGACCGTGCAGGTGGGCGACGCCCCGCCGACGACGCGGACCGGCCGTTACCTGGTCGTCTGGAAGCGCCAGCCGGACGGGCGCTGGCTCATTCGCGTGGACGCCGTCATCCCGGATCCGGCGGGATGACGGCGCCTCGGAACGGCAGGGCTCAGCTGATCTTGAGCTTCGCGAAGTGGCGCTTGCCCACCTTGACCAGGTACTCACCGGCGGCAAGCGCAGCCTGGGGGTCGCTGGCCCGCTCCCCATTCACGGTGACGCCGCCCTGGGCCACGAGCCTCCGGGCCTCGCTGCGCGACGAGGCGAGCTTCGCATCGGCGAGCGCCGCGGCGAGCGGCAAGGACGCCTGCCCGGCGAGCGACAGCGCCACCTCCGCCACGTCCTCCGGCGTCTCGCGCCGGGCGTGGACCTGCTCGAAGTGGGCCTCGGCCTGCCGGGCCGCCTCCGCGCCGTGGAAGCGCTCGACGATCTCCTTGGCGAGCGCCACCTTGGCGGCCTTGGGGTGGCCGGCGCGAAGCGCGGCGATCTCGGCCGTGGTCCGCGCGGAGAGCAACTCGTAGTAGCGCCACATGAGGTCGTCGGTGACCGACATGAGCTTGCCGAATTGTTCCTCCGGCGCCTCGGCCACGCCGACGTAGTTGCCGAGCGACTTCGACATCTTGTCGCCGGCGATCTTCCCGCTGGCGGGATCGAGCCTGGCGTCGAGCCCCTCGAGGATGGGACCAGTGAGCACGACCTGCGGGATCTGCCCGTACTGCTGCATGAGCGCGCGCCCCACGAGCAGGTTGAAGAGCTGGTCGGAGGAACCGAGCTCGATGTCGCACTTCAGGGCGACCGAGTCGTAGCCCTGGGCCAGCGGGTAGAGGAACTCGTGGATGGAGATGGGCGTATTGCCGGTGTAGCGCTTCTTGAAGTCGTCCCGCTCCAGCATGCGGGCCACCGTGTGGCGGCTGGCCAGGCGGACCACGTCGGCGAAGGACATGGGGCCGAGCCACTCCGAGTTGAAGCGCACCTCCGTCTCGGCGGGGTCGAGGATCTTGAAGACCTGCTTCTTGTAGGTCTCGGCGTTCGAGAGGATCTGCTCGCGGGTCAGCGGCGGCCGCGTGGCGTTGCGCCCGCTCGGGTCGCCGATCATCCCGGTGAAGTCGCCGATGAGGAAGATGACGGTGTGTCCGAACTGCTGGAACCGGCGCATGCGGGAGAGGAGCACGGTGTGCCCGAGGTGAAGGTCGGGCGCGGTGGGGTCGAAGCCCGCCTTCACCCGCAACGGCACGCCCGTGTCGTGGGCCTTCTGAAGCCGCTCGCGGAGTTCCTTCTCGACGTGCAGGTCCACCATGCCCCGCGTCACCTCGCGGAACTGCTCGTCGGGGGTCGCGCTCCGGAGCCTCGGGTCTCCGCTTGCCATCCTCACTGCTCCTCGTCCTTCTCCTGGACCCGCTCGATGGAGCGGGCCCTCCCGGTCGAATCGTCGATGTCCACGATGGCGCCCTGCAGCCAGACGTCCCGCCTGGCCGGCTCGAACTGCACCGGACGCTGGGAGAGGAAGCGCTCGAGCACCAGCTCCTTCTTGACGCCGATGACCGAGTCCCATGGCCCGCACATGCCGACGTCGGTGATGAAGGCCGTTCCCCCGCTCAGCACCCGGGCATCGGCGGTCTGCACGTGGGTGTGGGTGCCGAGGACGGCGGACACCCTGCCGTCGAGGAACCAGCCCATGGCGTTCTTCTCGCTGGTCGCGTCGCAGTGCATGTCGACGAGGATGGCCTTGCATCCCTGCGACTTCAGCTCGCCGACCAGCCGGTCCGCGGCGCGGAAGGGGTCGTCGAGGTCCTTCATGAAGACCCGCCCCTCGATGTTCACCACGCCGAGCTTGCGGCCGTCGGGGGTCTCGACCACGGCGTGACCGCGCCCCGGCGCGCCCTGCGGGTAGTTGGCCGGGCGGAGCAGCTTCGAGCCCTTGGCCTCGAGGTAGGGGACGATCTCCCGCTTCGCCCAGATGTGGTTGCCGCTGGTCAGGAGGTTCACCTCGGCGGCGAGCAGCTCGTCGGCGGTCTCGGGGTTCACGCCCACGCCGTTGGCCGCGTTCTCCGCGTTCGCCACCACCAGGTCGATGGCGTGCCGCGAGATGAGGCGCGGCACGAGCCGTTTCACGGCCATGCGGCCGGGCTTTCCGAAGACGTCGCCGAGGAAGAGGAGTTTCAAGGGGGCGGGATCTCGCTCACGCGTGCGGGCAAGTGTCAACCGCGTCCGCCGCCGCGTTCGTCGCCCGCGGGGAGCACGCGCGCCTCGGTCACCACCGCGTCGAGCCGCTCGTCGTGAGGCTCGGAGGGAACCGACGGGACGACCTGCGACTCGAAGGCCAGGCCCACGCGGAAGGCGCTTCGAGGGAGCAGCGCGAGCGTCGCGTCGTAGTGCCCCCGACCGCGCCCCAGCCTGCCTCCGCGCGCGTCGAAGGCGACGCCCGGGACGGCGATCAGGTCGACCTCCCGTCCGGGAACGATCGGGGCGGAGGCGGGTGGCTCGAGCGCGCGGGTCGCGCCGGCGACGAGGCCGGACGCGGCACATTCGGCGAATTCCATGGCCGGCCCGGATGTCGGGCCAGATGGCGCGACTCGCGGCCAGACGACGCGCTTGCCCGCCGACACCGCCCGACGCGCCAGATCCGCCGTCTCCACCTCGGCCCCCATCGCGGCATAGAGGGCGACGGTGCGGGCCGAACGCCAGGCCGGGAGCGACTCGAGCCTCTCGGCGATGGCCTGCGACGCCGCGGCGCGCACGTCGGGCGGGACACGCGCGCGCCCGGCGAGCATCCGCTCCCGGAGCGCACGCTTCTCGTCGTCGTCGGAGGTGGGGATGGTGGGCACGCGGAAGAAAAAAGCCCCCCGCGCAGGCCGTGTGGATCGGTTGTTTGGACCTGTATTGCTACAGGTGGGGCACTTCGAAGCTCCGCTCGTAGGCTTCTCCCTTGCTACGCGGGAGCTTGCACATGAGCGGGGCCAGGTGCTCCTCTTTGTTCAGAGTCGGCCCAAACGACTCGAAGCCAATCACGAACCCAGCAGGGGGCAACTCGAGATGCTAAAAGAGCGACAACCTCTCGAAATCACGAGAAGTTTGATGACGTGATCGTAGGAGCCGAGACGGGCGCTGTCAAGCGATTGCGGCGAAATCGACCGCGAGCCCGCGAGGTCACTCTCGGGGTGCTGCGAGGGCCTCGCGGACCCGGCGGATGAGCCCGGGCATCAGGCGAAGCGCCTGGTCCACGTCTTCGTCCGCGCTGTTCCAGCCGAGCGAGAGCCGCAGCGTCGCACGTGCCTCGTCGACCGAGAGTCCCATCGCGGAGAGGACGTGCGAAGGCGTCGTCGATCCCGACGTGCAGGCGGCGCCGGCGCTGGCGCAGATGCCTTCGAGGTCGAGGGCCATGAGCAGGGCCTCCCCGTCCGCGCCAGGGAAGGTGATGGACAGGGTGTTCGGGAGCCGCTCCGCGCCGCGGCCGTTCACGCGCGCGTCCGGGATCTCCGCGAGGAGGCCGCTCTCGAGCCGGTCGCGGAGCCGGCCGATCCGCCGGCGGTCCACCGGGATCGCCGCCGCGGACACCTCCAGCGCGGCGCCCATGCCGGCGATTCCGGGCAGGTTCTCCGTCCCGGCGCGCCGTCCCCGCTCCTGGTGTCCGCCGGCGACGGGAGCGAGCCGGACCCCCGGAGCGATCCACAGGGCGCCGGCACCGCGCGGTCCGCCGAACTTCTGGCTGGTGATGGCGACCAGGTCGGCCCGGAGCGAGGGGAGGTCCACCGGGATCTTGCCCACGGCCTGGACGGCGTCACAGACGAGGAGCGCGCCGGCGGCGTGGGCGAGGTCCGCGACCTCGGCGACGGGCTGCAGGACGCCGGTCTCGTTGTTCGCCAGCATGCAGCAGACGAGCGCCGTCTCCGGGGTCACGGCCTGTCGGAGCACCTCCAGGTCCACCACCCCGGAGCGGTCCACCGGGATCACCTGCACCGGGGTGCCGTGGCGGGCGAGGTCGCGGGCCAGGTCGAGGACGCAGGGATGCTCGATCGCGGTGACGACCAGCGAGGTCCGCCCCTCGGGCGCGGTGGCGAGCGCGCCGCGGATGGCCAGGGTCGCCGACTCGGTGGCGCCGGACGTGAAGACCAGGTCGCGCGTGGCGACGCGGAGCGCAGTGGCCACCCGCGTGCGCGCCTCGTCGAGCATCGCCCGGGCCTCGCGCCCGGCGGCGTGCACCGACGACGGATTCCCGAAGGCCGAGATCGCGCGCGTCACCGCCGCGGCCGCCTCGGGGCGCACCGGCGTGATGGCGTTGTGGTCGAGGTAGATCACACCAGCCGGCGCGGGCGCGAACCCTGCTCGCCGAACTCGCGCAGGAACGAGCGGAAGATCTCCTGGAGCAGCCGCTTGCGAGCCGCCGCCGGGATCCCCTTCACCGGGAGTCGCGCCCCGGCCATGGATCCGTGGCCGCCCGCGGTCCCGCCGCGCTCCTCGATGATCTCGCGGATCATCTTGCCGGCGTTCATGCGCCGGTCGCGCGTGCGCACCGAGAAGTAGAGGCTGCCGCGGTACGCGCCCACCGCCAGCGACCACTTCACGTCGCCCATCGAGAGGAAGCGGTCGGCCACCTCGGCCACCAGGTCCGGGTAGTAGACCTTGCCGAGGTCGCAGAGCACCGACTCGCCGTGAACACGGGCCTTCTCGACGGCGGCGTGGAAGAGGCGAAAGTAGTCCTCGGGCAGGCGCGGGTGCTCGATCTGGGAGAGGGCCTGCGTGTCGGCCCTGGGGAAGAGCCAGAGGTAGGCCTCGATGTCCGGCCCGGTGGTCTCCCGCTCCAGGTCGCGCGTGTCCGACTTGATGCCGTAGAACAGCGCGGTGGCGATGGAGGCCGGGACCTCGAGGCCGCTGGCTCGAAGGTAGTCGGTGACCACGGTGGAGGTGGCGCCGGTGTCGCGCCCCACGTCGGCGACCACGGCGAGCCGGGTCTCGGGCCGCTCGGGGTGGTGGTCGATGACCACGTCCGGGAAGTGGGCCGCCGGCAGCGAGTGGTTTCCCTGCTCGGGCTGGGTGTCCACCATGGCGATGAGGTCGTACTCGTCGAAGACCACCCGCGACAGCGGCACCACCGGAAGCCGGAGCACCTTCACGAGCGCGCGGTTCTCGGCCCGTCCCACGATGCCGCCGTAGGCCACCACCGCCTGGACGCCGGCCATCTGCTCGAGGAGCCACGCCAGCGCGACGCCCGAGGCGAGCGAGTCGGGGTCCGGATTGTCGTGAGTGAGGATCAGGGCCTTGTGGTGCCCCTTTGCGAACTCGACCAGCCGGTCGAGGCGCGCCCTGACCTCGGCGGGCGAGCTGCCCCCAAGGCGGACGCGCGTCCGGGTGCGCGAGCCCTTCGCCCGCTGCCTCTGGGTCAGCTCTTCGCGCGTCATCGTAGGAGGGACCGCAGGACTTTCAGGTTCTCCCGGAACTGCATCTCGGTCTCCAGGAAGGCCGGCAGGGTCGCGAAACGCCGGTCGTTCACCAGCTTGCGGAACGGCTCGCGCCCGAGGGAGCCCTGGCCGATGTGCTCGTGCCGGTCGACGCGGCAGCCGAGCGGCTTCTTGCAGTCGTTCAGGTGGAAGGCCGAGAGGTGCTCGAGGCCGATCACGTCGTCGAACTCGGCGAAGGTCTTCTCGTAGCCTTCGGCGCTGGAGAGATCGTAGCCGGCTGCGAAGGCGTGGCAGGTGTCGAAGCAGACCCCGACACGGCGCCGGGGCGCGGCCGGGACCGCCTCGCAAATGGCAGCGACCTGCTCGAAGCGCCAGCCCAGCGAGTTCCCCTGGCCAGCGGTGATCTCCACGAGCAGCCGGACCCGCCCCTTCACGGCGCCGAGGGCCCGCTCCATTCCCTCGGCGACGAGCTTCAGCCCCTCCTTCTCGTTGGCGTTGCTGCCGGGATGGAAGACCAGGTGGGCGATGCCGAGTTGCTCGCAGCGCGCGAGTTCGTCCCCGAGCGCCCCCCAGGACTTCTCGCGAAGCTCGGGGTCGGGCGAGGCGTGGTTGGCGAGGTAGATGGAGTGGGCCGCCGAAGGCATCCGGGTCCGCTTCGCCTCGGCCCGGAAACGCTCGACCTCGGCGTCCTCGACGGGCTTCGAAGCCCATCCTCTGGGATTCCGGACGAAGATCTGGACCGCCTCTGCGGTGTCTTCCTCGGCGCGCTCGAAGGCGCGGGAAACCCCGCCAGCGATGCCCTCGTGGGCGCCCAGAACCATGCGGGGCCCCTCATACACCATGGTGCAGCCAACCGCCACGAGGACGGGGCCCGCCGGGGCGTGCTTGGCGGGTCGGAGCCCTATCGGGCGGAACGGCGCGCGCGTGAAGGAGGCGCCTCGGCGAAGTGCTTCTCGGCGTGAACGACTGCGTTGTCCATGGCCTCGATCATGAGATCCCGGAGCACCGCCTCCGGCATCTTGAAAGAGTCGTAGTAGCGCTGACGGTCGATGGAGTGGATGACGCAAGGCAGGAAGCCGCCCCGGATCAGATGAAGATTCGCCAGCAGCCGCGCCACCTTGCCCGAGCCGTCGGTGTAGGGGAAGACCTGCATGAAGCCGTGCTGGATGCGGGCCGCCTGCTGGATGGGGTGGGACTTCCGGAAGTCGGAGGTCTCGGCGGCGTCGAGGACCTTGGTGAGCAGGGGTGCGATCCTGGCCGGCTGGGCGATCTCGTGGAAGTAGGCCCGGTGGAGGGGCATGTCCTTCCGGAATTCGGAGTTCCCCTTGGTCTGGATGTTGGCGCGCAAGGCCTCGTGGATCTTCTTCACGAGCGTCAGGTTCACCTTGGACTTCTTCGCCGCCGCCTCCGCGCGGACGAGGTCGATGGCCGTCTTGTGGTTGCGAATCTGCTGCAGGACCCCGATCACGGTGGCGTCGGCGACCGGTAGCGGGGCGGCAAGGCCGGCCACCAGTTCCTGGACCGTGTAGATGACCCCTTCCAGGGCGTTCTCGTGATACATCCAGGAAAGTTCGTACTTCTGCAGAAAATCACTAGCGAGATCAGGATCTTCCTGCATCCGCTCGTTCAGATCCTGGGTGCGGTCGTCGAGGTCGAGGTAACGGGTGCGCATCTCGGGTGAGCTCCGCTCAAGTATTCAAAAACAGGAAAGTTTTACCCGTTTGGGTCTCAGGGGATCTAACCGCTGAATTCCCCATCGCAAGGGCGAACGCACCGCAGACCCGCCTATTCCCGGTTCCGCGCGACGAAGGAGGAAGACCTGCGGCTTCAGGGTCGCGAGCGCGACGACGCCTGTCGCCTGCCTGGCGAGCGGGCCGGGCGCCTGGCCTTGGGCGCGACGGTCATCTTCTTGCGGGGTCGTGGCGGGCGCCTGGCCTCGCGCCGCCGGGCGAGGAAGAGCCAGCCCTCGGGCGCGGCGCGCTTGCCGCGCTGGATGCCGGTCAGCACCTCGTAGACGCGGCGGGTGTGGGCGCCGATGTGGCCGTCCCCGACCCGGAGCTCGGTGCCGTCGTCGAAGACGTAGGTGCCCACCGCCGAGACCACCGCCGCGGTGCCGAAGCCGCCCGCCTCGGAGATGGCGCCGGAGCGCACGCCGTCGAGGAACTCCTCGACGGGGATGCGCGCCTGCCCGGTCTCGACGCCAAGTTCCCGCGCCCCGAGCTCCAGGACCGACTCGGAGGTGATCGAGCGCAGGATCGTCTCGGTGAAGGTGGGGATGACGAGCGCGCCCCGGCGCGTGACGTGGAAGTGGTTCATGGCCCCGGCCTCCTCGATGTAACGGTCGGTGACGTCGAGGAAGAGCACCTGGCTGGCGCCGTGCTGGTGGGCCACGTGGCCGGCCATGAGGGAGGCCGCATAGTTGCCGCCGGTCTTGAAGGCGCCGGTGCCGCCGGGCGCGGCGCGGTGGAAGCGCCGGGTGACCAGCAGCTTCACCGGCTCGCGGAAGCCGGCCGGGTAGTAGGGGCCGCTCGGCGAGAGGAAGACGCAGAAGGTGTACCGCGAGCTGGGCTTCACTCCAAGTGAATCCTGGGTCCCGAAGACGAAGGGGCGGATGTAGAGCGAGGCCCCCTCCTGGTGGGGGGCCCAGAGCCGGTCGACGTCGAGGAGCGAGAGGATGGCCTGGACCTGGTCGTCCTCGGGGACGGGTGGGATGAGCAGGCCGGCCCCGGAGCGGTTGAGGCGGGCGGCGTTCTTGTCGATCCGGAAGGCGCGGACCTCGCCGTCGTCGTGGAGGAAGGCCTTGGCGCCCTCGAAGATCTCCTGGGCGTAGTGGAGGGCCACCGCGCCAGGGGCCAGCGAGAGAGGGCCGTAGGGCACGATGCGCGGATCGACCCACTGCCCGTCCTCGTAATCCATGAGGAACATGTGGTCGGTGCGCAGCTGCCCGAAGGAGAGCGTGCCCTCGGGGCGGAAGGGCGTGGTCCGGCGCGCGGAGCGGGGCTTCAGGTCGTATCGGATTTCCATGGCTGGGCGCCTCCCGTGGTCCCCCATGCATAACGGCGCCGGGGCGGGAAGGGAAGGCCCGCGAGGCGCGGCCAGGGTCACGCCGAGATTGCGTCGAGGAAGGCCGCGCGCACCGCGTCGGTGACCCGGGCGTAGTCGGCCAGCAGCCGCGCGCCGGGGTCCTCGCCGTGGTACCCGAGCCGGCGCGCCAGCTGGGCGAGGGCTCTACCGCCTGCGGGCAGGTAGTCGATGCCGTAGTCGTGGACGATGCGCATCCGGGTGGCCAGCCGTCGGTGGAACTCGTAGCCCTGAGCCAGGGCCTCGTAGGTCCCTTCGCCGAGCAACCCGGCCTCGCGCAGCAGCCGGAGCGCCTCGGGCGTGGACGGGGACCGGATCGACGGCAGTTCGTGGCCGTGGGCGAGCTGCAGGTACTGCACGGCGAACTCGATGTCGACGATGCCGCCCCGCCCCACCTTGGGGTTCTTTCCCTTGGTGGCTTCCTTGCCGATCTCGTTCTCCATGCGCTCCCGCATCCGGACGACCTCGGCGGAGAGCGCGGCCCGATCGACCGGCGCGCCGAAGAGCACCGGATCGAGCACGTTCCGACGGACCCGCTCGAAGAAGGTCGCGTCCCCGGCGGCGATGCGAGCCCGGAGGAGCGCCTGCCGCTCCCAGAGCTGGCTGCGGACCTGCGGGCTGTCGGGCCTGGCGAGGTGATAGCCGGCAAAGCCCTGATCGCTCGTGACCAGAGCCCCCTGGTTGCCGCTGGGGCGAAGCCGGGTGTCGATCTTGTAGAGAAACCCCTCCCGGAGCGGCATCTGCAGAAACGAGAGAAAGCGCTCGGCGAGGCGCGCGTAGAGGATATGGGCCGGCGTCTGCCCCGGCATGTCGGCCCCTCCCGGCTCGGTGGCCGGGTAGAGAAAGATGAGGTCGAGGTCGGAGTGGTAACCCAGCTCGCGGCCGCCCAGCTTGCCGAGCGCCATCACGGTGAGCCGCCCTGGGGGCGTCCGACCCTTGGCGCGCGCCTCCTCCTCGGCCAGATCGAGCGCCGCGCCGAGCAGCGCCTCGGCCAGGTCGGAGAGCTGCTCGGCCACGCTCGAGAGCCGGATGCTCCCGGCGATGTCGTGCATGGCGATGCGAAGCACCTCCTCGTTCTTGTAGCGGCGCAGCTCGGCGAGCCTCCGCTCCAGGGACTCGTCGATCTGGGTCCCAGTGGGCACGATGGCGAGGCGCGCCGCGATCTCCTCGCGAAACCCGGGGAGCTCCTTCTCGAGCACCACCTGGTCGTCGCGGATCAGCTGGTCGACGAGCTCCGGGTGACGCAGGAAGCGCTTCGAGAGGAAGTCGGAGGTCCCGAAGAGCGAGACCAGCTGGCGGGCGACCCGATGGGAGTCGCGCAGGAGCCGGAAGTAGGGCTCCGGAGACTGGAGGGCCGCGGCGAACTCGGCGAGGTGGGCGAGGGCCTGGTCCGGGTCGGGGGTGGCCACCACCTCGGTGAGCAGTGCCACCGCCGCGGCCGGGTCGCCCATGCGGGAGAAGGGGGTGGCGCGACGGGCCATGGCGTCGATCGCGGCGATGGCCTCGTCGGGGTTGCCGAAGCCTCGGCGGAGCGCGATCTCCTTCCGGCGCTCCGGCTCCACCTGCTGGTCGGCGAGCAGGGCCAGCTCCGGGTCGAGAGGGGAGGCCCCGCCGCCCGTCCCGAGCAAACCCGAGAAGAGGGCGGCCACCCGCTCCCGGTGGCCGGAGAGGGCGGCCTCGAATTTCTCCACGTCGACGTACCCCATGGAACGGGCCAGGCCGAGCCGATCCTCCGGGGGCGGCAGCCGGTGGGTCTGACGGCCGTCCACCATCTGGACCCGGTGCTCGGCGCGGCGCAGGAAGAGGTAGGCGTCGGAGATGTCGTCGCGGGCGCGCGCCGGCACGATCCCGGCGAAGAGGAGCCGATCGAGCGCGCGAAGGACGGCCCGCTCGCGGATCCCCGGGTCGCGCAGCTTGCCGCCGTGGAGGAGCTGGAGCGCCGACACGAAGAACTCGGCCTCGCGGATGCCTCCCTTGCCGAGCTTCAGGTCGTCCTTGCCCTCGGCGCCGGCGCGGGCGTCGATGCGGGCCTTCATCGTCTGGATCTCCTCGATGATCCCCAGGTCGAGCGAGCGGCGCCAGACGAACGGCTCGAGCTGCGCCAGCAACTCCTCCCCGACCGCCAGGTCGCCTGCGCCGGCACGCGCCTTGACGAGGGCGTTGCGCTCCCAGGACCGGCCGAAGGCCTGGTAGTAGAGCTCGGCGGCCCGGAGGCTGTTCACGATGGGTCCGCTGCGGCCGTCGGGGCGAAGGTTCAGGTCCACCCGGAAGACGAACCCGTCCTCGGTGACCTTGGAGAGACTTTCCGTCACCAGCTCGGCGAGCCTCGCGTAGTAGGCGAAGTGGGTGAGCGGGTGCTCGCCCGTGGTGGTCCCGTCGGCCTGGTAGACGTAGACGAGGTCGATGTCCGAGGAGAAGTTGAGCTCGCGGGCCCCCAGCTTCCCCATGGCGATGGCGCAGAAGCCGGCCCCCGGCTCCCGGTCGGCGAGGCCCGTCGGGGCGCCGTGGCGGAGGCGCAACCGGCGGTCGTGGAAGGCGATGGCGGCGTCGAGCGCGGAGGTGGCCAGCGCCGAGAGCTCGCCGGTGACCTCGTCGACGCGGGCTCGACGTAGATCTCGGAGCGCGATGCGCACCACCTCGCGGGAGGCGAAGCGGCGGAGGACCCGGTGAAGTCCGGCCACGTCGTCCCCGTCGAGCCGCCGGGCTGCACGGGACAGGGCGCGCCGCATGGAAGCCTCGGGACGCGACCGGTGGGCGAAGGGGGATCGGGCGGTGCGCCGGAGGAGCCGGGGGTCGCGCGCCAGCGTGGCCGAGGCGAGGCGGGAGGAGCCGGCGAGCAGCACGAGCGCCTCCACGAGGTCGCGCCCGGCCGGAAGCTCGTCGGCGTCGAGGAACCGCTCCACGCCGGCCAGCGCCAGATCCGGGTCGGGGGCCAGGTGGCAGAGTTCCTCCACCTCCGGGAGCCGGGCGCCCAGGCGGCGCCGCAGCCGGGTGAGCCGCTCCGCCGCGTCCGCGGCGCGGAACGGGGCGGGGGCGACGCCGAGGCCGGGGACGAGAGCGTCGGAGGGCAAGGGCGCCCAGCGGCTAGCGCCGCTTCACCGTGAATGGCGAGAAGGCCTGGGACTCCGGCATCATCTCCAGGACGTTCACGTTCACGTGCGGCGGCCGGGTGACCACCCAGTGGATCGCGTCGGCGATGTCGGCGCCCACGAGCGGCGTGACTCCCTGGTACACCGCCTTCGCCTTCTCGGCGTCCTTGAGGCGAACCAGCGAGAACTCGGTCTCGGCCATTCCGGGCTCCACGCAGGTGACGCGCACCCCGGTGCCCACCAGGTCGGCGCGCAGGTTGAGCGAGAACTGGTGCACGAAGGCCTTGGTGGCGCCGTAGACGTTTCCGCCGGGGTAGGGGTAGGTCCCGGCCACCGACCCCACGTTCACGACGTGGCCGCGACCCCGCTCCACCATCCCGGGGAGGAGCTGGCGCGTGACGGTCACGAGCCCCCGGTTGTTGGTGTCGATCATCTCCTCCCACTCGTCGAGGCTGGCCCGGTGGGCCGGCTCCAGGCCAAGTGCGAGGCCGGCGTTGTTCACGAGGACGTCCACCTGTGCGAAGTTGGCCGGCAGGGTGGCGAGGGCGCGCTCCACCGCGGCGCGGTCGCGGACGTCGAGCGGGAGGGGATGGACCGGCGCCAGGGCACCCAGGCGCTTCGCCAGGGCCTCGAGGCGGTCGATTCGGCGCCCGGCGATGACGAGCCGGGCCCCGTCCCTGGCGAATCGTTCGGCGGTGGCCTCGCCGAAGCCTGCGGTGGCGCCGGTGACGAGGACGGTGAGGGTCTGGGAGGTCATGCGCCGCATTCTACGGGAAGACCGCCCCGGGGAGAGGGTCAGCGCGCCGGCCCGTCCGCCTCCCGGCGGAGCGCCCAGTACTCCCGGTGGACGTCGAGGTCGAGCGGGTCGGCGGCGAGCGCCTCCTCGTACTGGGCCCGGGCGAAATCGTGGTTGCCCACGGCGCGGGCCACCTTGGCGCGGCTCAGGCACTTGCGGGCCCGCTCGGTGGCCCCGGGATGCTCGCGGAGGAACTCCAGGCGGCGCTGTGCGAGCAGCGCCTCGGGCAGGCCGGCGGCGATGCATCGGGCCACCCCCAGGTGGTTCCCGCAGCGGACGTCGTAGGCGAGCCGCTCCGACGCCACACCCACCACGTCGGCCGCGAAGGTCACCCGGGTCAGCAGCGGCGCCACCAGGCCGGCGTGCCTGGCCGAGAGCTTCCGGCCGCGGAGATGCTCCAGCTGGACCCGCAGCGAGCGGGCCCGGCTCTGCACGTCCTTCAGCTCGGCGTCGAGCGGCAGTCCCAGGAACTCGTAGTGCGTGCCCGCGGACTTCCCGTTCAGGACATCGAGCAGCGCCGCCGCCGACTCGTCGGAGGGCTCGGAGCGCGGGGTGGAGGGGGTCACGCCGGCAAGCCGTTCGAGCGCCGCCCGCTCCGCCGGTGTGGACGGGTGGAACTGCAGGGCGAATCCGGCCGCCATGCCCCAGGCCCGGGCCTCGGCGGGCTCCACCACCCGCACCACCACCCCCGGAACCAGAGACGCGCCGCCGCCGTCCGACACCGCGACCGAGACGCGGGACAACGGGGCCGGCAGCGGAGCCCCAGATTCCAGGTACACGCCAGCCCGGGAGAGCTGGGTGGCCGGGAACTCGCGCGCAACGGACTCGCCGTCGAACAGCACCCGGACGGTCAGGAGTGGGACCGGGGCCGGCGCCGGCGGGGCGACTGCGGGCTCTGACGAGGGCTCGGGCGAGGACGCCGCTGGCGAGGGCGCGGCCGCCGCCGCCGTGCGCGCCCTGGAGAGCGCCAGTCCGAAGGCCTGCATGTCGTCGAAGCGGTCCTCCGGACGCTTCCGCATCGCCTTCAGGATCGCGTCGTCGAGGGCGGGTGGCAGCAGGCCATTCACGCTTCGCGGCGGCCGGGGGGTCTCCTGGAGGTGTGCCACGAGCAACTGGGCGATGCTTCCGGAGAACGGGAGGACGCCTGCGAGCATCTGGTAGGCCATCACCCCCAGTGCGTAGACGTCGGTGCGCGCGTCCACCGCCCGGTTGTCGCACTGCTCGGGGGCCATGTACTCGGGGGTCCCCACGATCATCCCGGCGGCGGTGTGGCCACCGGCGGGCGCGTCCCGGAGCTTGGCGATCCCGAAGTCGAGGAGCTTCACGAAGGCCGTGCCGCGGCGCCGCAGGACGAAGACGTTGTCGGGCTTGAGGTCGCGGTGGACCACGCCCCGCTCGTGCGCGCAGTGCAGGGCGTCGCAGAGCTGGCCGAGGATGGCGAGCCCCTCGTCGAGCGACACGGCTCCCTGCCGGAGCAGCGAGGAGAGGGCCTCGCCGTCCAGGTACTCCATGACGATGTAGTACCGGTTGGGCGGGAGCATCGAGAGGTCGAAGATCCCCACGATGTTTTCGTGGCCGATGCGGTTCACCGCTCGGGCCTCGTCGTAGAAGCGGGCCACGAGTTCCGGGCTCGTCGCCATCGACTCGTGCAGGAACTTGATGGCGACGCGGCTCCCGATGACCGGATGCTCGGCGAGGTAGACGGTGCCCATCCCGCCTCGTCCCAGCAACCGCACGACGCGGAAGCTGCCGACGGTGGAGCCGACGAGCGGGTCGATCCCCCGGGGCGCCTGGCCGCCTCCGGGGGGAGCCGGGTCCATGGCGAGCGTGCCCGTCCCGGCTCCGGCGTGGCGCGACGACGTGCACGGCTCGCCAGGAGCGTGGGGGTGGCCGCAGCTGGAACAGATGGGAGTCGGTTCGAGGGTCTTGGGTTCGATCGGGGTCACGAGGGCCTTCTGGTGCCTTCACGTTAGCAGGCCGGTGGGTCGCGAGCACCCTCGGGGGACGGACCGCGATGCCGTTGCGCTTGACGCGCCGCCAGTGTCGCCGTCATCTACAGGCACCATGGACGCAAAAAAGCCGAAGTCGCCGCCGAAGAAGAGCACCGCGAAGGCCAAGCCGAAGTCGCCGCCGAAGAGGAGCGCCGCGAAGGCTCCCGCGAAGAAGCCCCGAGCACCGAAGAGCTCGCCGAAGACGGCGTCCCGGCCCCGGTCGCAGGCCCCGCGCCGCAAGCTGCCGTCGCGGCCGCCGCGCGTCGAGGGGCTCGACCCCGACGGTTACTTCGTCGCCCGCATCCGTGGCGAGGAGGCGGCGAGGCAGGCGCCGCATCCCATGACCGAGGGCGCCGAGCGCGAGGATCCCATGAGCCTCCGCGCGCTGGCCGAGGTGGCGGTGCCCCCCGACGACGAGGGGCTCGGCGAACTGCCCCCGAGCTACGGCGACGACGTCTTCGTGGGGCTGCCCCGGGACCCGCGCACCCTCTTCTTCTACTGGGACCACTCCCCGGGCACGGTGGCGAAGGCCTTCGAGTGGCTCGACCGGCCGCGGGCCCAGATCCGCGTCTTCGGGCTCAGGCCCGACGGTGAGTGGGAGCTGGTGCGCACCGCCGAGTTCGCCCTCGAGTCGCGTGGATTCTACGTCCACGACCTCGAGCCGGGGCGCACCTATCGGGGCGAGATCCACGCGGTGTCGCGCGACGGAAGGGAGCGGGTCGTCGGCGATCCGTCGAACGAGGTCGCGCTTCCGTCGTCCGGGCCGTCGCCGACGGTGGACGACCGGTTCGCGCTCATTCCCTGGGATCTGCCGCTCGACGGCTGGCTGCGCGAGGCTCGCGGCGGGGGAGCCTTCCCGGAGGAGCTGCGGTCGCTTCTGGCTCGGCTGTCGGCTGGATCTCGCCCGGCCGCGCCGGCCTGGCAGGTCCGCGCCGAGGACGAGCAGACGTCCTCCCCCACCAGGCCCTGGGGCAGCCGCGGTCGCCGCGGCAGGAAGGGAAAATAGATGCCCCGCGACGTTCTCGGTTACCTCTCGCTGCACCTCCACGCGCACCTGCCGTTCGTGCGCCACCCGGAGCACGAGGACTTCCTGGAGGAGGACTGGCTCTACGAGGCCATCACCGAGACCTACCTGCCGCTGCTTCGGGTCTTCGACCGGCTCACCGACGAGAAGATCCCGTTTCGCATCTCGATGACGATGTCGCCGCCGCTCGTCTCCATGCTTCGCGACGACCTGCTCGTCAGCCGCTACGCGAAGAAGCTCGACGGGCTCTGCGACCTGGCCGACCGGGAGGTGCGGCGCACCCGGAACGACCCGACCTTCCACGGGCTCGCCCAGCACTACCGGCACGAGTTCCGGGAACTGCGCGGCCTTTTCGAGGACCGTTACCGCCGCGACCTGGTGGGCGCGTTCCGGCGGCTGGAGGACGCCGGTGGGCTCGAGCTCGTCACCTGCGGGGCCACCCACGGCTTCCTCCCGCTCATGCAGGAGTACCCGGAGGCCGTCCGCGCCCAGATCGCGGTGGCCGCGGCAAGCCACCGGCGTCACTTCGGCCGCAGCCCGGCCGGGATCTGGCTCCCGGAGTGCGGCTATTACCCGGGGGTGGACGAGCGGCTCGCCGAGCAGGGCATCCGCTACTTCTTCACCGACACCCACGGGATCGCCGACGCCAGGCCGCGCCCGCGCTTCGGGGCCTACGCGCCGGTGTTCACTCCGAGTGGGCCAGCGGCCTTCGGGCGCGACGCCGAGTCCTCCCAGCAAGTCTGGAGCGCCGAGCACGGCTACCCGGGCGATCCGGAGTACCGGGAATTCTACCGGGACGTGGGCTGGGACCTCGACTGGGAGTACGTGCGCCCCTGGATCCAGCCCGACGGAAACCGCAAGAACGTCGGCATCAAGTACTTCCGCATCACCGGCAAGGGTGGTCACAAGGAGCCCTACGACCCCTGGCGCGCCCGGGAGCGCGCCGCCGCCCACGCCGGCAACTTCATGCACAACCGGGAGCGGCAGATCGAGCACCTGGCGTCGCAGATGGGGGGGACGAAGCCCATGGTCGTCTCCCCGTACGACGCCGAGCTCTACGGACACTGGTGGTACGAGGGGCCGCAGTTCATCGACTTCCTGGTCCGCAAGGTGGCCTTCGACCAGCAAACTTTCCGGCTGGCCACCCCGGGCGACTACCTGCGCGAGAGCCCGGAGCAGCAGGTGGCCACGCCGCCCCTCTGCTCCTGGGGCTCGGGCGGCTACGCGGGGGTCTGGCTGGACGGCTCGAACGACTGGATCTACCGCCACCTGCACAAGGCGGCCGGGCGCATGATCGCGCTGGCCCGCGACTACCCGGAGCCAGACGCCGAGACCCGGCGCGCGCTCAACCAGGCCGCCCGCGAGCTCCTGCTGGCGCAGTCCTCCGACTGGGCCTTCATCATGAAGACTGGAACCATGGTCGACTACGCCATCCGCCGCACCCGCGAGCACGTGCTGCGCTTCACCCGCCTTCACGACCAGATCCGGGCCGGGAAGGTCGATGCCGAGTGGCTCGATCAGGTCGAGTCCCGCGACAACCTGTTCCCGGAGATCGACTACCGGGTCTACAGCCCGGCCATCTGAGCCCGAGCTCGCGTTGACCTCGGGGGGCGCCCCGTCTAGCCTGCCCCAGCCCTTCTGCGGGGCTGGATCGAGAGGGAAGAGAGATTCGATGTCCGAGGACCTGGGAGCCACCGAACGCGAGATCGTCGCGCATCGCCTGAAGAAGGCCGAGGAGCTGCGACGACTCGGAGTGAACCCATACGGCAACGGCCATGCGCCGGGGCACCTGGCCCGCGACCTGCACGCACGCTACGGGGAGGCGCCCATCGAGGAGATCGCCCGCGAGCCTGGCGACTGGTCGGTGGCCGGCCGGGTTCTGGCGATCCGCAACTTCGGCAAGGCCGCCTTTCTCAAGATTCGCGACCGCTCCGGCGACATCCAGGTCTGGGTGAAGAAGGACCGGGTGGGCGAGAAGGGATTCGAGGTCTTCAGGCTTCTCGACGTGGGCGACGTGGTGGCCGCCCAGGGGCCGGCCACCCGCACCAAGACCGGCGAGCTGACGGTGGAGGCCTCCTCGTTCACCATCCTCACCAAGGCCATCCGGCCGCTGCCGGAGAAGTGGCACGGTCTCGCCGACGTGGAGCAGCGCTACCGGCAGCGCCACCTCGACCTGGTGGCCACGCCCGGAGTGAAGGAGACCTTCGAGAAGCGGGCCCGGATCGTCTCCACCATCCGCCGTTTCCTCGACGAGCGCGGCTACCTGGAGGTCGAGACCCCCACGCTCCACAAGCCCGAGGAGGCCGGCGGTGCCGCGGCGCGCCCCTTCGAGACCCACCACAACGCGCTGGGCATGGACCTGAAGCTCCGCATCGCCACCGAGCTGCACCTGAAACGGCTGGTGGTGGGCGGGCTGGAGCGGGTCTACGAGATCGGTCGCATCTGGCGCAACGAGGGCATCGACCGGCGCCACAACCCCGAGTTCACGACCATCGAGTTCTACCAGGCCTACGCCACCCACGAGGACCTCATCCGGCTGACCGAGGAGCTCTTCCACGAGCTGGCGGTGAAGGTCGCCGGAGCGGCGAAGGTCACCTTCCAGGGCCAGGAGATCGACTTCACCCCGCCGTTCCCGCGCTTCTCGCTGCTGGAGATGGGGGCGAAGGCGCTCGGACTGTCGCCGGAGGAGGCGCTCTCCGGGCGGGGGATGGGCGAGGCGCTGGCCCGGGCGGCCACCCGGGAGGGGGACAGCGAGGACGCCTGGAAGCTGGAGAAGGCTGCGAAGGCCTCCCCCGGCGAGGCGGTGGCACTGGCCTTCGAGGTCTTCTGCGAGCACCAGCTGCCGAAGGACCGCCCCGCCTTCGTGCTCGACTGGCCCATCGAGACGAGCCCTCTCTCCCGGCGCCGGGACTCCGACCCCCGGCTCGTCGACCGGTTCGAGATGTTCGTGGCCGGCATGGAGGTCGCGAACGCCTTCAGCGAGCTGAACGACCCGGCCGATCAGCGGGCCCGCTTCGAGGCCCAGGTCCGCGCCCGCGCAGCGGGGGACGAGGAGGCCATGCCCTTCGACGAGGACTTCGTGCGCGCGCTCGAGCACGGGATGCCGCCCACCGCGGGCGAGGGGATCGGCATCGATCGCGTCGCCATGCTGCTCACCGACTCGTCGTCCATCCGCGACGTGATCCTGTTCCCGCTTCTGAAGTCGCGGGAGTAGCCATTGGCGACGGTCTTCTCCTGGCGCTCCTTCGCGCTGGCAGCCGCCGGGGTGCTCCTCGCGCCGGCTCTGGCGGCGCTCGGCCACGTCTTCCTCTCCGACCGCATGGGGCTTCCGGCCGGCACGGCGTCGGGCCTGGCGCTCGCAGCCGGGGCGGCCTGGGTCGCGGGGGGCGGGGCCGCGGCGTCGGTGGCGGGGAGGCGACTCGCCTTCTACGAGATCGTGGCGGCGACGCTCCTCCTTCTCGCGCTGGCGCTCGGGCCGCTCGTCCTCCTTCTCCCGGCGCTTCGCGGACTGCCGCTCGTCCTCCATTCCTGGCAGTACCAGGGGAGGGTGGTGCTGGTGGCCGGGCTCCTGCTCACCTGCCTTTCCACCGGGGCGCTGGCATTTCTCGGCTCGACGGTGGCCTTCCTGCTCTCCGGTTCGGGCCGCTTCGACCCCTCCCTGAGCTACGAGCTCTTCGTGGCCCGGAGCCACCTTCGGCTCAACGCCCGGATGCTCGGGGCGCTCTTTCTGATCGTGGTCACCGGCGTGATCCCCGGGATGCTGGCCGGGGTGGCGTGGTCGGCCTGGCAGGACCGGGTGGCGCGCCGCGCGGCCCTGGCCGGTGAGCCGCACGAGCGTCCGCGCCTCCCGGCCACCATGCTCATGACCCTCATCTCCATCGGCGGCGTGGCCACCGGGGTCTGGGCGCTGACCGTCGTGCTCTCGGTGATGAGCGGATTCGAGCAGGATCTCAAGTCCAAGATCCTGGGCGCCCACGCCCACGGCGTCGTCCTCAAGTACGGGCAGAACGACTTCACCGACTGGCGGGGGACGCAGGACCGGGTGCTCGGGGTCCCCGGGGTCGCGGCATCCACCCCGTTCCTCTACGCCGAGGTGATGCTCTCGGCCGGACAGAACCTCACCGGGTCGGTGCTGAAGGGCATCGACACCTCCACCGTGGGGCGGGTCACCGAGATCCCGAGGAACCTCGACAAGGGCAGGCTCGAGTGGCTCGACCGGCCCGACGAGATCCCGGAGGCCGCCCCTCGCGCGACCCTGCGCGACGCGCTCGAAGACGCCGGGAAGGCCCCTCCCGCCGCCCCGGCCCCGCGCGAGACGCTTCCCGGGATCCTGCTCGGGCGTGAACTGGCGCGCGGCCTTCGCGTGGGCGTCGGAGATCTCGTGAACGTCGTGTCGCCCTTCGGCGACATCGGCCCGGCCGGCCCGCAGCCGAAGAGCCGGCCCTTCCGGGTGGCCGGGATCCTCTACAGCGGCTTCTACGAGTACGACGCCAAGTTCGCCTATCTCCAGCTCGCCGAGGCCCAGCGCTTCTTCGGCACCGGCGACTCGGTCACCGGCCTCGAGCTGAAGATGAAGGACGTGAACACGGCCCGGCCGGTGATGCGCCGCGTGCTGGGCGCGCTCGAGGGCTACCCGTTCCGCACCAAGGACTGGGGCGAGATGAACCGGAACCTCTTCTCGGCGCTCATGATGGAGCGCATCGCCATGGCGGTGATCCTGGGCTTCATCATGCTGGTGGCGAGCTTCATCGTGGTGGCCACCCTCGTCATGCTGGTCCTGGAGAAGACCCGCGAGATCGCCGTGCTCCGCTCCATGGGGGCGACCACCACCAGCATCATGAAGATCTTCGTGGCCGAGGGACTCGCCATCGGGGCGGTGGGAACGGGCTTCGGGCTGCTGCTCGGCCTGGGCACGACCTCGCTCGTGGCCAAGGTCGGCATCCCGCTCGACCCCGAGGTCTATTACATCAGCCACCTTCCCGTCTTGGTGGACGGCGGGGACTTCGCGCTGGTGGCGCTCGCGGCGCTGGCGCTCTCCTACCTGGCCACCATCTACCCGGCCACCCGCGCGGCGCGGCTCGAGCCGGTGGATGGGCTCCGGAGCGAGTGATGGCCCCGCCGCTCCTCGCCATCGAAGGGCTCTCGAAGGCCTACCTCACCGGCGGCCGCCGGCTGGCGGTGCTCCAGGAGGTGAGCCTGGAGATCGCTGCCGGCGAGATGGTGGCCCTCACCGGACCCTCCGGTGCCGGGAAGAGCACCTTCCTCCACCTGGTCGGCGCCCTCGACGCCCCCACCGCCGGCCGCATCCTCTTCGAGGGGCGCGATCTCGCCTCCCTCGAGGAGGACGACCTGGCCCGCTTCCGCAACGAGTCGGTGGGATTCGTCTTCCAGAGCCACCACCTCCTGCCCGAGTTCACCGCCCTCGAGAACGCCATGATGCCGGGCCTGGTGCGCCGCCTCTCGCGTGGCGAGGCCCGGCGACGCGCCGAGGAGAGCCTGGCTCGGGTGGGGCTCTCCGACCGGCTGGAACATCGCCCCGGGGAGCTCTCCGGGGGCGAGCAGCAGCGGGTCGCGCTGGCCCGCGCGCTCGTCCTGCAGCCCCGCCTTCTCCTCGCCGACGAGCCCACCGGGAACCTGGACCCCCAGACCGCCTCGGGCATCCACGCGCTCCTCCAGGAACTGAACCGGGACCTGGGAATCACCGGGGTCGTGGTCACCCACAACGAGACGCTGGCGGCCTCGCTCGGCCGCCGCATCCGGCTCGTGGCCGGCCGGCTGGTCTAGGCGCCCGGAAGGACGGCCAATTGCCTTTGAGGTTTTTCCGGGCATGCACTAGATTCCGCGGCTCTGTGAGGAGCACCCTCCCCATCGCCGCGATCCTGTACCTGCTCGCCGGGCCGGCCCTTGCCCGGGCCGGGGAGGAGCCGCCCGTCGTCGCCGCCATCGAGGTCGAGGGCAACCGGCGCGTGGATGTCGACGCCATCAAGGGGGCGATGGTCACCAAGGTCGGCATGCCGATCGACGCGAAGGCCATCCAGCAGGACCTCCGTTCGGTGATGAAGCTCGGCTACTTCGCCGACGTCAGCATCGAGGAGAAGGGCCCCGCGGACAAACCCATCCTGGTGGTGAAGGTGGTGGAGAAGCCCTCGGTGCAGGACTACCGCATCGAAGGCAACGACGAGATCTCGAGCGACGACTTCAAGGAGGCCATCGAGGTCAAGCGCTTCGCCATCCTGGACACCGCGGCGGTCCGCAAGAGCGTGAAGAAGATGCAGGAGAAGTACATTGAGAAAGGCTTCTACCTCGCCGAGGTCACCTCCCGGGTGGAGGAGAAGCCCGACAACCAGGTGGTGGTGGTCTTCGTCGTGAACGAGCGGGCCAAGGTCCAGGTCCGCCGCGTCCACTTCATCGGGAACGACCACATCCCCAAGGAGGAGCTCCTCCCCTTCATGCAGACGCAGGAGGGGAGTTTCCTGGCCTTCCTCTCCTCGGCGGGCACCTACAAGGAGGACGCCTTCCAGCACGACCTCCAGGCCATCCAGGCCGTGTACCTCGAAAGGGGCTACGTGAACGTCAAGGTGGGGAAGCCCTCCATCGCCCTCAGCCCGGACCGCACCGCGCTCTTCATCAGCGTCCCCATCGACGAAGGGGAGCAGTACACCATCGGCAAGGTGGACTTCAGCGGCGAACTCCTTGGGATGCGGCCGTTCCTGCCCCAGCTCCTCCAGTCCACCTCGGGCGAGCTCTTCGTTCGTTCGAGGGTCGGCCACGACCTCTTCGCGGTGGCCGACTTCTTCAAGGACATGGGGTACGCCTACGTCAACGTGAATCCATTGACGAACCTCGACCCCAAGGCGAGGACGCTGGGGCTCACCTTCGACGTCCAGCCCGGTCAAAAGGTATCCTTCGAGCGCATCGAGATCCAGGGCAACGCCAAGACCCGCGACAAGGTGATCCGGCGCGAGCTTCGGATCTACGAGGGCGAGCTCTACAGCGCCGAAGCCATCAAGAACTCGAAGCAGCGTCTGACCGCGCTCGGCTACTTCGAGACCGTGGAGATCTCCACCCGAAAGGGGAGCGCCGACGACCGGATCATCGCGCTGGTCGAGGTGAAGGAGAAGGCCACCGGAACCTTCCAGGTCGGCGCCGGCTTCTCCTCCTACGAGAACTTCATCCTCACCGCCCAGATCAGCCAGAACAACTTCTTCGGCTGGGGCCAGACCCTCTCCCTTCAAGTCCAATGGTCGTCGCTCCGGCAGCTCGGCCAGATCCAGTTCGTCGAGCCCTACTTCTTCGACACCAAGTGGACCTTCGGCTTCGACCTCTACGCCAACGAGAACCTCTACGCGAACTTCGCGCGTGCCGCGATGGGCGGGTCGCTCACCTGGGGCTACGAGCTGGCCGGCCTCGCCTGGCTCATCCCCTCCGCCGGGAAGCTCGACGACCTGCGGATCTTCGGGACTTACACGCTGGAGAAGGTCCGCGTCACCGCGTCGGTTCAGGACCTGCTGCTCTACAACCGCTTCCGCTCCGGCGTGACGAGCGCGGTCCGCTTCTCGGTGGGCTGGGACCGCCGCGACAACCGGCTCTTCCCGACCTCCGGTTTCTACCTCTCGGCGGCCCTCGAGCTGGCCCCGCCGATCCTGGCGCCGGAGTGGCTCTTCGGCAGCCAGGTGAACCTCTTCTACCGGGAGACCCTCGAGTTCCGTATCTACCAGAACATCTGGCAGGGGTTGACGGGGCGTTTCCGGCTGCTCGCCGGCGTCGTTCGCGGGTGGGACGTCAACCACCCGGTGCCGGTGTCGGAGGCCTACTATCTGGGCGGGGTGAACACCATCCGCGGCTACCGGCTCTACTCGATCTCGCCGGTGGCGCTGGTGGGCAACACCGCCAACCCCGACTCGGTCCTGCGCCGGCTCCAGATCGGAGGCAACAAGCAGCTCGTGCTCAACTTCGAGCTCGAGTACCCCATTCTCGAGAAGATGGGCATCCGGGCGGTGGTCTTCTTCGACATGGGCAACGCCTTCACGCCCGGGGCCTACACCGACCCGACCGTGTCCTTCTCCCTCTACAAGGCAGTGGGTTTCGGCTTCCGCTGGTTCAGCCCCATTGGCCCGCTCCGTTTCGAGTGGGGGTTCCCGCTCAACCGCCGCCGCGACCCCGTGACCGGCGCCTACATCGACGCTCCACTTGACTTCCAGTTCACTATCGGCAGCTTCTTCTGACCGACCCGAGAGGAGAAACCATGCGCAACGTCATCGTTCTCGCCGCCATCACGCTGGCCATCGCCGTCCCCCAGGCCGCCCGCGCCGCCGAGCTCAAGATCGGCTTCGTGAATCTCCAGCAGGCCGTCAGCGAGGTCGACGAGGGCAAGTCGGCCCGCGACGCCCTCAAGAAGGAGTTCGAGCAGAAGCAGAAGACGCTCGACGACAAGCAGAACGAGCTGAAGAGGTTGAAGGACGACCTCGAGAAGCAGATGGTCGTCATGTCGGAGGAGGCCAAGCGCGAGAAGGCCATGGAGTTCGAGCGCAAGGTCAACGAGATGCAGCAAGTCTACGTCCAGATGCAGAAGGACCTGTCCGACCGCGAGCGGGAGATGATGAAGGTCATCTTCGACAAGATGGAGGTCGTCATCAAGGACATCGCCCAGGCCGAGGGCTACGCCTACGTGTTCGAGCAGCAGAACGCCGGGCTCATCGTCGCCCCGCCCAGCGCCAACATGACGAACGAGCTCGTCCGGCGGTACAACGCCAAGTACAAGGGAACCACCCCGGCCAAGAAGGCCGACGGCAAGAAGGCGGCCCCGGCCCCGGCCGTGTCCCCGGCCCCGGCCGCGGTCCCGGCGCCGAAGTAGGAGGTTCTGTGCACTTCACCCTCGCCGAGCTGGCGAAACGGGTCGGCGGCCGCGTCGAGGGGGACGGGTCCGTTCGCATCGAGCGGGTCATGCCGCTCGACGAGGCCGGACCGTCCGACGTCAGCTTCTTCGCGAACCGCAGGTACGCGGCGGCCTTCGCCGCCACGCGCGCAGGGGCGGTCATCGTGGGGGAGGGCGAGCAGGCCGCGGCCGGGCGGACGCTCCTCCGCGCTCCCGACGCCTACCTGGCCTTCGCCAAGGTCTCGACGCTGTTTCACCCGCCGCGCGAGTCGGTGCCCGAGGTCTCGTCGCGCGCCTCCATCGCCCCGGGCGCCCGGGTCGACCCGAGCGCGGAGGTGAAGGACTTCGCCTTCGTGGGAGCGGATGCGTCGGTGGGCGCGCGGACCATCCTCTTCCCGGGCGTCGTGATCGGGGAGGGGGCGCGCGTCGGCGACGACTGCATCCTCTACCCGAACGTGGTGGTCCGGGAGCGCTGCATCGTGGGCAACCGCTGCATCCTCCAGCCCGGCTCGGTGGTGGGCGGCGACGGCTTCGGCTTCGCCTTCGACATGGTCGGCGACGGGTCCGGTCCTCGTCACTACAAGGTTCCTCAGTCGGGCATCGCCGAGCTCGAGGACGACGTGGAGCTGGGAGCCAACACCTGCGTCGACCGCGCGACGCTGGGGCGGACCGTGGTTCGCAGGGGAGCGAAGATCGACGACCTGGTCATGCTCGCCCACAACGTCGACTTCGGGCCGCTCTCCCTGGCGGCCGCGCAGGTGGGCATCTCCGGTTCGACCAAGGTCGGGATGGGCGTCATACTCGGCGGGCAGGTCGGGCTGGTCGGACACCTCGACATCGGGGACGGCGCCCGCCTGGGCGCGCAATCCGGCGTCATGAACGACATCCCCGCGGGCGAAACCTACAGCGGCTCCCCGGCCGGCCCGCACCGCGACTGGTTGCGGGAGCTGGGGGCCGTTCACCAGCTTCCCCTGCTGATCAAGCGGGTCCGCGAGCTGGAGAAGGCCATGAAGAAGCTCCAGGAGGACGAATGAGCGACCGCCCCAAGCCCCTCATGGACGTCACCGCCATCGAGGCCATCCTCCCGCACCGGTTCCCGTTCCTGCTCGTGGACCGGGTGATGTCGATGGAGCCGATGAAGAAGCTGATGGCCGTGAAGTGCGTCACCGTGAACGAGCCCTTCTTCGCCGGCCACTTTCCCGGACACCCGGTCATGCCCGGCGTGCTCATCCTGGAGGCGCTGGCCCAGGCCGCGGCCCTGCTCGCCAAGGGGTCCATGGTCAACGCCACCGACGACAAGGTCACCTACCTCATGGCCATCGACAACGCCCGCTTCCGCAAGCCGGTGGTGCCCGGCGACCGGATCGAGCTGCACGTCGAGGTGGTGAGGCAGAAGGGGGCCATCTGGAAGGAGAAGGGGATCGCCATGGTCGACGGCGAGGTCGTCGCCGAGGCCGAGTTCATGGCCATCCTGGTCGATCGGAAGAAGGAAGGCTGACCGTGGCCATCCATTCCACGGCCATCGTCGCGGCCGGCGCCGAGATCGACCCGAGCTGCGAGATCGGGCCGTTCGCCGTGATCGGTCCCCGGGTCAAGATGGGGCGCAACAACCTGGTGGGCGCCCACGCCGTCGTCGAGGGACACACCACGATCGGCGCCGGGAACCGCATCCACGCCCACGCCGTCGTCGGTGCGCCGCCGCAGGACCTCAAGTATCGGGGAGAGGACACGCGGCTCGAGCTGGGCGACGGGAACGTGGTTCGCGAGTTCGCCTCGGTCCATACCGGGACGGTGGGAGGCGGAGGCGTCACCCGCCTGGCCAACCAGTGCCTGATCATGGCCTCGGCCCACGTCGCCCACGACGTCCACCTGGGCGACCGCTGCATCGTGGCCACCTTCTGCGCGCTGGCCGGACACGTGGAATCCGAGGACGGCGCCATCTTCGGAGGCGTCTCCGCCGTCCAGCAGTTCACGCGCATCGGGCGGCTCGCCTACATCGGCGGGCTCACCGGCGTCAACATGGACGTGGCGCCCTACCTCATGGTGGCGGGACCTCGGGGCGAGGTGGTGGGCATCAACTCGGTGGGGATGCAGCGCGCCGGCTTCACCGAGGAGCAGGTGGGGCGGGTGAAGGATGCCTACCGGATCGTCTTCCGCTCCAAGCTTCCCCTGCAGGACGCGCTCGCGCAGGTCCGGGCCGAGCTGGGGCAGCACCCCGAGATTGCACACTGGGTGAAGTTCATCGAGGGGTCCGAGCGGGGGATCCTGAGGTAGCCATGGCCACCATCGGCCTCATCGCCGGCGGTGGGCGCTTTCCGCTCCTCTTCGCCGAGAGCGCCCGGCGCGCCGGCCACCGCGTGGTGGCGGCCGCCCATGTGAACCAGACCGACCCGGCGCTCGAGAAGCTCGTCGACGGCGTCACCTGGGTGAAGCTCGGCCAGTTCGGCAAGGTGCTCGACGCGCTGAAGGCCGCCGGGTGCACCCAGGTCGTCATGCTCGGCTCCATCACCAAGGCCCGTTTCTTCCGCGACGCCTGGCTCGACGCGCTGGGCGTCCAGATCATGGCGCGACTGGCCGTGAAGAGCGACGACAGCGTGCTGCGAGCCATCGCCGGGGCGCTCGAGGAGCGGGGGCTGGCGGTGACCGATCCGACCGCCTACCTCCAGGACCGGCTGGCCCGCGAGGGCGTGATGGGGCGGCGCGAGCCCACCGAGGATCAGTGGGCCGACGCCCGCTACGGCCTCGAGCTGGCCCGGGCCATCGGCCGGCTCGACCTGGGGCAGACCGTGGTCGTGAAGGACCGCGTGGCGCTCGCCGTCGAGGCGCTCGAGGGCACCGACGCCTGCATTCGCCGGGGCGGCCAGCTGGCGAAGGAAGGGGGCGTGGTGGTGAAGGCGGTGAAGCCCCAGCAGGACCGGCGCTTCGACCTGCCCGCCGTCGGCCCCGACACCATCGACTCGATGCGGGAGGCGGGTTGCCAGGTCCTGGCCGTCGAGGCCGGGAGCACGCTGGTGATGGACCTCGACGAGATGGTGCGCCGCGCCGACACGGCGAAGATCGCGCTGGTGGGAATCCGCTGATGCCCTGGCTGCGCGAGGTTCCGGGAGCCGTCATCCTGGAAGTCCTGGTGCAGCCGCGGGCCTCCCGCACCCGCGCGGTCGGAGAGCACGACGGGCGCCTCAAGATCCAGCTCGCCGCGCCCCCGGTGGACGGCGAGGCCAACCGGGCGCTCGTGGGGTTCCTGGCCGAGGCGCTGGGCGTCCGGAAGGGCGACGTGGCCATCGAGCGCGGCGAGACCGGGCGACGCAAGACCATTCGAGTGGCGGGCGTGGACGCCGCCGCGGTCCGGGCCGCCCTGGGCTGCTAGGGACGCGGCACGAGCTCCACGGTTGCTGGCACCCTCCCGGGGGGGCATGTTATGAACCCCGCCCGATGAGCCCGAACCAGCCCGAACCGACGTCCCGCTTCCTCCGCGCCTGCCGAAAGCTGCCGGTGGACCGCATCCCGGTCTGGATGATGCGCCAGGCCGGCCGCTACCAGCCCAGCTACCGGGCCGTGCGCCAGAAGGTGGGATTCCTCGAACTCTGCCACTCGCCCGAGCTCATCGCCCAGGTGACGGCATCGCCCATCGACGAGTTCGGCTTCGACGCCGCCATCCTCTTCTCCGACATCCTCATCCACCTGCCGGCCATGGGGCTCGACCTCTCCTTCGAGAAGGGGGAGAAGGGCAAGGGGGACGGCGGACCCAAGATCGCCAATCCGGTTCGCACCCGCGCCGACGTGGACGCCCTCAAGATCCCCGACCCGGCGCGCGATCTGCCCTACGTCGCGGCGGGCATCCGGGCCATCCAGAGGACGCTGGCCGGCCGGGTGCCGCTCGTCGGCTTCGTCGGCGGGCCGTTCACGGTGGCGAGCTACGCGGTCGAGGGGGGCAGCCAGGGCTTCACGAGGCTGAAGACGCTCCTCTACACCGACCCGGCGGCCACCCACGCGCTCTTCGAGAAGCTCACCCGAGCCGCCATCGTGCAGTTGCAGGCACAGGTCGAGGCCGGCGCCCAGGCCGTCCAGATCTTCGAGAGCTGGCTCGGCGAGCTGGGGCGCGAGGATCTCGAGGCCTACGTCTTCCCCTACCTGGCCCGCATCGCCGAGGCGATCCGGCCGATGGGCGTGCCCACCATCCTCTTCTCCACCACCACGAGCACCCACATCGGACCGATGTCGAAGCTCGGGTACGACGTGCTCTCGGTCGACTGGCGCATCCCGATCGCCGAGGCCCGCGCCCAGGCGCCCGACCTGGCCTTCCAGGGAAACCTGGACTCCATCCTGCTGCTCGGGCCCCAGAAGCTGCTCCTGGATCGCACCCGCGCTCTCCTGGAAGAGGGGAGCCGGCGCCCCGGTTACATCTTCAACCTGGGACACGGCATCACCCCGCCCACCCCGCCGGAGAACGTGAAGGCGGTCGTCGACGCGGTCCACGCCTTCCCCGTGCCCCGTGGGTGAGCCGTGACCTCCATTCCCTCGCCCGACCTGATCAAGAAGTACGATCGTCCCGGGCCGCGCTACACGAGCTACCCCACCGCGCCGGAGTGGACCGACGCGCTCGGTCCCGCCCAGTTCGCCGAGCACCTGGCCCGGGCCGACGCCCAGAAGGGCCCGCTCTCCATCTACGTCCACCTCCCGTTCTGCCGGGAG
>Ga0315290_10000346_pt1 | contig 29647 bp, 27 predicted proteins | sample YL17G12_0_MG_FD_203627 | JGI IMG/M metagenome (GOLD analysis project Ga0315290, IMG submission 203627) | Sediment microbial communities from Yellowstone Lake, YNP, Wyoming, USA - YL17G12_0 | ecosystem: Environmental > Aquatic > Freshwater > Lake > Sediment | place: USA: Wyoming | collected... | reverse complement strand
AATAAACATGGAAGTCATGTGCGGCTTGATTAGCCAGGCAAAACGTTCCCCGGTCAGGTCGGGGAAGAAAAACAGGATGATAAACGCCAGCCAAAGGATCGGGAAGACGATCGCTGCCACGACACGCGTAAAGGGATAGATCGCATCATTTTTCATACCGGTAAGCCTTTCAAAGAACAAGATTGTGGGAAACGTGTAAATTAGGTCTTCATACAGCTGAACATTGTCTTTTTATTTTTAAGTAGTATACAACTTTTGTAAATCGGACACAATAGGGAATATTTAGGAACCAGAACTTCTTTTACTGGTAGAAGACTGCTTATGCATAACCCGCCGCATTGAATTTTCGCCCGGAAAGCGGTACGATAAGGCCATGTTGGTTGAGGAATACGTAGGAATGAATCATGAACTTGGCGATTGAAACAAAAGATCTCGGGAAACACTATGGGGACGTAAGGGCCGTCGAGCACCTGTCCCTGCAGGTCGGCGAAGGGGAGATTTACGCTTTCCTCGGCTTAAACGGCGCAGGAAAAACCACAACCATCCGCATGTTGCTGGGGATGATCAAGCCCACCACCGGAACTGCCGACGTGCTTCAGACCCGAGTACGCATCGGGAACCGGGAACCCTGGGATTCGGTGGGGTACCTGGTCGAGATGCCGCACAGTTATCCGGAATTGACCGTCCGCGAGAATCTGGAAGTGACCCGGCGCCTGCATCCTGGCACACCCCGCGAATCAATCAGCCGGATCATCGACCGCCTCGGGTTGTCTGTCTATGCGGACCGGCGATCGGGCACTCTCTCTCAGGGTAATGCGCAGCGGCTGGGGCTGGCCAAAGCCATGCTGCATAATCCCAGGCTGCTTTTCCTTGACGAACCTGCCAACGGGCTCGACCCGGCCGGCATCGTTGAGATTCGCGAATACCTGCTGGAACTGACCCGCGAACAGGGTGTGACGGTTTTCATGTCGAGCCACATCCTGGCAGAAGTGTCGCGGCTCGCCCAACGCATTGGGATCATCCACGAGGGTCGTTTGCTGCAGGAATTGAATATCGATGAACTGGAACGGAACCGGCGCAGACGGCTTCTCATTCGTATGCGGGACGTTGAGTCTGCTCAACAGGCGTTGAAGGCCTCCGGTCAGCCGGTTGAAATCCTTGAAGATGGGACGCTGGAACTTGTAAACAACTCAGCGGTTGACCGCCCCGACGATATCAACAGCCTGCTGGTCAGTGCCGGAACGCCGCCTACCCACCTGGTTGTGGAGGAAGAGGAGCTGGAGCAGTATTTCCTCAGGCTGGTGGGGATGGAAGGAGGCACGGTGCATGAGTGACCTTCTGTCCATGACTTGGGTGGAGCTGCTCAAATCCATCCGCTCTCGAATGCCCCTGTGGACCGCCCTCGGGTGCCTGTTCATGCCGTTGGGAATCGCCTTCCTGATATTTGTTTCCCGCAATCCGGAGATCTCCCTGCAGCTGGGCCTGGTCAGCGCCAAGGCCAACTTGATGGCCTTCACCGGAACAGATTGGCCAACCTACCTGGGCGTGTATGGCCAGATCATTGGCGCAGGCGGACTCATTTTATTCATCCTGATCCTCAGCTGGGTATTCGGCCGTGAGTTTACGGACGGTACCGTGAAGGACTTGCTGGCTGTGCCGGTTCAGCGTGGGAGTATCGTCCTTGCCAAATACATTGTGGCAGCGATCTGGTGTGAAGCCATGGTCCTGGTCATTTTTGGTGCAGGGCTGGTCATGGGCGCGCTTCTCAAACTCCCGGGAGGTGCCCCCAGCGTTTTTCTTGAAGGCTGTGCCCTCGTAATAAAAGTCTCCATTCTGGTCCTTGCAGTGGTTACACCCTTTGCGCTCTTAGCCAGCATGGGGCGCGGATATCTTCTGCCCATCGGGGTTGCGATCCTGTTGATGATTCTGATGAACCTGATTCAAATTTTGGGATGGGCCGAATACTTACCTTGGGCTATGCCGGTTATTTATGCACAGGGGAAGGAAGCCCTGACACCGGTCAGTTTTTGGATCGTGTACCTGACCGGCCTGTTAGGCATACTCGGGACGTATTTCTGGTGGAAGTATGCCGACCAGAACCGGTAAAGGTACCCATCGGCGAAAATCGAAAAATCAGTCAGTTTTTTTCCCCTTTATTACGAGTTCGGATTGCTGGTGAGAGCTGTGCTGAAAATTATTATTCATGATTTAATGATGATGGTTGCAGCTAAACCAATATCTGACAAGTGAAATCTCATGAAATGTTTTGATCCCAAATACAATATCCTGCCCAAGGTGGAGATTCACATCCACCTGGAGGGCGCCATCCGCACCCAAACCCTCATCGACATTGCCCGGGACTATGAGCTCGAACTGCCGTCCTATGATCCCGCTGAGTTGGATAAACATGTCAAGGTGCTTGACCAGATGCGCGACCTGAACGCTGTCCTTGCGGCGTTTGCCATCTTCCAGAACAGCATCACCTCGCCGGTAGTCGTCGAACGCATCGCCTGGGAGTTGTTCGATGATTCCGCCCGGCAGAACATCAAGCTGCTGGAAGTGCGTTTCTCACCCGATTGGGCCTTCCGCGGTCACCACCTCGATTGGGATGCCTGCCTCGAAGGGTTACTGCGTGCGGCGGGGCGGGCGGAGCATGAACTGGATATGAAGGTTGGATATATCGCCATCACCTCGCGTAACTTGGGACCTGAATCCTGCGTCAAGACGGTGGACTGGGCTGTTCGGCATCGCAAGGAAATCCTGGGCATTGACCTGGCGGACGGCGAGGAAATCCATCCCATCCGAGAGTTCGTCAAGCCGGTAATGAAGGCCAAGGAAGCGGGGCTCAAGGTCACTGTTCACACGGGCGAAAACACACCCGCTTCGGCGGTAATGGAAACCATCCACGCGGTGAACCCCGACCGGATCGGGCACGGCATCCACATCATCGATGACCTGTCCGTGGTGCAGCTGGTCAAAGCGCGCGGAATTACGCTGGAGGTCAACCCGTGGAGCAACTACTTGACCAATTCCGTTCGTCGTATCGAAGAGCATCCTCTCAAGCGGCTGTTCGACCTGGGGGTGAAGGTGACCATCAATTCCGACGACCCTGAAGTATTGGAAACTAACCTGAATAACGAGTATCGCATCGCACATGAGATTCTGGGAATGAGCATGAAAGAAATTGCCGTGTGCAACCGTTATGCTATCGAGGCGTCTTTCCTGCCCAGGGAGAAGAAACAGGCGGTGTTGGAGCGGTACTTTCTATAAATTCGGAGGAAATCATGAGCGATTATGTTTTGATCCTGAAAGGCAGTCCGCGCGAGAGCGGAAACAGCAGCACGCTGGCGGAGCAGGTTGCGGCGGGGGCGAAAGACAGCGGGGCGGAAGTCGAAAGCATTTCCCTGCACGAGCTGGACATTCGTCCCTGCGACGCGTGCGACTCATGCCGTGAAACGGGCGGCGTATGCGTCATCAAAGACGACATGCAAGAGCTGTATCCAAAGTTGCGCCGCGCACAAGCCATTGTGCTCGCCAGCCCGGTCTATTGGTTCACCCTCAGCGCGCAGGCTAAGCTGTGCATCGACCGCTGGTACGCTTTTGTGACGCCGGAGGGCAATGATTTGCGCGGCAAGAAGTTCGGCCTGGTGCTGACCTACGGCGATACCGACCTGTACACCTCCGGCGGCATCAATGCCATCCACACCTTCGAGTCGATGTGTAGATATTTGCGAACCGATATCGTCGGCATGGTTTATGGCTCAGCCGATAAGCCCGGCGAAGTGATCAATCAGCCTGAACTGATGGAAAAAGCCTACCAGCTCGGCCGGAAATTGGTCGCGTAATTTATTCTTCGATATGATATGACCCTCGACTTGTCCAACGCCCGATTTGCTTTTCTCGATCTGGAAACCACCGGCCTCTCGCCCTGGTTTGGCGACCGCGTATGCGAGGTGGGCATTGTCCTGACGGAAGGCAAGCGAATTAAGTCCACCTATCAACAGCTGGTTAACCCGGAGCGTCCACTTTCCCCGGCGGCAGCCAGCACCAATGGTCTGAGCGACGTGGACCTGCGCGATGCGCCTACTTTTTGTGAGATTGCTCTGGAAGTGGCAGCCCGCTTGAGCGGCGCGGTGGTAATCTGCCATAACGCGCAGTTCGACCTGCAATTCCTCGACAGCGAATTCCGAAGATTCGGACAGGAGATCACGGTTCCGAACCTGATCGATACCCTGATCATTGCCCGTAACCATTTTGATTTTCCATCCTATACGCTGTCGTCCATCGCCGAACAGTTTCTTATCCAAAAATCAGAAGCTCACCGCGCGCTGGCGGATGCACTGACCGATAAAGGAGTGTTCTTCGGGATGATGGATGCGCTTAAGCTAGCCGGTAAAACACTGGAGGATTTCATCGGCCTGTACAATTCACCAGCCTGGCCCAACGACGGCATCCAATTGCCGACCGCGCTGGGGGAAGCTATCTATGCCGGTAAACGCCTTGATCTCACCTATGTTGATAAAGGCGGAAAACGGACTTCGCGGCTGGTCACGCCTATTCAGGTAATGGGACTGGCGGATTACATTTACCTGCGCGCCTTCTGTCACCTGCGCAACAGTGAACGCACCTTCCGCCTCGACCGCATTGTCGAGATAAGACTGGAACCTTAGTGCCTGTATGCAATTTATGGAATTGGTCCGGGTACAGGCGTTGCGGTGGTCGAGTAGGCAGAGTGAAAGAAAAGTGGCACATCAAATGCTTTTTGTCGGTTGCGCAGATAGACGAAAATGGGTAAGATTAAATTGAGATGCGACGAATGTTGGTCCTTATCGTCCTGCTTATTTCGTGAACTCAGGCAAGCCTGACGGGTGCAACTACACCTGTCAGGCTTTTTTAGTCCTTTTGAAAGGAGATTATTCTTTATTGAAGAGATGCCGCCAAATTTCACTGAGAATCTGAACCATATGTACCACATTCCGGTTACTCACCGTTAACAAGGAGTAAGAATGCTTCAAACACCCTGGGAATACCGCTACGCAAACCGCACACAGCGGATGGGGAGTTCGGTGATCCGCGAACTGCTCAAACTGACCGAGCAGCCGGACATCATCTCCTTTGCTGGAGGGTTACCTGCACCGGAAGTCTTTCCGGTCAAACAATTCAAGGAAGCCTGCATCGAAGTGTTGGAAACCAACGGTGCGCAGGCGCTGCAATACGGCACCACCGAAGGATATCGCCCGTTGCGCGAGATGATCGCCCGGCATACGGGGCGCTACAGTGTCAATATCACCGCTGAAAATATCCTCATCACATCCGGCTCTCAACAGGCGCTCGATTTACTCGGAAGGTTATTCATCAATCAGGGTGATCACATCGTGGTCGAATCGCCCACCTATCTAGGCGCGCTCCAGGCTTGGAATGCCTACGGCGCGCAGTACATTTCCGTCCCTTCCGACGAAAATGGGATGGTCGTCGACGAGCTCGAAAAGGCGCTGCGCATTGGACCGAAATTTATCTATGTTCTGCCCAATTTCCAGAACCCGAGCGGCACGACCCTCAGCCTGGAACGGCGCATGAGGCTGGTGGAGCTGGCGGACCGATATGGCGTGCCAATTATCGAGGACGATCCTTATGGTCAACTGCGTTACGAGGGCGATCACCTGCCTTCGGTGGTTTCTCTGGATGCCCAGTATCGCGGCGATGAAATGGCATTCACCGGAAATGTGATTTACCTGAGCACGTTTTCCAAGCTGCTCGCACCGGGCATCCGTCTGGCATGGGTGATCGCTCCGGCGCAGGTCATCCGCAAGCTGGTAATGGCCAAGCAGGCTGCCGACCTGCACACCGCTACCTTCAACCAGATCGTCGCGTATGAAGTGGGCAAGGGCGGCTTCCTGGACGAGCACGTGAAATTCATCCGCCAGGTTTACAAGGAGCGGCGTGACGTCATGTTGGAAACGATGGAAGAGGTTTGGCCTAAGGAGACACGATGGACCCACCCCGAGGGTGGCATGTTCCTGTGGGGAATTCTGCCTCAGGACATGGATGCTGCGGAAGTCCTGAAGGTGGCATTGAACCAGAAGGTGGCTTTTGTGCCCGGCGGACCGTTCCACCCGAACGGCGGCGGGCAGAATACCATGCGCATCAACTTTTCCTATTCCACACCCGAAAATATTCGAGAAGGGATGACGCGGCTGGGGCTGACACTGCAAGATTTGATTCACAACAAAGGCTCCCATTAGATTAACTTCCGCAGGAGAAAATCCTGCGGAAGTTTTTTATTCCTCTTGAGGGAAGTACATCTTTTTGGATTAATGACCCAACAGGCCGGGTATTTCCGTCAGGGATTTGATGCTGGGACAGCCAGGCTGGTGAAAGATGCCGTCCGTATCCAGCAGCACGGGATGAATGCCTGCGCGGCGTGCGCCGATCACATCAGCAAAGAAATTATCGCCGATATACATGGTTTCACCGGGGGCAGTGCCAGTCTTGGCGAGTGTATAGTGGAATATCGCGGCTTCCGGCTTCTTGGAGCCCGCTTCACCGCCGGAGACAGTCACGCTGAAGAATTCCTCCAGCCCCAGTTTTCTCAACTCCTCCGAAAAGGGTTGGTCGCGGTTTGAAACCACACCCAGGAGATATCCCGCAGCCTTTAATTCAGCCAGAATGCCTCTAGTAGCAGGGTCTACCCAGGGCTCAGGTCTGTAGTTCTCGTTCATGTGCTGGTGAATGACCGGAGCCAGCCGCACAGCTTGCTCTTCCGAACAACTCATCGCGATGAGCTGCCGACGACTGTAGTTCAGCCAAAAATCGTCTGAGTCGGGGTGATCCAAGTTATCCTTTTGCAGGTCGGGCGAATTGGCGAAATAATAATTCTCCCAGCGGCAGACCAATACACGCTGATCACGCGAAGTCGGAACGCCGAGTGATGCAGCGGTGTCCATGAAGTAGACCCTACCGGCCGGCCGGCTAAAACGCAAGGTACCGTCCAGGTCAAAGAAGACAGCACGAATTCCGTTCGGTGAAAGCATCTACCCCCCGATCTCGTTCATGGCGCGATTGAGAGGGATGAGTCCTTCAGCCAGGCCATGCCCCCAGGGTTTGTCCCAGACTCCCTGAAGGATCATATCCCGCAGATCATCCTGTGTGGCTCCGTTTCGCAACGGAGTAAGCAGGTCAATTTCCTTTTCCCTTAGCAGGCACATGCGCAGAACTCCATCCGATGTGAGGCGGGCACGGGTGCAGGCGGCGCAAAATGGAACGGTGACCGAGGAGATGAAACCGATCTCTCCCTGGGCGTGAGGGATGCGAAAGATGCGGGCCTCGCCGTCGTAATCATTCGTGGTTTCAAGTGGACCGAATTCGCTTTCAATTTGTTCCTGGATATGCGCGGCAGTGATGAGCTGGCTGGTCTGAAGGTCGGTAACCCCGGCGAATGGCATCATTTCAATAAAACGCATCTGCCAGGGGCGGTCAATGGTCAATGCAGCGAGGTCAATTACATCCTCTTCGTTGTATCCTTTGACGATCACGGCGTTGAGCTTCACGGGGCTTAATCCGGCTTTTTCAGCAGCGAGGATTCCAGTCCATACATCTTCCAGCTTTCCCCAGCGGGTAAGCCGTTTGAATTTGTCGGGGTTGAGCGTGTCGATGCTGACATTGACCCTCTGCAGGCCGGCCTCTTTCAGCGGCTGCGCAAGGCGCGCGAGCAGTACGCCATTGGTGGTCATTGAGATGGATTTAATTCCCGGGGTGGAGGCGATGCCGCGAATAATTTCCACGACATTGGCGCGCACGGTTGGTTCGCCGCCCGTCAGACGGATCTTGTCAAATCCGAGGCTGGCAAAAAGGCGGGTGAGCAGCAGTATCTCGTCATCCTGCATCAGATCCGTGTTAGGGCGGAAAACCTGCTCTTCGGGCATGCAATAGATACAGCGCAGATTGCAATGATCGGTGAGAGAAATGCGAAGATAATGAATACGGCGTCCAAAACGGTCGATAGCCATAATTCTCCTGTCTACCAGTAAACAAGTTTATTATACACTTGACCCAGGCGTATTTTCTTGTTTTACCAAAACAGCGCCGTAAAGCTCCCTGCTTCACTGTCCTGCTGGCGCAGGCCAGCACAGGAAGGCATGGGGAGCCGTCACCGAGCTGCCGGGGTTTGTTCCCTAAATTATGCGGGTATTCATCGACTTGAGTTATTTCGCCCGATCCTGTATTGGATTTATTTGACGGTATTTGGAAGACATGCTATCATGATGTCAATCATTATTATTGTTGTTGGTCCATATTTATTCTCGCATTTATCTTGAAAGGAGTTATTATGAGCGCCGATTTTATTGCGCGCATCGTTGGTCTTTTTGTTTTTGCGTTTGTTGGGGGGTACGTCGGTTTCTGGCTGGGTAACATAACTCAAGATAATATTGCGCTTTACACCGTTGTCCTTACCCTGGTTGGCGCCTTATTCGGTCTGGTCGTTACTCCATATTTCACCACCCGACCCGCACGTGGACTGCGATCACTGATGAAGCGTGTTTCACCAGAAACACTTTTCTCAGCCCTTATCGGGCTTGTTTCGGGCTTGATCATTGCTGCCTTGTTGACATTTCCACTTTCGACATTGCCAGACCCTTTAGGTAATATTCTCCCATTCGTTTCAGTATTGTTCTTCGGGTATTTTGGCATCCTGCTTTTCGTGATGCGCCAATCTGATATCATTGGTGTACTGCGCTCCATCTTTGGGCGTTCAACCGGGGACCCGACCCAGCCGGGAAATTACCAATCGGCGAAATCCATCCTCCTCGATACCAGTGTCATCATCGACGGGCGTATCACTGACATCGCCCATACCGGCTTCGTCCCGGGGTCGTTGCTCATTCCTCGTTTCGTCCTGAATGAGCTGCAATACATCGCGGATTCGCCAGATTCGATGCGCCGACAACGCGGCCGGCGCGGCATGGAAGTGTTGAGCGCGCTCCAAAAAGAGCCCAATGTCTCGGTGCGCATCAGCGACATCGACGTAGAAGGCATGCGCGAGGTGGATGACAAACTGGTGGTGCTAGCCCGCCAATTGAAATGTCCCATCCTGACCAATGATTACAACCTGAACCGCGTCGCGGAACTGCAGGGAGTCACCATCCTGAACATCAACGAGCTGGCCAATGCGGTCAAATCCGTGGTGCTGCCCGGAGAGGTGATGAACATCCAGATCATTCAGGAAGGTAAGGAAGCCAATCAAGGTGTAGGTTATATGGACGACGGTACCATGGTGGTGGTGGAAAGTGGCAACAAATTCATCAACCAAACCAAGACGGTTACCGTTTCCAAAGTCCTGCAAACCGCTGCTGGCAGGATGATCTTTGCCAAACCCGAAGAATGACCTTCGCTGTGGATTTATTTACTGCAGAGACGCGGCTGATCCCGCGTCTCTTTTGTCCTGTGGTTTATAATTGTGCCACTTGATGGGAGTGACAGGAGATATCAATGATCCGCCTTTACAATACCCTCACCCGCAAAAAAGAAGACTTCCAGACGCTCGAACCAGGCGTTGTGAAGATGTATGTCTGCGGAGTGACTGTTTATAACGATGCCCACGTCGGCCATGCCATGTCCGCGCTGGTGTTCGACATTATTCGGCGTTATCTTGAGTTTCGCGGCTACAAGGTCAACCATGTCATGAATTTCACCGATGTGGACGACAAGATCATCAATCGCGCCAACCAGCTTGGGAAGGATCCCTTTGTGCTGGCGGAAGGCTATATCAACGATTACCGCCAGAATCTGGCTGACTTGAACGTGATCCCGGCCACGGTCAATCCGCGCGCCACACAGGAAATAGTGAACATCATCGGCATGATCCGCGAATTGGGAGAGAAGGATTACGCTTACGAGGTCAATGGCGATGTTTATTTCCGGGTCGCGAAGGATTCCGACTATGGAAAACTTTCAGGCCGCAAACTGGAAGACATGCAGTCTGGTTCACGAATCGATGTGGATGAGCGTAAGGAAAGCCCGATGGACTTTGCCCTATGGAAATCCGCCAAACCCGGTGAACCAGCCTGGGACAGTCCGTGGGGCAAAGGCCGGCCCGGCTGGCACATCGAGTGCTCGGCCATGAATTTGCACCATCTTGGCGAACAGATCGACATCCACGGCGGCGGCAACGACCTGATCTTCCCACATCACGAAAATGAGATCGCCCAGACCGAATCCCTGACCGGTAAGCCGTTCGCCCGTTATTGGATTCACAATGGCATGCTGCAGCTCGGCGGGGAGAAGATGTCCAAGTCGCTGGGGAATATCATCAGCATCAAGGAATTCCTGTCGAAACGGGATTCGGATGTGATGCGCATTCTGGTCTTGAATGGCTCTTACCGCGCGCCTTTGATGTTCAACGACGAGACACTGGACGCCGCTGAAAAGGGACTCGAGCGGATAAAGTCTGCACTAAGGCCGGCTTCAGTAAAGTTCAGTTCCACCCCGGCGGAGGTGTTGTCCCCTCTTGCAGCGCAGGTGCAATCCACTCGGGGCGGATTCACATCCGCCATGGACGACGACTTCAACACCGCCGGCGCGCTCGGGATACTCTTCGACCTGGTGCGCGCGGTCAACACCGCCCGCGACCTCGGCGCGGACGACATGCAACTTAAACCCGCCCAGGACACTCTACGCGAACTGACCGGAGTCTTTGGTCTGAGATTGACCGAAAAAACCGGTTCCGGCGATGCAGATAAATTCGTCAACCTGTTGGTCGAAGTCCGCAGCGAGGTGCGCAAGCAAAAACTATGGGCGATGTCAGACCTGATCCGCGATCGACTAAAGGAGTTGGGCGTGACCATCGAAGACGGCAAGGAAGGCACGATCTGGCGCTGGGGTTGATCCAGACAGTAGATTTGGAGGAGCGATGCTCGGCGTCGCCCCTTTTTTTTCACCAAGTGGTGCATCAAAATAAAAAAAATGAACACCAAATCATTCCTCCTGGCCAGCCTGTTCCTGCTCGCTGCCTGTTCTCCCGCAGTGATGCCGACTGTTGAATCAACCTCCACGACTATTCCGCCGTCTCCCACCTTGCAGCCTCCAACGGCAACACCGATTCCTCCGACCGAAACACTGATTCCTGCCACAGCAACACCGATGTTCGAGTACGAGCGTCTCTCTCCAACGGCCATCCGTGTCGATGGTGTTGTGATCACGGCGGATGCCGTCCTGTCACTGGAAAAATTCGAGCTGACCTATAACTGGTCCATTCCTGCTGCGTTGTCTGGGAAGGTGGTTTCTGGCGCATCGGAGACCACCTTCAAGTTTCCTGACGGCCCGGAGATCACGCTACAACCCAATTATGGTGGAGGCGGGGGAGGCGGCGGTGCCCAGGGTTATGAGACCGGTTCTGCAATGCAGGGTTACCTGGTCAAAACTGCGCTCGAATCAGGCCAGTTGGTCCACCTCATTGCGTATGCGACTCTCGACCCGTCCACAGGCGTGACAAAGCCGGTCCCTTTCGAGTTTTACTTGTTGGTGCAATAAAGAAATATGTCCAGACGCAAAGACAGGACAATCACGACCGAGATCTCCAGATGTACCCAGAAGACCTTTTATTTTCATCGATAGGCCAAAGCACTGATAAAATTGAAGATAATAAATCATGAATGACTCGCGATCCGCATCCACACTCATTGTTGTCAAGCCCACTTTCCTGCGGCAAAAAGCGTTCTATGCGATTTTTGTAGCGATCATTTTTATAGCCAGCTTGTTTCTGGCATTGGTCATGCTGGAAAATGGTATTTCCTTCCTGAGACTCCCAGCGAGCCTATCTAATTATGTAATCGGCGCAGCGTTTATCCTTGTTGGAGTACTGGCAATCGCCGGGTCGCTGGTGATCTTCCTGCCGGCATTGAACCAGGTCCGGCTGGCTATCAATCTCGAACGTCAGGGCCAAGTCGTCGAAGGGATGGTTGTTGAGAAGTATCTCGAAAAAGACAAGGATAATAAACGTTATGGATTCATTGCCTGTGTGTTCAATGGCAATTACCTGCTCGAGCAGAATATCAATACGACTGAATATATGAAACTAAATGAGGGCGATCAGATCAACATCCGCTGCCTCCCGAATAATTCGACCATCGCCAGGCTGGAGAACGCCCACGCCCGAATCGCCCCGTGATCTCTTCCCCGCGTCTGACTTCGACCCCTGGGCTGAGAGCTACGACCGGGTTGAACGTGACCTATGAGCAAGTTTCCTCATGTGCCGGGGTCTATCTGATTCGCGGTTAATAAAAACTTCCGGGACTTTGGGCCTCAGAAGTTTTTATTAACCGGGTGAAGTGTTGTCAGATCATTCAGCTAGCAGGAGGATATTCTTGACGGCTTGACGATCCAGCTTTACGAAATTTCCAACCGTTCGGGTATCCTCATTTGTGCATTTGTTCGCCATCTCATCGATACGGTTGTCTTTGATTCCCAAATCGGTCAGTTTGGTTCCCAGGCCGATGGATTGGAAAAAACCTTCCATTTTTTCAATGCCACTCTGCGCCACCGCTTCGGGATTGAAAACATCCATTTCCACATTCCAGACCCGGACTGACCATTGGACAAAACGGTTTAGGTCATGGTGCAGGACATGCTTCATCCAGGCCGGGAAAACAACCGCCAATCCGGCGCCATGGGCGACATCATAAATCCCGCTGATCTCATGTTCGATATCGTGCGAGGCCCAATCCCCAACCCGCCCGGTATTGAGCAGATTATTGTGCGCGATCGTGCCCGCCCACATCAATTCCGCCCAGGCATCGTAATCCTGGGGATTGCTCAGGACCAGGGGAGCCTGGTCGATTAAGGTTTTCATGGTCGCTTCGAGCAGGCGGTCGGTGAAAGCCACGCGGCTGACATTGGTGAAATAGCGCTCCATCAGATGTGCCATGATATCCGCTATCCCGCAAGCCACCTGGAACTTGGGCAGGGAAAAAGCCAGTTCTGGATTGAGGATCGAAAAGCGCGGGTAGATCAGCTCTGAGTTGAACCCCCGTTTGAGCCAGCCATTTTCATTCGTGATGACCGATGCGGTACTCGCTTCGCTGCCCGCCGCTGGGATGGTTAGAACTGTTCCAACCGGCAGGGCTGCGACGAGTTGCCTCTTGCCTAGGAAAATATCCCAGACATCGCCTTCGATAACCGCCCCCATGGCAATCGCCTTGGCTGAATCAATCACACTTCCGCCGCCAACAGCTAGAATGAAGCCGAGCTGGTGTTCCTTGCATAATTTGATTCCTTCATTGACCAGGCCCAAGCGCGGGTTTGGCTTTACCCCACCGAGTTCAACCCAGTCAATTCCAGCTTTCTTCAGAGAGGCAGTTACCCGGTCATATAACCCCGAAGCCTTGATACTGCCACCACCAAAATGCAACAGGATCTTCCGGCTGTAAGCTGCCACCTCAGCGCCGACCTTTTCTTCAACGCCTCGACCGAAAATGATCTTGGTCGGATTCCGAAATTCAAAATTATCCATAATGCCGTTTCTCCTTATATGCTTTCATTTTAGATGGACTTGTCAGATTGAAATCTGACCATCCATAAGTCTCCAGTTTACCAAACCGAAGTCTCTATGATACTATAACCAAGATACTCAAACAAGCCGCGGTTCAGGAGAATGATCAGATGAGTGAGCGAATCGATGTATATCGCCATGTGGTGTTTTTCAAATTTCATGATCTGGTTGGCAACGATAAGGTGGAATCGATTGTGGCCGCCTTCCGCACTCTGTGCGCCGAACTCCCTTTCGTCCAGGATTTTGAATGGGGTCGCAATTCGAGCCCGGAGAATCTAAACGAAGGCTATACCCATTGTTTCATTCTGACCTTTGCCGATGAAAAAGGCCGGGACACTTACCTGCCACATCCCGCACACCAGGCTTTCTGTAAAGATTATCTGGACGAAAACCTGGAAAAGGTGTGTGTGATCGATTTCAAAGCGAATGATTGAATTGGGGAAAACGACCTTGGATTAGCGGCATGTTTTTATTTTTCAAGAGGCAATGAAATAAGCATTGATGTACCTTGTCCCGGCTTGCTCTTGGCGGTTAGCGTGCCGCTATGAGCTTCCACCAGGTGTTTGGCAATCGCCAGCCCCAGGCCCATGCCGCCCGAGTCGGTGGATTTGTAGAAACGCTCAAAGATGTGGGTCAATTCTTCGGCAGGAATTCCGGGGCCGGTGTCTTGAACTTCGATCAGTGCGCGACCGTCACCCTGAGTGTAGCGGATGGAGACCACACCGCCCAAAGGAGAGTAACGCAGTGCGTTGGCCAGCAAATTGGAGAGCACCTGGCGGATCCGCCCGGGATCAAGTTCCAGCCAGGGAAGGTCATCCACCGCTTCAACGACCAGCGTCACCCCGGCTGAATCAGCCTGGGATTGGAACGCCGCCGCCGTGTCCCGGATTAACATCCGCAGATCGGTGGGTTCCTTCTTCAGTTTCAATGCCCCGGATTCAGCCAGGGCCAAAGTCCGCAGATCCTCCACCAGCTTCGAGAGCGTCACGGTCTCATTCAGTAGGGAGCGCAGGTTGGCCTCGTCGGCAGGATAAACTCCATCCAGCATCCCTTCCAGGTTGCCCTGGATAACCGTCAGCGGTGTATGAAGTTCATGGGTCACGTCCGCCAGCAGATTGCGGCGCTGTTCGTCTGAAAGATGCAGACGGGAAGCCATGTTGTTGAAAGCTCTTGCCAGCGAACGAACTTCCTGAGGTCCGCGCTCATTCACATGGACAGCATAATCACCTTCGGCCACATGGTCAGCGGCATCCAGCAGATCATCAAGCGGTGTGAGAATGCGGCGCATCCCATAACTGCCAACGAGGGTAACCGCCAAGATAAGGACTGCCAGTCCCACGAGAACGGGGATCCCTAACGGGAGATCAGTTAAGGATGGGCTTACCTGCCCCAGGACGCGCGCGATGAAGATCAGTGCTGAAAGGAATAAGCATAAGCCAAAGACCAGAAAACTGACAAACACCACGCCGCAGCCCAGCCTGAGGAAGAAAGGGCTATGTCGGCGGCGATTCTTTCCGGGCGGCCAGGGAACATCATCGGGCCACCAGGGTGGGCGAGGATGCCGCTCGAAATACCGACGGGAGAATCGGTGTTGTGATTCCTGAGGTTGCTCGGAGGGTTTCGGGGATGGATTCGTCATCGGTCGGTGAATTTATATCCCACGCCATAGACGGTCAGAAGATAGCGCGGCTCGGAGGGGTTGGGCTCGATCTTGCGGCGGATATTCTTGACATGTGCATCGATGGCCCGTTCGTAGGATTCGAATGCCACACCGCGCAGCGCTTCAAGCAATTGGGCACGGGTGAACACCCGGCCGGGATAGCGGGCCATATCAGCCAGGAGCTGGAACTCGCTCGGCGTGAGTTCTTCGATTTCGCGCCCTTCGGCAGTGACGCGCATGCGAGGCAGGTCGAGGGTCAGATCGGCAGCGCGGATGGTCTCCGGGCTGCTGGCGGAATAATTTTCAACGCGCCGGAATACAGCCCGCACGCGGGCTACCACTTCCTTGGGGCTGAACGGTTTGGTGATGTAATCGTCTGCGCCGAGTTCTAGCCCGATAAGCTTGTCCGACTCTTCGGAACGGGCGGTCAGCATGATGATGGGCACGTTGGACAGCTTGCGCAGTTCACGGGTGACGTCGAGTCCGTCCATGCGCGGCAAGCCAAGGTCGAGCAGGATCAAATCGGGTTTTTCGGTGCGGGCTGTTGCGAGGGCTGACTTCCCATCCACGGAGGTGCGCACACCAAAGCCGGCGCGTTCAAGGTAATCACGCAGCAACTTGGTGATCTTGGGTTCGTCGTCCACAACAAGGATGGTCTTCATCGTAAAAGGTTTAACCGTGGCCGCCGATTGACGACCACGGTTTGATTATAGTTGACTCGAGCTTACTTTTGGGTGGGGTTCTCGTCAGCCTGTTCTTTGCCACCGTGAGCGCGCTTGTGCCATTCATCGAACATGGGCGGCACGCCATTTCCGGAGTCTCCACTCCACGGGCCATGATGCATGCGATGCCCTTCCCAACGGCGCGGCCCCCACAGCATGACGCGGAAGGCATGGAAAGCCATGAAGATCAGGAATAGACCGATCAACGGGACGAAGCAGCCAAAGGGGAAAAGGAAGGGTGGCCATCCGTAGTAATAGGGGTAGGGTACTGGAGCAGTATTACCCGAGGTTTGGGATACGACCACTGCGGCGTGGGTCACCCCTGACTCGTAGGCCATGAAAGCGATGCCCGCAATAGCGGCCAGCAACAACAGTCCGGCCACGATGCGTAAACCAATATTTTTGTTCATTTTCGTTCTCCTTGATTAATGTTTGATTTCCTATGAAATCCTGACCAAAGTATAGGATTCAGTTGTGAAGTGAGTGTGAAGGCAGTGCGAAGAACTGATGCAGGCGAAAGCAGGGTAAAATCATCTTCATGAAAGAATTCATCTATGGACGCAACCCGATTTATGAAACTCTGCGCGTCAAACGGCGGCAGGTCTTCAGCCTTATGGTGGCTGAAGGGGCGCAGGAAAAAGGCCGCCTGAGTGAGATCCTACAGATGGCGAAGGAACGCAAGATTCCCATTCAGCCCGTAACGCGCGCGCGCCTCGACAAGCTCTCAGACAGCGCGCAGGGCATCGCCGCCGAAGTGGATGGCTACCCCTATGTCAACCTTGTAGATATCTTTTCCAGGGCAGAACGTCTCAGCGAACCGCTGTTCGTGTTGATCCTCGACACCATCCAAAATCCCCAGAATCTGGGGTCGCTCATCCGCACCGCGGAAAGCGTTGGCGTGCACGGCGTGGTTATCCCCGGCCATCGAGCGGCGGAGGTCACACCGGCGGTCGTCTCAGCCTCCGCTGGAGCGAGCGAGCATATGCTCATCGTGCAGGCGAACCTGGCGCAGGCCATGGATGAACTCAAGGCGGCAGGCGCGTGGATCGTCGGGCTGGATGAAGACCCGTCGTCGCTGAGCCCGGACAAGGTGAGTCTGACCGGCGCGCTGGCGGTGGTGGTCGGCTCGGAGGGTGAAGGACTGCGTTCGCTGGTGAAGCAAAAATGTGATTTCATCTTGCGGCTGCCCATGCGCGGTCAGATCGAATCGCTCAACGCCGCAGTCGCCGGGTCAGTCGTACTGTATCTGGCATATCTTGCCCGCAATCGTTCATAATCCATCAAGGAGTTAGTTGATATGGCAGAAGGCACAGTCCATTTTCCGCGCGGATTTTTGTGGGGCACCGCCACCGCCGCGCATCAGGTGGAAGGCAACAACACCAACAACAACTGGTGGGCGTGGGAACAGCAGGAGGGGCGCATCCTCAACGGCGACAAATCGGGGTTGGCCTGCGACTGGTGGGGCGGGCGTTGGAAAGAGGACCTCGACCGCGCCGCAGAGACCGGGCAGAACGCGCACCGTTTGTCGATCGAGTGGAGCCGCATCCAGCCGGCGCCTGACCGTTGGGATGAGGAGGCGATTGAACGCTACCGCCTCATGCTGCGCGGCATGCTCGAGCGGGGGCTGATGCCCATGGTGACGCTGCACCATTTCAGTAATCCGATTTGGCTGGAAGAGCAAGGCGCCTGGGAGAATGATGATACGCCGCAGAAATTTGCCCAATTTGTGCGCAAGTCGGTGGAAGCGCTCAAGGAGTACGTCAACTATTGGGTGACGATCAACGAACCAAACGTCTATGCGTTTGGCGCCTATGTGGAGGGGACTTTCCCTCCCGGCAAGAAGGATCTCAACGCGGCGTTGCCCGTGATGGTCAATCTTGCGCGCGGACACGCCCTGGCCTACTGGATCATCCATGAACTCCAGCCGGAAGCGCGGGTGGGCTTGTCCATGAATTACCGCTCCATCTTTCCGGCCGGTAGTTCACCGCTCGACAAATGGGTGGCGGGATTCCAATCGAGAGCGTTTAACGACATGTTTCCGCATGCGGCAATGGATGGAAAGTTGCGCCTGATCTACAAGACTGTGAAAATCCCTGAGATGGCTAAGACGCAAGACTTCTTGGGTGTCAACTATTACACCCGCGATCTTATCTCCTTTGACCTGCGCCATTCCGGTTCCTTTTTCGGCCATCGCTATTATCGTCCTGACGCCGATCTCTCGGGTACCGGCTTTCTCGCCCTCGAACCGGATGGATTTTACGAAGCGCTCAAGTGGGGCTTGCAGTTCAACGTCCCCATGCTGGTGACAGAGAACGGGGTCGAGGACGCTGATGATAAAATCCGTCCGCGCTATATCGCTGAGCACATCATGAAAATGTGGCGCGCCGTCAACTTCAACTGGCCGGTCAAGGGTTACTTCCACTGGTCGTTAGTGGATAATTTTGAGTGGGAGCGCGGCTGGTCCCAACGCTTCGGGTTGTGGGGACTCGATGTGGCGACCCAGGTGCGCATCCGCCGTCCTTCGGTGGATTTCTATGCCGAGATCTGTAAAGAGAATGGATTATCGTCTGCAATGGTGGCAAAGTATTGTCCCGAAGTGAAAAGTAAGTTGTTCCCGAATTAGATTGACCACTAAGTGTCACTAAGCAGCACGAAGGTAAGACCAGAACCCCCTTCGTGACACTTTGTGTCCGCTCGCCCCGCGTTCTTCGCGGGGTTGTGGTCCAACCTTTTTTACTTTCCTATGATCACATCATTTACTGAACCTCGCGTTGTTATTCGCCCCATCCTGCCATCCGACACGCCTGACGTGCTCGAGTTCTGCAAATACATCTGGGAAGGGAATGACTACATTCCTTATGTTTGGAACGAGTGGCTGGCGGACCCAAAAGGTCACCTCTTCACGGCTGAATTTGACGGACATGCCGTGGGCATCGCGCGCGTGACGCATCTCGCGCCTAAACAGTGGTGGTTCGAAGGGCTGCGGGTCAACCTGGATTTTCACGACAAGAAGATCGGTTCGCAGATTCACGAATACATCACGGATTGGTGGCTGGCGAACGGCGACGGCACCGTCCGGTTATGGTCCAATTCCAAGCGAGTCAAGGTACATCACCTGTGCGAACGGCTGGGATTTATCCACAAGCAGGAAGTCACCTTTTACGCGGCCACACCGCTCGATGAGCCGGTCGATTCCTTCGTGCCTGCCAGGGTTGACGAAATTCCTGAGATGACAGAATTCGCCCTCCGCTCCACGTCGCTGTCCGTCGCCGGCGGGATGATGGACATGGGTTGGCAGCCAGTCGTGCCAAATGAAGAAACATTTCGCGGTGCGATTACCCATGGTGAAGGGACTTTCCTGTGGTGGCATCGACGGCGCGGGCTGGTCGGATTGTGGGAAGATGATGACGAGCCGGCCATGCATCCCATGGTGGGCTTGGCTGCCTGTGAAGTCGCAGATTTGCCGGCTCTCCTGCTTGATATCCGCCGATTGACCGCGAGGGATGACAGGCACAAGATCGTTTGGAACGCCTGTATCAACTCTGAGTTGGATGCAATTTTGCTCTCCGCCGGATTCAATCGCGAATCGGATCATTCCAATTACCAGTTTGAAAAAACCCATTCCACGCGACCATGATGGAGCTGCCTCCCCGGTTTATTGCGAATATAAAGAATTACTTCGGTGAAGAGGGAATAAACTGGCTTTCCCGCCTGCCTTCACTCATCGATCATGCCATTCAGCGGTGGAATCTAAGCGGCATCCAGCAAATTGAAGATCTATCAGTCAACTATGTATCATTCGCCCGGCGAGGCGGTGACGAGGTCGCGCTGAAGATCGGCGTGATCAACCACGAGTTCATCAGCGAGATGACCGCCCTGCGCATCTTCAACGGGGACGGCGCGGTGAGAATGTTGGAAGCCGATACGGACAATTACATGTTCCTGATGGAACGCGTGCGCCCCGGAACGATGCTGGTCACGCTGGAGGATGATGAACGCCGCACGCACATTGCCTGCGACGTGATGACTCATCTCTGGCGCCCCGCGCCGGAAGGACCGCTGATTCAACTGTCCGAGTGGTTTGAAGGGCTGAAGGGGCTGCGCGTCCGTTTCAATGGCGGGACGGGTCCGTTTCCCGAGAAGCTGGTCGCACGGGCCGAATCGCTTCTTCCGGAGTTATTCGCCGACCCTAGCCCGCCCGTGCTCTTGCATGGGGATTTCCATCACTTCAACATTCTCTCGTCCGAGCGCGGGTGGCTGGCCATCGATCCCAAAGGCGTGATCGGCCCGGCCGGTTACGAAGTGGGACCACTGCTCATGAATCCGTCGGGGGATTTTCTGGAGAGGCCGGACCCGGTGCGTCTCACCGAACGGCGCCTCGCCATCCTGTCCGAACGGTTGGGGCTTCCCCGCGACCACCTGCGGGATTGGGGAATATGTCATTCTGTAATCTCCGCGTGGTGGGACCTGACCGACGAAGGTACCGGTGGGGAATATTCCATCGGCTGTGCGGAAGTCATTGCGAAGGCAAGGGTCTAAAGTAAAAATCCAGCAGGGAATAAATTTGTTGAAGGTCATATTGACAAGTCTACAAATAAGACTATAATTATCTTATATAGGACACCATGATCAGCCACCTGCTTTTGATCAATTTCCGATGGAAATACAAGCAATTGTCAGCGAGCAAATAAATAAACCCAGCCTTTTATATAGGCTGGGTTTATTTATTTTTCGAACAAGAAAGAAGGAGGCTATTTACAGAAGGTAAATAAAAACCGCCTTACCGTAATTTCAAACCACCATTTTCAAATTCATTCGCCAAAAGAGGAGTAATAAAATGGTCACCAGAAAATTAATAACATCAGCCTTGCTATTTGCATTTCTGGCTGGAAACACAATCTCAGTCCAAGCCGGTCCTCCTGATCCAATCGGTCCCGTGGAAGTGTCCGCTGCGGTGTATTCAGATGTATCTGGACCGTTAAGTGATCTGACAGGTCTGGCACCCGCCGCGCCCGATGGAAAAGAAAAAAAGGAAAAGCCCATACGTGTGCTGCCCAACATGGGGAATTCCCTTAATCAGGACGATGGTGCCCTGCAAACATCTGCCGGACCATTGGCGGGCACAACCAGTGGTTTGAATTTCGCGGGTGTCGGCCAGGGAGATTACGGATTCTCCGATCAATATGCTCCTCCGGATACTGTTGGTGCGGTCGGTGCGACTCAATATGTGCAATGGGTCAATACCTATTTTGCTGTATTTGATAAGGCAACCGGCGCTATTGCCCCAGGTTTCCCCAAAGCCGGCAACAGCCCCTGGGCCGGATTTGGCGGCGGATGCGAGACCAACAATGATGGCGATCCGATCGTCCAATATGACAAGCTGGCCAATCGCTGGATTTTGACACAATTCTCAGTTTCCACTTTGCCCTACCTGCAATGTGTGGCTGTTTCACAGACATCGGACGCGACCGGCGCCTATAACCGCTACGCATTTTCCTACGGCAACAGCCAGTTTAACGATTATCCCAAAATGGGTGTGTGGTCCGATGGATATTACATCAGCTACAACATCTTCAATAACGGCAAGACGTTTGCTGGAAGCAAGGTTTGTGCGTTTGATCGAAATGCGATGTTGAGCGGTGCAGCGGCGACCCAGCAATGTTTCCAACTCAGCAACAGCTACGGCGGGTTGCTTCCTTCCGACCTCGATGGTACGACTGCACCTCCGGTAGGATCACCAAACTTCTTCCTGAACTTCGGAGCCAATTCGCTCAATCTGTGGAAATTCCATGTCGATTTTGCGAACTCGGCCAACACCACCTTGACCGGTCCGACCAACATCCTGGTGGCTTCTTTCAACGCAGCCTGCTCTGGCGGTGGCGCTTGTATCCCGCAGCCTAGTACTTCAAACAAACTGGACTCGCTCGCTGACCGCTTGATGTACCGTCTGGCATACCGGAACCTCGGCGGAACTGAATCTTTGGTGGTTAACCATTCCGTTACTGTGGGCAGCAAGAGAACCGGCATCACCAGCGTCCGTTGGTATGAGGTTCGCAATCCCAATGGAACGCCATCTGTTTTCCAGCAGGGTACACTCGGCACCACCGACAAGATTCACCGGTGGATGGGTAGTATCGCCATGGATAAACAAGGCAATATCGCGCTCGGCTACAGTGCCTCTAGCAGCTCGGTCTTTCCCAGCATCCGCTACACCGGACGACTAGTTACTGACCCGCTTGGCACGATGCAAACGGAGAATATCCTCCAAGCTGGTGGCGGATCTCAAACGGGGAACCTGCACCGTTGGGGTGATTACAGCGCCCTAACCGTTGACCCGGTCGATGACTGCACATTCTGGTTCACGACGGAATACTTAAAGGCCAGCGGTTCCTTCAACTGGAGCACTCGCATCGCCTCGTTCAAATTCCCGGGTTGCCAATAACGATTCCCCTGTTGGAATAAACATAGTTACGCAACTAATGGCAGACTCAACCGAGCCTGCCATTAGGTTAATTTGACCCTTTGGCGAGAATTGACCGCTGATGGCACCGGCGGGTAATATTCCATCGGCTGCGCGGAGGTCATCACGAAGGGAGGGGTTAAAAAGTAGGTCACATTTCAAACGTGACCTACTCTCTATTCACTATTCTCTACTCTCTAAATCACTCCCAGCTTCTTTCCTACTGTCTTAAAAGCCGCGAGACCTTTATCCAGATCATCCGTCGAATGTGCGGCAGAGATCATCACGCGGATACGCGCCTTGCCCTGCGGTACGGTGGGGAAGCCGATGGACATGGCGAACACACCCGCTTCGAACAGCTCGCGGCTGAACTGCTGCGCCAGCGGCGCCTCGCCCAGCATGACCGGTGTGATGGGTGTCTCGCTGGCGCCGGTGTTGAAGCCGAGCGTCTTCATCTCCGCTTTGAAGTATTTGGCGTTGCTCCACAGCTTGTCCACCAGTTGAGTCGAATCCTCGAGCAGGTCGATCGCTGCCAGGCAGGCCGCTGCATCGGGCACAGTCACCGCGGAGGAGAACAGAAACGGGCGTCCGCGCTGGCGCAGCCACTCGATGATGACCGCGTTCCCGGCCACCACGCCGCCCACCACGCCGAAGGCTTTGGAGAGTGTGCCCACTTCCACGTCCACTTTGCCATGCAGGCCAAAGTGGTCGACGATGCCGCGTCCGCCCTTGCCGAGCACACCTTCGCCGTGGGCGTCGTCCACCATCAACAAAAGGTCATAGCGTTTAGTCACCTCGTAAATGGCGGGCAGTGGAGCGATATCGCCGTCCATGCTGAAGACGCCATCCGTGACGACCAGCGCCCGGCGGAACTGGGACAGGTTTTCCTTGATCTGTGTCTCCAGCGAGGCTGGGTCATTATGCTCGTAAGCGACGATCTTCGCCCCGGATAAGCGGCAGCCGTCGATGATCGAGGCATGGTTCAGCTTGTCGGAAAAGATAACGTCCTCCTTGCCCACCAGCGCAGGGATGGTGGCGAGGTTGGCGGTGAATCCGCTTTGGAAGGTGATGGCTGCTTCGACGCCTTTAAAAGCTGCCAGTCGCTTCTCAAGCTCGACGTGCAGGGTCATCGTCCCGGCAATGGAACGCACTGCCGCCGGACCGACTCCCATTTCGTCGGTGGCTTTTTTCGCCGCGGCGACGATATCAGGGTGGTTGGCCAGCCCGAGGTAGTTATTCGAGCAGAAGTTGAGCACCTTCTTGCCGTCCACCACCAGCCAGGCGCCTTGCGGAGAGCCGATGGTACGGATGCGGTTGTACAGCCCGGCCTTTTTGAGGCCGTCGATCTCCTGCGTGATCCAATCAGTTTTGGACATGTTTTCTCCAGAGAGCGGCGAATAGGGAATAGAGAGTAGTCGTTCAAAATTATTATAGCGATTTAATAAAGAAACGGTTGTCACATTTTCGTCGTGACAACCGTTTTGAAACTGATTTTCCCGGTGTTCTTAGCCGACTAAAAAGCTATTCTAATTAAAGCAATTCATTCACCTGAGTTTCTCACTTGACCCAATTTTCCACATTTTTACGAGTAAAAAGGAGAGTTTTGGGACACTAACCTGTTTAGGACCTATAAAGTCCCTATATCGGTGAAAACCCTGCTTAATTACTGGTTTCAGGACACTAATTTGAGAAACTCAGGTTCTAATTAAAGCAATTCATTCACCAGCCCTAGAATATACATGACCACCAGCAGGCCAAAAGCCCCAAGGAACTGAGCAGCGCCACTGATCTGACTTATTTCCGGTAGCATACCGGTGAGGATCGTCACCCCGATCGCCGCACCCAAATACCGCCCCAATTGAACGAGACCGCTTAGAACCGTTCTGTCCTCGCTGTTCACAGCATTTTGCGAATTGATCAGCAGGGTTGCCATGATTCCGCCTAGAACCAGCCCAAGGAAGCCGGTGACTACATTGAACATGACAAAGTTGCCGATACTGATGGCATAGTACATCAGCCCAGCGCCAATGACTGACAATCCCCATAATATTCTCGGGAAGAATGATGGGAGTTTTGTCACCAACCGGCTGGTGATCATCAACCCGAAGGTAATACCCAGCATAAATACGAGCAGGACTTGACTCTCGTTGATGGTGAAACCTTGTTGTTCAAGGATAACGCTGCATAAAGGCAGGAGGGTTACCAACCCGTACATGATCCCGCCGGCAATCAGCGAACTTATGATCGATCGCCGCAGGATCTTGTTACGAAAGAATGATACTTTTATCACCGGATCATTGTGGTGAGATTCATTCCATACCAGAACAATGGCTGAAATTACTGCACCCAGCAATAACAAGATTCCAGAAAGCTCAAGTTTTCCTTGATGGCTTACAGCATCGGAGAAACTAACAGTCAAGACACAGAAGATTCCAAAGACCAGCCCACCAACAATATCAATTTCTGACCAATGCACCTTCAGATTGGTTTGGGATGCTTGCTTTCCCAAAGCCACAAATAAAATTGCGACGAGAATCGCACCCAATGTAAGGATAAAAATCCAGTTCCAGCCGAATTGCTTGGTGATAAAACTGCCCAATAACGGACTTAATAGAATCGCCAAAAGCTGAACCATGCTGAAAATACCGATCATGCCACCTCGTTTTTCAGCAGAAAATTGGTCTGAAATCAGAGCAATGGAGGTGGGAATCATCATCCCTGCGCCCAGGCCCTGAACCACACGCGCGAGGATCAAGTACTCCATGGTGGAAGCCAGCCCGCCAAACAAGGTTCCAAGTGCGAAAATCCCCATACCGAGCAGGTAGAATTTCTTTTTCCCATATAGGTCTGCCAGTTTCGAGAAAATCGGAATGGTTAATAGGGAAGCCAGCATGTAACTCGAAAAAACCCAGCTATAGAGCTGTTCACCGCCGATCTCCGTGACGATGTATGGCATGGCCGTTGCCAGAACCAGTTGCATGACGCTGATGGCGAACATCCCAATGACGATACCGATGAATGTAATCATGATGAATGACTCCTAGTTATTGGCCGATTCTTGCAGGATGCGGATAATCCCATTGGAGCCGTCCACTTCCACCAACTGACCGTCTTTTAATAGGCTGGTGGCGTCATCGAGTCCGGAAACGCATGGGATGCCGTATTCGCGCGCCACTACAGCGCCATGCTGCAAAGCACCGCCAATTTCCAGGATGATGCCTTTGGCATTGATGAACAAGGGTGTCCAGCCGGGATCGGTGGCGCGGGCCACCAGGATCTCGCCGGGGAGAAGTTTCTTGTCGGCCGCACGGCGGAACACCTTGACTCGTCCCTGCACCACACCGGGGGAGATGGGCACGCCGCTCAGTTCGCCATCCATGGTGGCTTTTCGGGGCGGATAATAGATTTTCCCGCGCGAGTCGATGATGCGCGCCACTAATTTGCTTTTGCGAATTTTGTTAATCAGCGCCGAACGTTCTGCCGCCAGGGCGCGCAAATCCAGCGCGGAATCGGCCTGGGCGTGGTCGATATCAGCGATGGTCAGGTCAAAGATTTGCTCGGGCTTATCCAGGCGTCCGGCAGCGACAAGCGTTTGGGCCATCGCTAGCGCCTGTCGGCGGAATAGCGCGATCACCTTGATGGCATAATGCTTGGGCGTTTCGCGGTAGCCGCCAAAGGTAAGCCACCGGTTGTAATACCGTTCCAAGGCGCGGGCTTTGTTTTTGCCTTTTTTCAGGGCAATTTCATAGAGCGCTAGGTATGCCGCTTCGCGTTTGGCACGGGCATCGTCGAAAAACGAGCGGGAGCCATTCACCGACAGCGACATATTTTTGAGTTGTTCAAAGAATTGGCCGGGCTGTTCGCTCGGGCGCGGCGTGGCGGGGTCGATCTCGCCTGGGCAACGGAACCCAAATTCAGCCAGGAAGTGCTCCCAGCGGCGAACAAAATCAGGAGCAACGGAACCCTGCTCCAGGGAGGTTAAAAAATCCGCAGTGGATGCGAAGCGTTTGAGTTCCGGCGACGCAGCCAGGGCATACATCAATTCCCCCATTTCCGTCGTCTTATTGCCTGGCAGCGCAATCCCCAGATTGATGAGATGGTCCTGTACCTGAGCCGCTTCCTGCTTGAACAGACCCTGAAGGCGCTGTTGTGCGAGTTGCGCCGACAGAATCATCGGGATGCCATAGTCGCCGTAAAAGAAGGTCAGCAGATCGGTGAGCGCGACGGTTTGCGCCTGCAAGGAGTAGGCCTCGCCGGAGAATGTTTCAAGGCTGCGGATTTCCTCGGGCAGGGCGGACTGGTACTTTTGTAAGACGTGCGCGGGCCGGAAATACGCTTCGAGCACCCCGGTGGCCATCGGCAGCATCTTGAAAACCATTTGGCCCCGCATCGCCTTCAATTTCGCGGGCAGTTCGCCGCCGGTGTACTGTTTCATGTCGATGCCATCCAGAATTTCCGTCACGCGCGGGTCGCCCATGCTGCCCGGCGCCAGCGAGGCGTTTTTCATGCCCAGCATCCGCGCGTGCGAGATGTTCATGTAATAGCCGCCACCCGCCGTAAACGCGATACCGTCCAGCCCGATTGCGCCTTCCGCCACCGGCCCGCCAACCTTGTTCAGCACATGCGCCAGGAAATCCGTTCCCAGCACCGAGAGCGGCTCCTGCAAGCCCTGCTCGATCAGCTTCGAGTTGGCATAAAGGCGTTTTGGCTGCCCCGGCGCGGTGACCATCTCCGGCGGCAGGGGTAGGTAAGTGGTGATGGGGCGTGCCTGGAGGAGGAAAATCTTTCCACCCGAGATAGCCCACTCGATATCCACCGGTTTCTGATAATACGTCTCAACCTTTTCCAGCAGCCCGGTCAGTTCCAACACCTGTGCAGACGTGATGGATGTTTCCTGATGATAGTCACGAGTGATTTTGGTAGTTCCGCCCTCTTGATTTAACGTGACCACAGCCTGCTTTCCGCCGATGCGTGTCTCGATGATCTCATGCTTGACCTTATCCACCACAAAGACATCCGGATCAGCAATCCCGGAGACGACCGATTCGCCAAGTCCGTGGTTGGCATTGATCACCGTTTCGTCGTAGCAGTTATTGAGCGGGTTGAGCGAAAATGCCACCCCTGCTGCGTCGGCATCCACCTGCTGCTGGACAACCACCGCAATACGGGACTGGTCGAGTTTGAATCCGTGTTCCCTTTTATACAGGAATACCCGCTCATCAAAACTGGATGTGAACGAATGGAGTATTGCCGCTTCAATAACATCCATTGTCACCCCTAGTGTGGTTTCGTACCCTCCGGCAAACGACGCCCCTTCCATATCCTCTTCCGGTGAAGATGAGCGGACAGCCAACAGGTGGCCGGGATTGCTCTCCCGGAGTGTTTCCAACGCGTTCTCAAGTTCACTCTTCTGTTGTTCGGTGAATTGGAGATTACGACACAAGCCTTGGAGTGCTTTTGCCGAGTGCCCCATGCCATCGGCGTCAGCGTTAGTAATTTCTGCCCATGCTGGGGATGTTGTTAGTGAATCCAGCCACTGCTCGAAAAATTCTACCGTAAGCACAAATCCTGGCGGAACGGGCATCCCTGCGGTGGTCATTTGCATCAATGCCAATGCCTTGCCGCCAACCTGATCCACTTGTGGCTGTTCGCGTTCATTAAATGAATAAATTGTCTGCATTGTTTACTCCATTGAAATTCTGTAATCTTTATACTATAATAGTATAAAGATTACAGAATTATATATCAGCTTGTTGAATTGTCAACTGGGAATATTATAATTTTCTTGTTTCATGGTCATGGGAAGAACCCTCCAGTTTTCAATAACATTATGAAGAGGAGCATTACGGATGGATGGATTTGCACGTCGAAAAGAACAAAGCAAAGAAAATATTCGCAGGGCTGCTTGGGAATTGTTTAGCCAGTTTGGCGTTGATAAGGTGAGTATTGCGGATATCGCTCGAAAAGCAGACGTTTCTCCGGCTACGATCTATAACAATTTTGGCAATAAAGAAGGACTGGTGCGTGAGTTCGTAGCCGCAGCCGTAAATCAACTGACCGACCATGCTCAGGAAATATTGACATCCAAAAGGTCATACCGGGAGAAAATGACAGCATTTTTCCAGTTCATTTCCGGGATGGTGGCTAGCGGAAGGCCTCTGGATGCTGAAAGCATATTATTTACCGGTACTGTTGACCTTCAGAATGACCCTGATATAAAGAAAATACGCACGGAAGCGCAAGAAGAAATGATCCATTTGCTGTTGGGTTTGATCCGGGAGGGAAAACAGCAAGGGCAGGTGAATCCTGATCTAACCGAAGAAGCCCTCGGTGTTTATTTCTCCGCTTTCATGGAAATATTTACCAGCCCCAAACTTCAGCATCAGTATCATCATCAACCTGACCTGGTGCAGCAACTGGGCTCGCTCATGATCGATGGGCTTGGAAGGCGACCGATAAAAGCCAAGCGGTAAAACATTCCGTTGGCAAGTAAAAAACCGATTATTTTCTAATGGCTTTATAACTCCATACCCCCACCGCTGAAAAAACATACCAAAACATCAAATCTATCAGAAGAGTGACGGGATATATTTCACCAATGATGACTCTCGTACAGGGCACTACATCTCCGCATGGACCTGTGTATTGCAGGGTCTGCAAGGCTATGAGCGGGGCTCCGCGATACTGGTCCCAGGACACTTTCGATGTCCCCTCGCTTGTGACAAAAACGATAAGTGAAAGCAGGAATAGTACGGTTGCCAGAAAAACAACCGGGAGGGAAGGTTGCAGGAATTCAATCAGTTTTACTTTCATCGTTATCCTCATTTAGGCGAGGAATTTCAGCCAACAAGCCCAATTCGGCTAGCGCAGCGAGTACTTTGGGTTGTGCGCCGGGCTTGATGACCACCGTCACCGGTCCCAATTGTTCGCCAAGGAAACGTCCAGCCTTGGAGTCTTTCAATTCCTTCAGCACCTCGGGCTTGCTGACTTTCAGAACGACGAGATTCTCCACCTTTGCTTCAGTGCCGTTCGTCTCCCAGCGCTGGAGCGACTTTACAAAAGGAGGGGGAATCGGCGCGGAAGCATGTTTGCGAAGGATGGCGAGAAGCTGCTCGGTCTTGAGTCCCTGCCCTCTCGCCCTTTCAAGAGAAACCACGGTAACGTGATACCTGTACTCGTCCTGTTTTTCCTCGTCCCACTCGCAGAAGCGGGCGATCTGGTAGCGGGCGGCTCGCGGCACCAGACGCGGCACAGCAATCCGC
>Ga0315290_10000341_pt1 | contig 29933 bp, 19 predicted proteins | sample YL17G12_0_MG_FD_203627 | JGI IMG/M metagenome (GOLD analysis project Ga0315290, IMG submission 203627) | Sediment microbial communities from Yellowstone Lake, YNP, Wyoming, USA - YL17G12_0 | ecosystem: Environmental > Aquatic > Freshwater > Lake > Sediment | place: USA: Wyoming | collected... | reverse complement strand
GAAGGCCTGGCCCGACACGCCGCCGGGGAACTCGACCATCTCGCCGGCCATGACGCCGGAGAGTCCGTAGACGCGGGCAATGCCGTCGCCGACCTCGACGACGCGTCCGACCTCGCGCACGTCGATCCGCGACTCGTACTGCTCGATCTCAGCCTGGATGACGGAAGCGATCTCGTCGGCTTTGAATCTCATGGGCACTCCTATCGATGATCTGCTGGCGCAGATTCTCCAGTTGGGCGGCGAGCGAGGCGTCGTAGACGGTGTCGCCGACGCGGACGACGACGCCGCCGAGCACGCTCGGGTCGACGACCCGCCGGAGGACCGGCTCCCCTTCGAGGGTCTTTCGCAGGCTCTCGACGATGCGGCCGGCCGCGGCGTCTTCCAAGGGGGTGGCCGTGGTCACCCGGACGGAAACCCGGCCCAGCCTCCGCTCGTACCCTCGATGCACCTCGCGTTGAATGGCCCGGAGGCAATCCAGGCGCCCGTGCCGGGAAACCACCTTCAAGAAACGCAGCAAGTGGGGCGAGGCCCGGGAGCCCAGCAGCCGGTCGAGGAGCCCGACCTTCTCGTCGTGGGAGACCAGCCCGGAGGCCAAGACGGTCTCCAGCGCCGGGAAGCGGTCCAGGACGTCGGCCACCAGCGAGTCGAGCTCGTCGATCCGCTCGGGGATGCGCTCGGGGATGCGCTCGGGGATCGGGCCGTCCTTGGCGGCCGCGCCCAGAAAGGCCTCGGCATAGACGGTCGCAATCCGTTCCATGCCGACCTCGGGCGCGGCGGCGTCGGCCTCGAGGGCATCGCGTTGTGCTCGCTCGTCAAACATCCGCCGCTTCCCTTTGCCGCTTCAGTTCCCGTTGCGCTTCGAGCCGGCGAAGCGCGACACGGCCTCGTCGATGAGTTGGGCATGGGCCTTGGGATCGAGCCGCTGCCGGAGGATCTTCCCGGCCAGCTCGACCGCCAGCGTGGCACTTCGCTCGGCCAGCTCCTTGAGCGCGCCGGCCGTGGCCGTTTCGATCTCCCGCAGGGCCCGCTGCCGCTCCAGGTCGGCCTCGGCCCGGGCCTTGTCCAACAGCTCGCGGCCGAGCAGCTCGGCGTCGCGCCGGCCTTGGTCGAGGATCTCGCGGACCTTGGCCTCCGAGCCGGCCAGCTTCGCCTGGTAATCGGCCAGGAGCTGCCTGGCGTCGAGATTGGCCTTCTCGGCCGCGGCGATCTCGCCGGCGATCCGCTGCTCGCGCTTGTCCAGGGATTCGGCAATCGGCCGCCAGGCGTACTTCCAGAGGATCAGCATCAAGAGCCCGAAGACCACGGCGGTGAACAACGCCGTGTCGCGCTGGAGGCTCTCCAGCGGGTTGAGCGCCTTCTTGGCGTTTTTCGCGGCGTCGCCGCCGCCCTCGGAAGACGCCTGCGCCGCCGCCGGCGCCATGACCACGGCCCCCGCCAACACCAGCGCGATCCAGAAGCTGAGAACGGCTCGGCTCGACATGGAACGCGCGCCTCAACCGAAAAGGATGGCCAGGATGCAGACGATCAGCGCGAAGAACGTCACGCCTTCGATCAGCGCCGCGGCGACGATCATGGCCTTGTTGATGGAGTCGGCGACTTCGGGCTGCCGGGCCATGCTCTCCACCGCCGCCGAGCCGATGCGCCCGATCCCGTAGGCGGCCCCGAGGATGATCATCCCCGAGCCGAAGGCCACACCGAGGTAGATCGAGAAGCCCTCCGGTCCGGCCGCCTTCACGGCTGCCGGGGCCGCCTTCTCCGCTTCGGTCTTGGGCGCCGCCTTCTGCGCTTCGGTCTTGGGCGCCGCCGGGGCCGGGTCTGCCGCCAGCACCAGCGCCGGCGCCAGGGCCACAAGCAGCACCGCTGCCAATGCCAGGGTCTTTCTGAGCTTTTTCACTGGGTATCTCTCCTTCGTCATCAGGAACCTCGTCACCTCGGACATCGCGGGCTCGAACAGCTCAGTGCTGGTGGACCGCCATGCCGATGAACATGGCCGATAGAAACGCGAATACGTAGGCCTGGAGGAACGCCACGAGCAACTCCAGCAAACTCAACGCGGCGGCGGCGCACACGCTCCCCACGGTCACCCCCGCCCAGAGGATGAAGTACGTGGGGGCCGCGGCGGCGATGAAGCTCACGATCACCGCGATCACCAGGTGGCCCGCGAACATGTTGGCCAACAGACGCACCGCCAGCACCATGTGGCGGATCAACAACCCGGCCACTTCGATCCCCAAGAGCATCGGCACCAAGAAGACGGCCATGACCCCCGGCACCTCCATCTGGGGCACCATGCCGAGCCAGAACTTCACCGGGCCGTACTTGGTCATTCCCGCCACGACGACCACGCCGAGCGCGATCAGGGCCAGCGCGCCGGTCACCGCCAGCGACCCGGTCGGCGAGCCCGTCCACGGAACCAGGCCCACCAGGTTGCAGAACAAGATGAAAAAGAACGCGCTCCAGAGGAACGGCAGGAACCGGTCGGCGTCGTGGCGGCCGATCGCGGGCCGGGCCACTTCGTCCCGGAGAAAGACCAACATGGCCTCGAACATGTTGAACAGCCGGCCGCGGGGCGGCCGGCCGCCGGCGATCCGCCTCGCCAGCGGAATGAAGACGGCCAGCATCAACGCAGCGACGATCAGCTCCAGGACCATGTACTTGGTCACCTGGATTCCGAACACCTTTCCCAAGGGAATCGTCCCGTGGAACGGGAGGTGGAAGGCGTTGCCGTCGCTAACGTGTTGTCCGACTTCCTGAATGTTGATCATGGGCCGGGACGTTCTGAGTCGATCCGCCTGACTCGATCTGCTGCAAACCCGGATGGCCTGCCTCCGAAGGGGGGGTGGAAACACCGCTCGCACCCAAGAGCAGCCAAGTCTCCAGGGCCAGGGTGACCGGGTAGAACATAAGAAGATAGAACATAATCCCGCCCTCGGCCAGGACCCCACCCCTGAGATGCAGCCAGATGCCACCTCCTAGGGGTATTCCCATTCGAGGGAGCATGCCGATCGTGAAGCCGGCTCCTGGGAAGGAGTCGCGGAAGCATCGGGCCAGTGCGAGCCCGAGAGCGGCTCCCAGGAAGCACAACCCGCAGGCCGCGCCCGACCCGGCCAGCCCCACCGGGCCGTGGAGTAAGGCCACCACCGGGGCTGCGGCGAGGCAGGCCGCCAGCAGGATGGCGCCGAGTGCGGCGGACTGGACGAGCCAACCCCGCTTCCGCAGCGCCGCCAAAGAGTCTCCGACACGTTGAATCACGACGGGGCCGAGTCCTCGGGCCGCGAAGTCCCGGGGTGAGGGGGGCTTTGGCCGATCGACCTGCTGAAACGCACCAGATGGATCATACCGCCGGTCACGCCGAACGCCACCCCGAGCACGAGGAAGACCATGACAGAGCCGAGCTGCCGATCCACCCAGAGCCCGAGGATGCCGGGAAGGACCATCTCCAAGGCGATGGAAGTCACTTGGGACGCCCATCCCCAGCCAACGGCCCACGACGATCTGGTATCTGGCGAGCGCTCCACGGACTCGATCCCTGGGGGACAAGTCAAGCCACCGCGCCACTGTAGGTAGGTCGGCTGAGTCTGTCAACGGAGGGCTGGCCATCGCAAGCGAAGGGTCGAGATGGACTCCGAGGGACAAGGAAATCCCCCTTAGATGGTATGTCGTACCTCTCCATGAAGGTGGTATTCTGTGTGTCCCACGACAGCACGACTGACGGCGAGATGTTTTTCTAAGTCATTTGACTGAATCCATTTACGTCGAGTGTATGAGCCGTGGCCGTATTGATCCCAGGGGGCTGCTTATTGCGTACAATCCGCACGGCGACTATAATTGGCGCATGCGCTAACCCGAATTGCCTGATACGGAAGGATTCTGGGGTACGCGGGCAGCGCCCGAGTTCACCCTCGGAACGCCGGAACGGAGGGGTGCAATCCGGGTCATGGACGACGCGCGACCGACGACGAACCTGCACGCGAATGCCTACCCACAACCCGCATGCGGCCCCCCGGAGGTAAGTCCTGTGATGATTTCGGCTCGTCTCAAGGCCCGCACTGTTAAGGAACTGGCGTCGATGGCCCGGCGCAAAGGCGTTCCCGGATGGCACGCCATGCGCAAAGAGGAACTGATCCAGGCATTGGTCAAGCTAGGTCGAAGCTCGGCCTCGCCGGCATCGAAGCGCAACGGCGCCAACGGCCAAGGGAGCCCGCAGCACGGCGGGAAGAAGGGCTCGAAGGCCGGCAACGGGAACGGGCACGCTGCGGGGACGGGCAAGTCGCGCTCGGGGCAGGTCGTGCGCCGGCTCGACCAGATCAAGGCGAAGTTGGCGCTGTCGAAGGACCTGTCGATGCTTTCGGCCAAAGACGGCAAGTTCGACGCGCGGGACCGGCTGGTGGCCATGGTCCGGGATCCCTATTGGCTGCACGTCACCTGGGAGCTCACGCGGGGGAGCATCGAGCGTGCCCGGGCGGCGCTGGGACAGCACTGGTACGGGGCGCGGGCGGTGCTTCGGGTGGTGGAGGTGGCGCGCAACGGCACCACCAGCAGCGTCCGCCGGGTGGTGCGCGACATCGAGATCCACGGCGGGGTGAACAACTGGTACGTCGACGTGGACGAGCCGCCCCGAAGCTTCCAGATGGAGATCGGCTACCTGGCCTTGGGCGGCAGGTTCATCGCCCTGGCCCGCAGCAACGTGGTCACGACGCCCGCGGTGGGCACGGTGAAAGCCGTGGACGGGAACTGGGCGGGCGTTGCGGAGGACTTCGATCGCATCTACGCGATGAGCGGCGGATACACCGAGGACGGAAGCCATTCCGAGCTGAAGGACCTGTTCGAGGAGCGGCTGCGCCGCCCGATGGGCTCTTCCCCCGTCGGCCGCTACGGCCTGGGGGCGACCGGGGCGGTTTCCGCCGACGGGCGGCGGGACTTCTGTTTCCAGGTCGACGCCGAGCTGGTCGTCTTTGGCGTGACCGATCCCGACGCCCAGGTCACGCTTCGCGGGGAGCCGGTCCGTCTGCAGCCCGACGGATCCTTCCGCATGCGCTTCAACCTCCCCGACCGCCGTCACGTGTTGCCGGTCGTCGCGTCCAGCGCCGACGGGGTCCAGCAGCGGACCATCGTCCTGGCGGTCGAGCGGAACACCAAGGTGATGGAACCGGTGATTCGCGAGCCGGGTGCTTAAGCGCCCTGTGTCGAAGCCGTGCAACTGATCCGCAGCCTGGATAACCTGGCCGAAGCCTTCCGTCACGGCGCCGTTTCCGTCGGCAATTTCGACGGCGTGCACCAAGGGCACGCGCGGATCGCCGGGCGGCTGGTGCGCCGGGCCCGGCAGGCGGGCGGCCCGGCCGTCGTCTTCACCATGGACCCGCATCCGGCGCGCGTGCTTCGGCCCGACGACGCGCCCCCGCCCCTGACCTGGATCGATCGCAAGGCCGAGCTGTTGGCCGAGCTGGGCGTCGACGCCGTGATTGCCTATCCCACCGACCGGGCGTTCTTGGACCTCGACCCTCGAGCCTTCTTCGAGGAGATCGTGCGCCGGCGGCTTGACGCCCGGGCCATCGTCGAGGGGACCAATTTCTTCTTCGGCCGGGGAAGGCAGGGAAACGTGGCCCTGCTCGCCGAGTTCTGCCGCGAGCTCGGCGTGGCGATCGAGCTCGTCGAGCCGGTCCAGCTCGATGGCCAGGTCGTCTCCAGCTCCCGGGTGCGGTCGCTGGTGGCCGGCGGAGACGTGGGCCGGGCTTGCCGCATGCTCACGCGGCCGTATCGGCTGCAAGGCACGGTGGTCCGCGGCGCCGGCCGCGGCGCCGGGCTCGGCTATCCGACGGCGAACCTGGCCGGGGTCAGCACGCTCCTGCCGGCCGAGGGGATCTACGCCGGGTGCTCGCGGGCCGAGGGCACCACCTGGCCGGCGGCCATCAGCATCGGCCCCAACCCGACCTTCGACGACCGGCGCTTGAAGGTCGAAGTCCACCTCATCGGCTACCGCGGCGATCTGTACGATCGCCCCCTCGAGGTGGACCTCCTCTCCCGGCTCCGCGCCGTCGAGCGATTCGCCTCGGTGGAGGAGCTGCTCGGCCAGATGGGGCAGGACGTGGCCGCCGCGCAGGCCGTTGCCGCCGGCTGCCCCGATCGAGAACCGCTGTCCTGGGAGGAACCCGACCCATGAACGACGCATCGGCATCGCCGCCGGCCGATTCTCCGCGTGAGGAGATCGACTGGCCGCGTTTCGTCGCCCTGGTGCAAGCCCACCAGCGCTTCCTGCTGACGACCCACGTCCGGCCGGACGGCGACGCCATCGGCAGCACCCTGGCCATGGCGGCCGTCCTGGAGCACCTCGGCAAGGAGGTCCGCATTGCGGTGGCCTTCGAGCTTCCGCCCGGGCTGCGATTCCTCGATCCGGAGCACAAGGTGCAGCGGCTTTCCGGCAACCCCGCCGTCGATCGGCTCGATTCGGTCGAGGTGCTCATGGTGCTGGACACCTGCGCCTGGGCACAGCTCGGCGAGATGGCCGAGGTCGTTCGCACGATCCGGGCCAGGAAGGTGGTCCTCGATCATCACGCGAGCTTCGACGACCTGGGGGCCGAGGTGTTCAAGGACGTCGGCGCCGAGGCGGCCGGACGGCTGGTCTACGACGCGGCCACGGCCTTGGGGGTCCCGCTCACGCCCCGGATTGCCGTGCCCCTGTTTGCGGCCCTGGCCACCGACACCGGCTGGTTCCGCTTCGCCTCCACTTCGGCGCCTACCTACGAGCTGGCGAGCCGGCTGGTCCGGGCCGGCGCGGTCCCGGACCGCCTCTACAAGGACCTCTACGAGCACGACAGCCTGGGGCGGCTTCGGCTGATCGGCCTGGCCATGGGCCGGGTCGAAACGGAAATGGACGGCCGGCTGATCTACACCTGGATCGGCCGCGACGACTTCGCAGCGGCCGGCGCCATCCCGCCCGACAGCGAAGACATCATCAACATGACCCTCGCCGTCGTCGGGACCGACGCGGCGGTGATCTTCGTGGAGCAGCTCCGGGGCGGCTTCAAGATCAGCTTCCGCAGCCGCTGCGCGTTGGATTGCAGCCGCCTGGCCGAGCGGTTCGGCGGCGGCGGACACCGCGCGGCGGCCGGGGCCTACCTGACCGGCTCGCTGGCCGAGGTCCGGGCCCAGGTGCTTGACGCCGTCCGAGAGGCCATGCCATAATGGGCCGGACTGTAGGGCTTTGACGAGCAAGACGGGTAATCCAAGAGATGCTTGGGTGGCACTGGCGTGTCGCCAGTGCCGCTGCTGAAGCACGGGCAAGATGCCCGTGCCACCCAATCGCATTGCCGGAATTTCCCGTCAGGGGAGGCATCCATGGCAGACCCCGTTCGACCCCCGCGCAGCGGCTGCTGCGGTTGCGGCGACTCGCCGGCCGGCCAGGCGCGACGCGGATTCCTGGCCCGGTCGCTGGCCCTGGTGCTCGGCGCCGCAGCGTACGCAACGCCTTTGGCCGTGGGAATCCTCTCGTTCCTCAACCCGCTGCGGCAGAAGGGGGCTGCCGGCGAGCCCATCCGCCTGGCGTCGCTGGAAGGCCTCCCCGAGGGCGGTCCGCCCGTCAAGGTCCCGGTGATCATGGACCGCGTCGACGCCTGGAACCGATTCCCCAAGCAGCCGGTGGGAGCGGTGTTTTTGCAGCGGATCGGCACGTCCGAGATCCTGGCGCTCCAGGTCGCCTGCCCCCATGCCGGCTGCTTCGTCGACTACGACGAGGCCAAGAAGCGTTTCTTCTGCCCCTGCCACAAGGCCACCTTCGACCTCGACGGCAAGCGCCTCGAGGCGAGCTCCGAGAGCCCCCGCGATCTGGACACGCTGGACTGGGAGGTCCGCGGCTCGGAGGTTTGGGTCACGTTCCAGCGATTCCAGCCCGGCAGCACCACGAAGACCCCCCAAGCATAATCCCCCGAACCCCGGCGCAATCCCCATGAAGGCCCTGCTCGATTGGCTCGACGACCGCACCGGCCTGGTGTCCGCCTGGAAGGAACGGCGGCAGGCGGGCATCCCACGCCAGCCTTGCTGCCTGGGCGTCCTGCCGAGCACCATCGTGTTCACCGTCTGCGTGGAGGCCGTCACCGGCTTCTTCCTCTGGGCCTTTTACAGCCCCAGCGCCCAGACCGCCTGGGAGAGCCTTTACTACGTGCAGTACGAGGTGGCGGGCGGGTGGCTCCTGCGGGGCATCCACTACCACGCCGGGCAGGTGCTCTTGGCCCTGATCGGGCTGTACGTCCTGGCGATCATCTTCTCCGGCGCCTACCGAGCCCCGCGCGAGCTGGTGTTCTGGCTGGCCGTCGGCATGGCCGTGGTGACCATCGCCCTGCTCTTGACCGGCGACCTGCTGAGCTGGAGCCAGCGCGGCTACTGGAGCACCGACGTAAGGACCAAGTTCCTGTTTCTCCTGCCGTGGGTGGGAAGCGACGCGTACAAGCTGGCGGTGGGGGGGCCGGGGATCGGGCACCTCACCCTGACCCGCTTCGTCGCCCTCCACGCCGGGCTGCTCTCGGCGGTGCTGGTGGGTCTGTTGGCGTTGCACGGGTGCTGGGCCCGGCGCGCGGCCCGGAAGGCCGCCTGCGCGGCAGAGCCCCCGGCTGCCCCGAATCCCCACGCCGCCCGCTTAGGCCAGGCCCTGCACGACTCTCTGGCCTGTGCGGCCGTGATGGCGGTCGTGCTGGTCATGTGCTGCTGGGGCGCGGTGGCCGGCGCACCGGGCGACCAGCTCCCCGGCGGCCAACTCCCCGGCGACTACCTCGGCGCCGAGCTGGGCGCCCCGGCCGATCCGGGCGAGTCCTACGCCGCCGCCCGGCCCGACTGGTACTTCGTCGGCCTCTATCAGTTCGCCAACTACTTCTCCAAAGTTTTCAGCGGCATGCAGATCGTGCCAATTTTCGTCGTCCCGGGGCTGCTGGTGCTCTACTTCCTCGCCATGCCGTTTCTCGCCCGATCGGGCGCTGGACACCGGATCAACGTCGCCGCCGCCGTCACCCTGCTCGTCGCCGTTGGCGCACTGACGGCCATCTCGAAGTACACCGACGCCACCTCGGAACAATTCCACGCGTCGCTGGCCGCCGCCGAGCAGGACGCCGTGCGCGTCAGGCAGCTCATCCGTGCCCAGGGGATCCCCTCCGGCGGGGCCATGGCGCTTCTCTGGGAAGACCCCAAGACCCAGGGGCCCAAGCTGTTTAGGCAGCACTGCGCAAGCTGCCACGACTACGCCGACGCGGAGGGCAACGGCCTTCTCGCCCAGGACCCCACCGCCCCGAACCTCCACCGTTTTGGCAGCGTCGAGTGGCTCACCGGCTTTGGGGACGCGGAGCAGATCGCCTACGCGCCCGCGCTCGACAAGCAGACTGGCAAGCCTGCCTGCACGCCCGCCGACCGGCCCAGGTACTTCGGCGGGACCGAGAAGCTCAAGGAGGGGAAGATGGTGAAATTCGTCAAAGGGAACCTCAAGGAGCTGCGCAAGGACGCCGGCCCGGAGGAGTTCCGCAAGATGATCGAGACCCTGGCCGCCGAGGCGACCCGCAAGGCTGCCGAGCCCCTCGCCAACGAGGCCCAGCAGGCCATCGAAGATTTCACCTGCCTCGACTGTCACCATTTCCACGGCCAGAACAAGGCCCCCAGTGGCCCGGACCTCACCGGCTACGGCTCGCGGGCCTGGCTCATCGCGATCCTCAGCGATCCTGCGAGCAGCCGGTTCTACGGCAAGAACAACGAGCGCATGCCGTCCTACGCCAAAAGCCCGGACAAGCCGGAGGAGAACGTGCTGTCGGCCCGGCAGATCGAGCTGTTGGCCGACTGGCTCCGCGGCGTGTGGTTCGAGCCGGAGCCTTCAGCCGAGTAGACCGGGGGATTCACCACGGAGACACGGAGAACACGGAGGGGACCCAAAGGAGCGGCTCGGTATGGGAGAGTCCCTCGCGCACGGGAGTGACCGTGTAATCTCTATCTATTCATCCTAATTATCCCATGTTGTCTATTTCTTCAGGTATCTTCTTTTCCGCCCATCTTCCTTTCTTCCTTCCTTCCTTCTGTGTCTTCCTCTCCGTGCTCTCCGTGACTCCGTGGTGAATTGCCCCCGGAAAATCTTTCCCCAACCCCGTGTTTTCCCCGTCTCTTGTTTTTCGCCGTTTCTCCAGCCCTTAGGCTTTTGTCTTTCCAAAGAATCGATACAGTCCGCAAGGTCGCTTGCCGATGCTTTAGAGCGCCATGTGGTGCATATCCTGCTGCCAAGACGTGCCGGGCATTCCAGCCCCTGATGGGGAGGGGCACTGCTGCCCCCGATGCGGTTGCATCTTGTCCCGTCAGCCGATCCACGCGGCCGCGATAGCCCCAGCCCCGCCCCACGCGGGCGTCCCATCCAAGCGGGTGGCGGCGAAGGCCGGCGCAGCCAGCGCAGCCAGGCAGCTCGAGGCCGTCACGGCAGGATCGGGTCCGCCGGGCGACGATTGGGCCCTGGACGAGCAGCTTCGGCGCATTGCCCGGGTCCTGGGAGTGAAGCCGCCGGTGGAGATCGCCCAAGATCGCCCGCGATTGGATCGCCCGCATGGGCCGTCGTCGTCTTCTTCTTCCTCGTTGGCGCCGGCTTGTTCTTCCTCGTTGGCGCCGGCCTCCCCGGAGCCGGTGGCTGAGCCCGTTCGGAAACGCGAGTTGCTCCAATGGGCCCGGCAGGTCCAGGCATGGCAGGCCCGGCGCGTGTTTCCCGCGCTGTGCTGGCTGGCCGTGCTGGCGGGCACGATGGCGGGCACGTGTGGCGTGGTGCTGCTGGCCTGGTCGGCGGTCGCGGGTCGCCCGGAGCTGCGTCCGGTCGGCATGCCGATCGCGTTGGCCGGGGCGGCGGCGCTGGCGGTGGGGCTCTATTTCCAGATCGACCGGTTCCGCAAGCAGGCTCTCCAGCCGAGCGGCGCTGCGCCGGAAGCGGTTCCCGTCGATCCGGCGGGCCCGGCGATACGCATCGACGCGGGCACGACCTCGCCGGCGGCTTCCGACCATCCTGCCGAGCAGCTCGCCGTGCCGGCGAGCGTTCCCTGAGCCGGGTCGAAGCGGAATCGTGGCAACTTCTTCAGCGAGCCGAGGCCGGTAAGTTTTTCAACCCCGCCTTGGTCTCCGCCTTCGCGTCGGTCAGGAGCCGGCGGGCGGCTTAAGCCCCCATGCGGAGGGGTATCATTCACGAATTCACGTTTCCATGGGCAATGACTTGACAGTTGAGGCGCTTGATTGTAATATTATTTGACAGCATGCACGTGATTCCCCACTGCTGATAGCCTTGTCATTCCCATGGGTGTCAAGAAAATTGACAAGATACGTGCGCTTGTCAGGGGAGGGCGGTACACGCTCTCACGGCATGTCATCGACCATATCGCCGACAATGAGTTCGAGCGGGACGATATTGAGGTCTCGATTCTCACAGGCGAACTCGTGAAGTCGCAGCGCGACGAGCAAGGGACGGCGGTCGACGGACGGAAACACACGGTCTGCGGCCGGACAAAGTGCGGCCTGCCGTTTGAGACCGTTGGGAAGATCATTCAAGGTGCGGACGGGAACGAGTACTTCGTCATTACTGGATACGAGTGCAGGTGACCCCATGAAGGCGTTCCGTTGCCCACAGTGCGGTCGAGGTGAAATGCGGCTGGAGATCGTGCCGAAGCACTCTGCTCGGCTCGGTGGCGTTCCGGTCGAAGTGGATAATGCGCAGATCTTCCGCTGCTCGGAATGTGGAGAGATCTCGGTCCAGGCCGAGGAGATGCGGCGATGGGAGGATCTGCAGCAGTCTGCGCTCCGGGAGGCGTCGCTGCTGCCTTCCCCGGCAGAGGTCAAGGCGATTCGAGAGTCACTCAGTCTGTCGGTTTCCGACTTCGCAGCGATGCTGGGAGTGACCCGGCAGACGTTGCACGCATGGGAACGGCCGGAGGGCAAGGGCCTTCCACTGGGGCCCGCGGCGCTGTTGCTCAAGCTGCTCCAGAAGGAGTTGGATGGCCACGGCGGCAAGGTGCTGGATGGACTGGTGAGGTTGGCGGAGAAGCGCGGCCAGCGTTTGCCAATCGCTTCGCCCGACGAGAACGATTCCTCGCCCGCATCGGCGGGGACGCGGACCAGAGCCATTCGAGAGCGACCGCGTGGTGGCCCAGCCTTCTGTATGCCCGACATTCAGGTGAACTGGCCGAGCAGACCATCTATGGCAACGGTATGAGGGAGACCATGTTCATCACCTTCTACTCGTACAAAGGGGGAGTAGGGCGGTCGCTGGCGTTGGCCAATATGGCCTGCCTCCTCGCCCAGGATGAGGAGCACCCCCAACGCGTGTTGCTTTGGGATTTCGACCTCGAAGCCCCAGGGCTCCATCGGCTCTTTCCGCCCCCGGATCCGAAGACCTCCGGGTTTGTCGATTTCGTCTACGAGTACGCCACGACTCAGAAGATGCCCGACCTATCCGATTACATCTATCAGTCGCGGGTAAGGGGGATCGACATTCTGGGCGCCGGGTCCGTCAGTGGAGAGTACTGCGAACGACTCCAGGCCATCGACTGGCCCAAGCTCTTCGGCGACGATCCCGCCAGCGCGGGTCCATTCTTCTCGGACGTCCTGGCGAAGATCCAGGCGAGGAACTACGACTACGTCTTCGTCGACAGCCGAACCGGGCTGAATGACCAGGCGGGCATTTGCACCCAGATCCTCTCCGATCTGATCGTGATCGTTTTTCGCCTTACCGAGCAGAACCTGGACGGCCTTGAGCACGTCGTGCCCACGATGCGAGCCCAGTTGAAAGTCCGCCACAAAGAGCACGTCGCCATTGTGCCTATCGCCTCCCAGATTGCCTCGAGCTGGGCAATTGACCTGCGCGAGCGTCGGGATCGCTCGTTGCGGGTGTTCGACGTGGGAGAATTGGATTTCATCCGCTTCGATCCGGATCTGGTTGCCGATGAGGCCCTGTTCTGCCTCAAATCACAGGCACATGCGCGGTGGCCCACGCCTTCAATCATCGAGGATTACGTGAGGCTTTGCGACCTCTTGAGGCAGCGGAACCCGAAGGATACGAAGACGGAACTGGGCCTGCTTCAGGGCAGAATGGAGGCGCAAGACACCGCATCGGCATTGCCGATGCTTCGCAGACTCCTCGCGCGACGACCCCGCATCGGCCATCTCTGGCAGTTCCTCCAAACGTGCACCCAGACTGCTCCCAAACAGGCTGAGGAGTTTGACAATGTCGTGGATGGCGTTCTCGAGAAGGACCCGGCCAACCCCTTCGCACTCGAATGGAAGGCAACGCGATGCCTGGCACGTGCAGGGGAAGTCGTTGAAGACGAAAGCCTGCTTCAGGCAAGAGACTACCTCCAGGAAGCGATAAGCCATTCGCAAGGGAACCTGGAGAAGGCCAGGTTGCACCGCCGACTGGCCCATGTGCACTCATGCCGAGGAGATCTGGAATCCTGTGCGGCGGCCCTTCGCAACTGCCAGGCGATGTCGCCACAGAATGTGCAAGTCTCTCTCGACTTGGCAGGTGTCCACATACGGCGCGGCGCGAACTACTTCGGCTCGGCGATCGATGAGCTTGAGAGCCTCCCGAAGGGCCCTGAGGCCGAAGAGGACAAACGTCTTTTCCTCGTGTACCTGCGGGCGTTCATGGGGGACAGTGCGGCTTCGGAGGAAGAGTTCAAAGCGTACGTGGCGACCAAGCCATCTCCACACTGGAAACAGCTTGTCGATGCCCACCGGCGCTTGAATCAGCGGGAGATCGATCAGGCCAAGAAGATTGCCGAGGAGGCGTGTGATAGCGAAGGCGATTCCGGGGAGGTTGCGAACTGGTGTGAGTTCTGGGTCTGTGCCTGCGACTATGACCGGGCCATCGCCCTGGCACAACACGGGTCCGTGCAGGATCAAGGCACCGAGCATCCCATCGTGGTGTTGGCACGGTTTCTCAAGGGGGACGAGAACCTGACAAGGGATGAGGTGCTCCGAAGCTTGCAGAACAAGAGCTGGAGCTGGCAATTCCGGGAGCTTCTGTTCTTCAGAGAGCGGGTGAGGGAGGGGGCGACTCCCGAGTTTGTGGATCGCTTGAACATCATCGAGGAGTTGATTCAGCAGCAGGATCGCACCTCTTCCTCTCTTGGCGGAGTATCTTCGTTGGCCTTGCGGGCCTTACGGTCCCTCAGTTCCCGCATCAGATCGGGGCTTGCTGCGTTGATAGCAGGGGAAAGGCGAATGGACGTCCCTTTGAGGCAGACCTGACAGTGCAATCGCGCAGGTTGGCGCTTGCACGCATGTGGCGGACCTCCTGCGAGTCCACCGTGAAGATCGTGAAGAGCATGGAGATGTGCCTCGCAGGAACGCGCAAGCGAGGCGGTTCCTTGGATGAGGCTCATGGGTAGCACGCGGCGCGTGCGTGCAGAGCACGCACCCTACGCGCTACGCGCTACGCGCTACCCCGCGCCTCACTTGGCCTGAGGCGGCGGATCGGCGGCGGGGGGCTGGGTGGTGGGTTTCGCGCCGGTCAGGAGCCGGCCGGTGGCCTTGTCCCAACGCACGCTGCGGAGGCTCAGCCGGTGCTCGCCGTGGCAGTCGGTGCACAGGATCTCGCCGGGCACGAGGCACTTGGCCGACCGCTCCTTCCACAAGGCGAGCACTTTCTTGGCCGGGGCATCGTGGGTCTCGTGGCAGGTGATGCAGTTGAGCTCGATCTTGGCGGCGGGGAACATCGCGTCCGGCGGCGTCGTGTTGTTCTCGTCGTTGCGGTGCGCGATCGACTCGCCGTGGCACTTCATGCAGCCGACGTTGTTGTCCGCGTGGACCGCCGCCATGGTCTCGTCCTGGTAGTTCGTGTGGCAGACGAAGCAGGACTGGTTGTCGGCCACCGGGCCCTTGGGCTTGGGCCTTTTCGAGGGGGCCGGCTCATCCAACAGGAGCGGAGCGCCCCGGTCGACCTTCAGCGGCGGGAGGCCACCCGGCTTGTTCTTGGGGGCGGGCCGGTCCGAGAGTCGCTGGGCATTGCGGTCGACCCTCAAGGGCGGCAGTCCCCCGGTCTTCTCCGGGGGCTTGGAGCCCGGGGGCTCGGCCGCCGCGGCAAGACGGCCGCCGGCTGGCATCGCCGCAAGGAGGGCTGCCAGGGAGCCGGCCAGCACGGTGGACAGCGCCACCCAGCCTGCACATTTCATGGTGGAATCCTGTAGGAGCGGTCGCAGGGTTGCAGTGCTACACGTACTCCCAGTCCTTGAGCCACTGGTAGTGGAAGGGGAGGTTGGCCCAGGCGCGGTCCATGGCCCGATCCAGCTCGGCCTTCTCCGTGGCGTCCAGCTCGCGGCGCTCCTTGACGGCCAGCGCCACGTTGTCGACCTGCTGGGGGGTGATCATGCCGGGGATGGGGGCCGTGATGGCCGCGTTGCAGAGGATGGCGCGGATCGCCAGGCGGGCCAGGCGGTTGTCTTCCTCGGCGTGCGGGTCGTCGGGGGCGCTGGTCCCCTTGAACAACGACGTGCCGGCAAACGGCTTGATGCCGAACCAGCCCGCGTCCATCTTCTGCATCGCGGCCCAGAGGCCGACGCGGTCGTCGGTCGCCTCGACCTTGGTCTTGGCGGTAAAGGGGGTGACGATCACGTCCATCTGCTTCGGGTACTTTTCGATGAGCTTCTTGATGTGGGGGCGGTCGTGGGAGGAGATGCCGGTGAAGCGGGCCCGGCCGGTCTTCTTGGCCCATTCCAGCGCGGCCACCAGCTCCTCGATCTCCGCGTCGGTGTGGGCGCCGCTCCCCTCGTGGCAGGTCACGCGCCAGAGGTCGACGTACTCCAGGCCGGTCGTCTTGAACCCGTTGTCGATGGCGTCCTTGAGCTTCTGGGTGATCCAGCCGGGCGGCTTGGGCTTGCCCTGTTTCCGGGCCCGCTGCCACTGGCTGCCCAGGCCGCGCATCTCCTCCTGGTACCAGGAGAAACCGAGGTACATTTTGTCGCGGCGGCCCTTCAGGGCCTTGCTGTACATGATGCACTCTTCGCGGGTGCAGGCGTCGATGTAGTTGACGCCCCGCTCGATGCAGCGGGTGACCACGTCGTGGCGGTTTTTCTCGAAGCCGGGGTCATCGAGTTTCGCCCCCAGCCAGTTCCCTCCCTCGAAGACCCCCTTGACCACCTCGTTGACCCGCTTCCAGTGCCCCCCGAGGCAGACGGCCGAGACCATCCAATGGGTCTTGCCGCAGCGCCGGTACTCCATCTCCGGGTTGTAGTTGAGGATCTTGCTCGTCTCCGCCTTGGTGGGGTTGCCCGTGGCCACGGTGCAGGTTCCGGAAAGGCCCGCGGCCACTCCGGCCGCCGCCGCAGCACCGGTTCGGACGAAATCCCGCCGGGTCAGCTCGTGATCTGCCATGCCGTTGTCTCCTGTTGGATGACGTCAAGGGAACTGCCGGCGGGCCGGTGGGTGGCGGCCGCCGGCGAGGGTCGGAATTCTAGACGTACTCCCAATCCTTCAGCCACTGGTAGTGGTAGGGGAGGTTGGCCCAGGCGCGGTCCATGGCCCGGTCCAGCTCGGCCTTCTCCGCGGCGTCGAGCTCCCGTCGCTCCTTGACGGCCAGGGCCGCGTTGTCGACCTGGTCCAGCGTGATCAGGCCGGGGATGGGTGCGGTGATCGCCGGGTTGCAGAGGATGGCACGGAGCGCCAGCCGGGCGATCTTGTTGTCCTCGTCGAAGAGCGGGCTTCCCGGGGAGCTGTCCCCCTGGAACAGCGAGTTGCTGGCAAACGGCTTGATGCCGAACCAGCCCACGTCGAGCTGCTTCATTGCGGCCCAGAGGCCGACCTTATCGTCGGTCGCTTGCATCTTGGTCTTGGCGGTGAAGGGCGTGACGATGACCTCGAGCTGCGGGAACTTCTCGATGAGCTTCTTGATGTGCGGCCGGTCGTGGGAGGAGATGCCGGTGAATCGGGCCTTGCCGCTCTTCTTGGCCCAGGCCAGGGCCTCGGCGACCGCGTCGACGGTCCGCTCGTCGTGCTGGCCGCTCTGCTCCAGGCAGGTGATGCGCCAGAGGTCGGCGTACTCGAGGCCGGCCTCTTTCAGCCCGGCGTCGAAGCTCTCCTTGAGCTTCGCGGCGGTCCGCCACTCGTTGAAGCGGACCTCCTTTTCGTACCAGGAGAAGCCGAGGTACATCTTGTCGCGGCGGCCTTTGAGCGCCTTGCTGTAGGCCATCACTTCGCCGCCGGTGCAGGCGTCGATGTAGTTGATGCCCCGCTCGATGCAGCGGGAGACGACGTCCGCGCGGTTCTTCTCGAACTCGGCGTGCCCCTTGGCCACGACCTCGACCCGCTTCCAGTGCCCGCCCAGGCACACGGCCGAGACCATCAGGTTGGTCTTGCCGCAGCGCCGGTACTCCATTTCCGGGTTGTAGTTGAGGATCTTGCTCGTGTCGGCCTTGGTGGGGTTGCCCGAGGCCACGGTGCAGGTTCCGGAGAGGCCCGCGGCCACCCCGGCGGCGGCGGCAGCCCCGGTTCGCACAAAATCCCGACGCGTGAGTTCGTGGTCTGTCATACGGGCTCTCCTGCGGATGGTTTGCCTGGGGAGCGGTCGCGAAGCGGACCGCTTTGGGGGGGGACAACAAGGCCGGTCAAACGAAGGCCATGCTAATCGGCCGGGCGGGGGGCTGTCAAGAGAACTGCCGCGGGGCCCGTTGGTGGGGAGAGACGCTCTTGTGAGGGGGTGCCTCGGCTCCGATCTTGACAGACGTTAGCGGTAGGATTAGGGTGGCTTGGTAGCTCTACAGAGTGGCTCGCCTTAGTCTTGAGGGAGGTTGGCATGTCGCGCGTTTTCTCTGGCCGCCGCCGTGACAAAAGGAAGCCTCGCCCGGCAGTGAATTACCGGCGCCTGCTCTGCGAGCCGCTGGAGGAGCGCCGGCTGTTGTCGCTCGGCCCCGACGACTCAGCAGGTGCGGGCGCCGTTGAGCTGTTTGGCGTCTCTCCGGCCCTGTTCGTCGAGAACCAAGGCCAATGGCCGGACCCGGCGGTCCGCTATGCCTTTCAGGGGTCGGGCGCGAACGTCTTGTTCACCGACACGGGGCCGGTGTTCCAGGTCCTCCGCCGCGACGTGGCTGAGCAAACGGATCAACCGGACGGCGTGCGCCATCGGGCCGATCCGCTGGCTAACTTGGCCGAGCACGAGGAAACGGCAACCCGGTCCGCGCAATTCTCGGTAACCTTCGAGGGCGGCAATCTCGTGGAGCCGGTCGGCTTGGATCGGGCCGAGACGGTGTACAACTACTACGTCGGCGACCAGTCCCGCTGGCGAAGCGAGGTGCCCACCTATGAGACCGTGGCCTACGTCGGGCTCTACGAGGGGATCGATCCAGACCTGGCCTGGGCGACCTACCTCGGTGGAAGCGCCTCGGATGCTGGCCTCGGGATCGCGGTGGACAGCGCCGGAAACGCGCTGGTGACGGGCAGAACCTGGTCATCGGACTTCGCGGGGGCAGACAATTCCCACCACAGCGGCGACGAAGACGCCTTCTGGCTCGGGGAAACTCACCGAAAGGAACCTTCGGATGCAACCACAGGCCCGGACATTACGGTTGGAGCTCCTTGAGGACCGGTCTCTGCTGAGCATCTCGGCCGGCCCGATTGTCAATCCAGACAATGGCCATACCTACTATCTCTTGTCTCCCTCCGCATGGACCCAGGCAGAGGCAGAGGCAGTTCAAATGGGCGGATATCTCACTACGATACGCAGCCAATCTGAGAATGATTGGATCTACTCGCAGTTCAGCCGATTCGGAGGCACTAGTAGAGGCCTGTGGATCGGCCTAAACGACGTCGACTCGGAAGGCAATTTCGTTTGGGCTAGTGGCGAACCTGTGTCGTTCAGCAATTGGGGAGCAGGAGAGCCTAACAATCACCAAGGCAGTGAGGACTACGCCCACATCCTATGGCCAGGTGAGGAGCGACAATCTAAGTGGAATGATCTCCCGGATACAGGTAATGGACCTATTCCAGGCTATTACAACGGTATTCCAATAAACGGCGTCGTAGAAGTCAATGCTCATCGCGACTTCGAAGTCCTCGCGCGCGGTGTGGCATACAGCGACGAATGGCAGGAACCTAACCCGCCGGGCCCGCCGCAGGAGGTCTTCTACGACGGCCGCGACCTGTATTACACGGTGGAACGAGTGTTCCAAGAGTTCGCCGGCTTCTATGCGCTAGGTCTGCAATCCGACGTATACGGCCCCGCCCTGGTCATACGAGGTACGGAGCTGACTTCTGGGGCCGATTGGTGGGCAGACGTTGATCCGGAGGGTGTGGGGCGCAAGCAGTTTGTGGCCAACTGGCCCACCGTCTCCAATTGGCTCAGGGGCCTTTCGAAAACGCCGGACATCATCGGCTACAGCCTGGGCGGGGCCCTCGCGCAGTGGATCGCGGCGGCCTTTACGTCTGGCGGACGCCAGATCGATCAACTGGTAACCTTCAACGCCACGGGGATCAGTAAGCCTTATGCCGATTCGTTTGTCCCCGCCAACGCCACCAGCGTGACCCACCACATCGTGAACGGCGATGTGGTGAGCATGGCGGGCGAGGCCTTCGTCCCCGGCAAAGTCCGAATGGCCTCGTTCACCGATTTGAACTTGCTCGGCAAGCACCTGCTGCCCTTGCTGGTGCCCGCTGTGGGTGACCGCTACCGACCTGCGGACGTGTCGTGGCAAGACTTCGACTCGGTGGACGCCTTGAACGATCCGTCGTTCTCGTACACCGACCGGGACTACCGCTTGTGGCTGATCGGGCTCCAAGTCGCACTGGAGAGTCTCGCCGTGGCCAGTCCCGCTATCATTCCGCTGGTGCCCGTGCCTGCGATGCTGATGCACCGAGGCACGACGGAAAGCGGCCGGCAGTTGATCGGGCGAGCGCTTCGCGAGGCCGAAGACTTGTGGGAGTGGACTGCCCAGACGGGCGGCCGATTCGTGCTCACGCTGAAAGAGCGGGCCCACGACCTGTACGAAGCGACCCAGATCAGCGTCGAGGAGGGTTTCAGCCTGGAGGTGGACCAGGGCGACCCGCCGATGCTGCAATTCCAGGGCGGCCTATCCGTGGACGTGGGGGACAACATCAACATCAACCTGCCGTCGTGGCTGGGCGGGTCCTTTACGGCGGAACACCTGATGCATCTGGTCGAGATGGACGTCAACGGCGTGATGGACCGGCACCACTTGGCGGTGGATAGTCAACTCGCCGTCCTGGGGAATCTGCTCACGCTCAATGGCAGCCAGGAGCTCGACTGGCGACGAGGTGAATGGGCGGCGAGCGGGCAAATCGACGTCCTTGATGGGTTCGTCACCGCCGCCAGCACAATTCGCGTTGGGGCTGGGCTTGACTTGGTGACCCAGGGCGGGGCGGAGGTGAATATCCCGGAGGCCGTGCCCTGGATCGGCGGGACGCACATCGTCGGCGGCGCGTTCATGCTCAAGTTCGTCAACGATGGGAACATGGCCAACGATTTCGTGGCCGGCTGGGGATCAATTGGCGGTCTCGAATTGGGCTTGCGAGCCTACTTCGACGGCCGATGGGACATCCTGGGCGCTCGAGAGATCGATTCGTTGATCCTGCCAGCCCCTCGGCTGACGGCCTCAGGCGATGAGCGGGCCCGGGCCGCGGCGGGCACGCTACTTGCAGAGGCGACGCCGTATAGCGAGTCGTACTCGATTGCGCCGGGGACAAACTGGGGGCTGTTCACCGCGGAATGGGAGAATCCGTCGTTGACGGCGGCCCTGACGCTGCAAACGCCCTCCGGGCAGGTACTCACGGAAGCCGACATCGAGGCCGATCCGTCGATGGCCATGATTCCGGAACTGAGCAACGACCGCCGAAAGGTGGTGCGGGTCGATGCACCGGAGGCCGGAACTTGGGTCGTGACACTCACGGACACAACCGGATTGGGCGCGGTGGACATCGCGGCCTTCGTCTCGGACGCTCCCCCTACCGTGAACGTGGTGGGGCTGAGCGGCGGCGTTGCCCGGCGACCGGTGCAGGTTGACCTCGAGGCGTACGACGCCGACTCGGAGGCGCGGATCGGCTTGTTCTATGACACTGACAACCAGGGCTTCGACGGCGTGATGATCGCCGATCGCCTCTTGGAGTCCGATGGGCTGACCCAATACAGTTGGGATACGTCGGGCGTGGCGGCGGGGGATTACTACGTCTACGCGATGATCCTGGACGGCGACAATCCGCCGGTCTTCGATTACTCGGACTCGCCGGTGAAGATCACCGACCCAGCGACCGTGGAAGGCCGCCGCCTCTTCTACAACAACTCGAAGTTCGACGCCCACGCCGGCTTCCTCAACGGCGATCCTGCGGCCAACGAGTTCGACGATGGCGCCATCGACCCGGCCAAGGAAGCCCTGCTGCCGGGCGGAGGCAAGGCGGCGTTCCAGAACTACACGAGCTTCTCCCGGGGTCTCAACGGGATCATGGTCGACGTGGCCGGGCTGCCGGCGGCCACGCTGGCCGCCGCCGACTTCGCCTTCACCTACGGCAACGACGACACCCCGGCCGATTGGCTCGTTGCCGCCGATCCGACCACGATTGCCGTGCGTGCCGGCGCCGGCTTCGGCGGCTCCGACCGCGTCACCCTCATCTGGCCCGACAACGCCATCCCCAACGGCAACTGGCTTCGCGTGGCGGTCAACGCCAACACCCACACGGGCCTGGCGGCCGACGACGTCTTCTACTTCGGCTCGGCGATCGGCGAGACGGGCAACAGCCCAGGCCCGACGCCGCCGGCCGACGCCAAGGTCAACTCCCAGGACGTGACCCGGATCCGCAACAACTATACCGGCTTCGGCACGGCGGGGATCGAGAGCGTCTACGACTTCAACCGCGACCGGAAGGTCAACTCCCAGGACGTGACGATCTGCCGGAACTACTACAGCGGCTTCACCCCCCTGAGCCTCATCACCCCGCCGGCCGCCGCGCCGTTGCCGGTTGCCGCGACGGAGGCTCGCCCGGACGGCCGAGCGCCGGCCCAGGGCGGTTCTTCCGACGCGCTGGCGGTGGCCGGCACCTCGCCGGAGCTGGTGGGCACCCTGTCGCCGTTTTCGACGATCGACGTGACCTTCACCAAGGCGATCGACCCGGCCACGTTCGGGACTGGAGACGTGGGGCTGTTGGATTTGGCCGGCCTGGACGTTTCGTTGTTAGGGTCTTTCGGCGGCCCATTCAACGACTCCGTCACGGACGGATCCTTGTTGTACTCGGCCACGGACGCAGGCTTGCAGATCTTCGACGTTTCCGATCCCACCCAGGTGACGCGCGTCGGCACGTACGCTATGCAGCAGGACGCCCGTGCGGTGCAGGTGGTGGGGAATCTCGCCTACGTGGCCAATTCCTTCACCGGCCTCGAGATCCTCGACGTCACCAATCCCGCGGCCGTGACGCGTCGGGGCGGCTACAATACGTCGGGCCTCAGCTATGGCGTCCAGGTGGTGGGCCACCTCGCCTATGTGGCCGACTATGATGCTGGTCTTCAGATCCTGGACGTCTCCAACCCGGCGGCGGTGACGCGTCTGGGCGGGTACAACACGTCGGGCTACGCCTACAGCGTGCACGTGGTGGGGACGCGGGCCTACGTGGCCGACGATTATGCCGGTCTCCAGATCCTGGACGTAACCAATCCGGCTGGGGTAACGCTTCTGGGCGGGTACGATACGCCGGGGACCACCTGCAGCGTCCAGGTTGTGGGCAGCGTGGCTTATCTGGCGGACAGTGACTTGGAGATCCTGGACGTAACCAATCCGGCCAGCGTCACGCGCCTGGGAGGGTACAACTCGTGGGGCTTTGGCCGGGACGTGCTGGTGGCGGGCAGCCTGGCCTACTTGGCCAATGATCAGGGGGGCGTTTATATCCTGAACGTCTCGGTTCCGGGAGCGGTTTCTCGCCTCGGCGGATACGATACGCCGGGCTATGCCATGGACGTGAAGCTGATCGGCAACCTGGCCTACGTGGCCGACGATTTTGCCGGTCTCCAGATCCTCGACGTGTCCACGCCGGCCGCGGTCACGCGTCTGGGTGGCTACGCCTCTTCGGCCAATGCCTGGGACGTCCAGGTCGTGGGCAACCTGGCCTACGTCGCCGATACTGACGCCGGTCTGCAGATCGTGGACATCTCGGATCCGGCCGGGCCGACCGGTCTGGGGGGATACAACACGACCGGCGAGGCCCTTGGGGTGAAGGTCGTGGGCACTCTGGCCTACGTCGCCGACGGTTCTCGCGGTCTCCAGATCCTCGACGTCTCGAACCCGGGCGCGATCGTGCGTCTGGGCGGGTACGACACCTCGGGCATAGCCTTGAAGGTGGACGTGGCGGGCGGCTTTGCCTACGTGGCCGACGCTTCCGCCGGTCTTCAAGTCCTCGACGTCTCCACTCCGACCTCAGTGACGCTTCGAGATACGTACAATACGCCGGGTTCCGCCGAGAGCGTGCAGGTCGTGGGCAACCTGGCTTACGTGGCCGACAATTCCAGCGGTCTTCAGATCCTGAACGTCTCCAATCCCGACGACGTGACTCTCGCAGGCGCTTATGACACGCCCGGTCGTGCCTACGACGTGCAGGTGCTTGGAAGCCGGGCCTACGTGGCCGACGGCGACGGCGGCCTGCACGTCCTGAACGTCTCGATTCCGGCGGCGGTGACCCGACTTGGCGGCTACGGCGCCTCGACTGCCGCCCAAGACGTGCAGGTGGTGGGCAGCCTGGCCTACTTGATCAACTATGCGGCGGACCTCGAGGTCCTGGACGTGTCCAATCCGGCCGCGGTGACGCGCCTGGACTGGCACGAGACGTCGGGTAGGGGCCATCGCGTGCAGGTGATGGGTAACCTGGCCTATGTGGCCGACGGCTCCGGCGGAGTCGAGATCGTTCAGTTGGGCGACCCCGTCGCGAGTATCTCGCACGTGGCCGGCAACACCTACCGCGTCGACCTCGGGCGAAGGCTCCCCAACGGTGGTGAGTTTGCCCTTCAGTTGGGTCCGGAGATCCTGGACACCGACGGTGCCGCCATGGACCAGGACCAGGACGGGACCCCTCGCGAAGCGTCCGAGGACGTCTACTTCGCTCGCTTCCGGACAGACCTCGCCCCGAGAAAGATCAGTCTGCGCCCTTTCGACAACGCCTTGGGCGTGGCGCCGGATACGGACCTGGTGATCACCTTCAGCGAGGACGTTCAGAAGGGCACAGGCAGCGTGCTCATCAAGCTGTCCAGCGACGGCTCCGTGGTGCAGGCGATGGACGTGGGCAGCGCGGCGGTGACGGTCGCGGGCGCGGTGGCCACGATCAATCCGCCGGCCAATCTGGCGGAGACCACCGGATACTACGTGGAAGTGCCGGCGGGCGCGTTCAAGGACTTGGGGGGCAGTGACTTCGCCGGGATCAGCGGCGCCACGGCGTGGAACTTCACCACCGGCGACTTCGCCAATCCGACGGTGGTCAGCCTTCTTCCCGCCGACGACGCGACCGGCGTCGCGCCGCGCGCCAACCTCGTGATCACCTTCAGCGAGTACGTTCGGAAGGGTACGGGCAACGTGCTCATCAAGCTGTCCAGCGACGGCTCCGTGGTACAGACGATTGACGTGGGCAGCGCGGCGGTGTCCATGGGGGACGTGCTGGCGGTGATCAATCCCCCGGGCGATCTCTCAGAGAGCACCGGATACTACGTGGAAGTGGCGGCGGGAGCGTTCGAAGACCTGGCGGGCAACGACTTCGCCGGGCTCAGCGGCCCCGCAACGTGGAACTTCACCACCGGTGATTTCACGGCCCCGACGGCGGTCAGCCTCGTCCCTGTGGACGGCGCCACGGGGGTCGTGGTGGATGCGAACCTGGTGATCGCCTTCAGCGAGAATATCCGGAAAGGCACGGGCGACGTCGTCCTCAAGAGGTCCAAAGACGGCTCGGTCGTCGAGACGATTCCCGTCACCAGCGCGACGGTGACCGTGTCGGACGCAACGGCCACGATCGATCCGGCAGCGACGCTCGCGGAGAGCACGAGCTACTACGTCGAGGTGGCAAGCGGAGCGTTCGAGGACCTGGCCGGAAACGACTTCGCCGGGATCAGCGGCGCCACGGCGTGGAACTTCACGACGGGCAATTTCACCGTGCCCACGGTCGTCGGCCTGGTCCCCCCGGACAACGCGACCGGCGTCGCCATCGAGACGAACCTGCTGATCACGTTCAGCGAAATCGTCCAGAAAGGCGACGGGCTCATCGTCCTCAGGAGGTCGAGCGACGGGTCGCCCGTGGAAAGGATCTTCGTCCAGAGCGACGCGGTGACGGTCGCCGGGGCAACGGTCACGATCGATCCGGCCGCGACGCTCGAAACGAATACCGGCTACTACGTGGAGGTGTACCCGGAGGCCTTCAAGGATCTGGGAGGCTTCAACTTCGCCGGGATCAGCGGGGCCACGGCATGGAACTTCACCACCACCACAGGCCCTCCGCCGGCGGTGGCCGGCACCTCGCCGGAGCTGGTGGGCACCCTGCCGCCGTTTTCGACGATCGACGTGACCTTCACCAACGCGATCGACCCGGCCACGTTCGGGACCAGAGACGTGGCGCTATTGGATTTGGCCGACCTGGACGTCTCGTTGTCAGGGTCCTTCGGCGGACAGTTCTTCGATTGCGTGACGGTGGGCTCCGTGGTGTACGCGGCAACGGGGGCGGGGCTGGAGATCCTGGACGTGTCGAATCCGGCCGGCGTGACGCGCCTGGGCTGGTACGATACGTCGGACACTGCGTACGACGTGCAGGTGGTGGGCAACCTGGCCTACGTGGCCAGTTTCGCGGCGGGTCTTCAGATCCTGGACGTGTCGAATCCGGCCGCGGTGACGCGCCTGGGCGGGTACGATACGCCGGACGCTGCCAGGGGCGTGCACGTGGTGGGCAACGTGGCGTACGTGGCCGATTGGGCTTCGGGTCTTCAGATCCTGGACGTGTCGAATCCGGCCGCGGTAACGCGCCTGGGCGCGTACGATACGCCGGGCTCTGCCTTCGGCGTGTACGTCCTGGGCAACGTGGCCTATGTGGCGGATGGCTCCTCGGGTCTTCAGATCCTGGACGTGTCGAATCCGGCCGCGGTAACGCCCCTGGGCGGGTACGATACGTCGGGCTTTGCCTACCGCGTGCAGGTGCTGGGCAACGTGGCCTATGTGGCGGATGGTGACTCCAATCTTCAGATCCTGGACGTTTCGAATCCGGCGGCGGTGACGCGCCTGGGCGCGTACGATACGTCGGGCTGGGCCTATGACGTGCAGGTGCTGGGCAACGTGGCCTATCTGGCGAATGGCTCCTTCGGTCTTGAGATCCTGGACGTGTCGAATCCGGCCGCGGTAACGCTCCTGGGCGCGTACGATACGTCGGGCCTTGCCTATGGCGTGTATGTGCTGGGCAACCAAGTCTACGTGGCCGATTGCGAGGGCGGACTCAAGATCGTTGAAGTTGGCTCGCCCGCCGCGGGTATCTCCCACGTGGCCGGCAACACCTATCGCGTCGACCTGGGCCGGACCCTCCCCGAGAGTGCCTATGCGCTGTTGTTGGGGCCGGACGTCTTGGACGCGCAAGGCAGGGCCATGGACCAGGACGGGGACGGCACGCCTCGGGAGGCATCCGACGACGTGTACTTTGCGCGGTTTCGCGTGGACGAGCCGGCCGAAGTGGCCGGGCGCTACCTCTTCTACAACAACTCGAAGTTCGACGGCAACGACCCGGCCGCCAACGCCGCCGACGACGCGGCCATCGCCCCGGGCAAAGAGCCGCTTGTGCCGGGCGCAGGGAAGGCCGCCTTCAAGAACTACACGAGCTTCAGCCGAGGCATCAACGGGATCATGGTCGACGTGGCCGGACTGCCGGCGGCCACGCTGGCCGCCTCGGACTTCACCTTCCGGTACGGCAACGACGACACCCCGGCCGATTGGCTCGCCGCCGCCGATCCGACGACCATCGCGGTGCGTGCCGGGGCGGGGACCGGAGGGTCGGACCGGATGACCCTGGTCTGGCCCGACAACGCCATCCCCAACGGCAATTGGCTCCAGGTCACCGTCCTGGCCAACGACCATACCGGGCTGGCCGCCAACGACGTGTTCTACTTCGGCTCCGCCATCGGGGAGACGGGCAACAGCACCGCCGACGCCAAGGTCAACTCCCAGGACGTGACCCGGATCCGCAACAACTATACCGGCTTCGGCACGACGGGGATCGAGAGCGTCTACGACTTCAACCGCGACCGGAAGGTCAACTCCCAGGACGTGACGATCTGCCGGAACTACTACAGCGGCTTCACCCCGCTGAAGCTCTTCACTCCTCCGTCCGGGATGCCGCCATCCGAGACCCTTGGGCCGCCGCGAGCCCCGGAAGACACGGCCGAGATTCGCGGGACGAAGTGGAACGACGCCGACGGCGACCGGGTGTGGGATACCGACGAGGCCGGGCTTGAAGGAGTCACCCTCTACCTGGACCTGAGCGAGAACGGCCAGCTCGACGCGGGCGAGCCGCAGACCCTGACGGATGAGCACGGGGCGTACGCCTTCACCGGCCTGGCGGCGGGCAGGTACGTGGTGCGGGAGGTGACCCCCGACGGATGGCGGCAGACGTTCCCGGTGGTGCGCGACTTCCCGCAGGGCGCCGCCCCCATGGCCGAGACGGACGCTCTTCTGCGGGACCTGACCACGGCCGGCTCGGCGGCGCCGGTTTCCCTGTCGGCCGAAGAGGTGGTGGCGGGCGAGGTCGGCATCGAGACCGACGTCTCCACGGGGCTGATCCGATGGGACCAGTTCCGTGCCGACCCGCGCTTCGCCGGGGTCGACGGAAGCGGCTTCGCCACGGTGATCCTCGACACGGGCATCGACCTCAACCATCCCTTCTTCGGCCCCGACGCCAACGGGGACGGCGTCGCCGACCGCATCGTCTACCAGTACGATTTCCACAACAACGATTCCAATGCCAGCGACGGGAACAGCCACGGCTCGAACGTGTCGAGCATCATCGCCTCCCAAGACGCCACGTACCCCGGCATGGCGCCGGGCGCGAGCATCATCGCGCTGAAAGTGCTCGGCGACGACGGCACCGGCACGTTCGCCGCCCTCGAGCGGGCCTTGCAGTGGGTCGTGGCCAACGCCGCCGGCTACCACGTCGCGAGCGTCAATATGTCGCTGGGTGATGGGGGCAATTACACCACCACCCAAAGCCTCTATGGCCTGGGCGACGAGCTGGCGGCCCTGGCCAACCTGGGCGTGATCGTGGTTTCCGCCTCGGGGAACAGTTTTTACTCCAAGGGCAGCCAGCCCGGCGTGGGCTATCCTTCGGCCGACCCCAATTCGCTCTCCATCGGCGCGGTCTACGATTCCAACGCCGGTGGATTCAGCTACGGCAGCGGCGCGGTGGCGTACTCGACGGGCGCCGACCGCCTCGCGCCGTTCTCCCAGCGTCACGCGACGATGACCACCGTGTTTGCGCCGGGGGCGCCCATCACCGGGGCCAACGCCTCCGGCGGCACCGTGACCTACCACGGCACCAGCCAGGCCGCGCCCCACGTTGCCGGCATCGCGGTTCTGGCCCAGGACCTCGCGACGCGGTACCTCGGCCGGCAGCTCACCCAGACGGAGCTCGCCTCCCTGCTGCGCGACACCGGCGTGACTATCCACGACGGGGACGACGAGGACGACAACGTCGCCAACACCGGACTGGACTTCCCCCGCGTTGACGTGCTGGGACTGGCCGAGGCGATCTGGCTGATGCATGCTCCCCCGGGCTCGCAGGTCGTTGAGCTGGACCCCGGCGAAGTGGTTGTGGGGGTCGACTTCGGGAACCAGATCCTTCCCGGCCAGGTCGAAGGAACCGTCTGGGACGACGCGGACGGCAGCCGGTCCCGCGACGCCGGCGAGCCCGGGCTGGAGAACGTGAACGTCTACGCCGACCTGAACGGGAACCACGCGCTCGACCCGGGCGAGCCCTACGACGTCACCGACGCCGCGGGCCACTACCTGCTCGTGGAAGTCCCTCCCGGCGATCGTGCCGTCGCCGAAGTCGTTCCGTTGGGTTGGGAGTGCACGTTCCCCGTGTCCGGCACGCACACGGTCACCGTCGTCTCCCAGCAGACGACTCCGGACGTCGACTTCGGCAATCGCGACGTGACGGGCCGGGTGCGGGGGTCGGCATGGAAGGACCTCGACGGCGATGGAGCACGCGACGCCGGCGAGCCCGATCTCTCCGGCATCGTCGTGTACGCCGACCTCGATGAGAGCGGCCATCTGGACGCCGGCGAGCCGAGCGCGCCGACCGGGGCGGACGGCACGTACGTGCTGGAGCGCCTGCTCCCGCGGGAATGCGTCATCGCCGAGGTCGTTCCCGAGGGGTGGCGGCAGACCTTCCCCGCCGCCGGCGCCCATCGCGTCACCGTGCTGACCGGGCAAACCGTCGAAGGGATCGATTTCGCCAACCAGTCCCTCCTGGGCGAGATCCGGGGGACCCTGTGGAGCGATCTGGACGGCGACGGCGTGAAGGACGCGGGCGAGCCGGGATGGGCCGGCGCGACCGTCTACCTGGACCTCGATCTGAGCGGGCATCTCGATGCCGGCGAGCCGAGCGCGCCGACGCGGGCCGACGACCCGGCCACGCCCGGCGTCAATGAGGCCGGGACCTACGCCTTCACCGATCTGGGGCCCGGCACCTACGCCGCTGCCGAGCTGGTGCCGGCCGGCTTTGTCCAGACGCTCCCCGTGCCGAGGCAGAATGAAGTCCGCCGCGTCAGCGTCACGTACCAGGGCGCCCAGGCCGACTTCGCCTCCTTTACCAACAAGCTCTCCGACGACGGCCGGTACGTGCTCTTCAACTCGGGTTCCGGGAATCTTGTTCCAGTCGCCGTTTCGGGCCAGCACTACTACGTCCGCGACGTCGTCGCCGGCACCACGGAGGTCGTCAGCGTCAATAGC
>Ga0315290_10000340_pt1 | contig 29953 bp, 17 predicted proteins | sample YL17G12_0_MG_FD_203627 | JGI IMG/M metagenome (GOLD analysis project Ga0315290, IMG submission 203627) | Sediment microbial communities from Yellowstone Lake, YNP, Wyoming, USA - YL17G12_0 | ecosystem: Environmental > Aquatic > Freshwater > Lake > Sediment | place: USA: Wyoming | collected... | reverse complement strand
CTGACCGGCACCGAGGCGCTGAGCCGGTATCTCGATTACTTCGGGGGTCTGCCGCCTGCCGATCGGGCGAGGGAGGCCCTGGCCACCCGGCTGCGAGAAGGCGGAAAGCTGCTCCAGGCGGAGTTCCTCCTGAGGCGTGCCGAGCGGTCGGCCGAGCGGGGGCAGGCCGGCGCCGCCGTGGCCGGGCTGGCCTCGCTGCTGCGGGAAGCGAAGCTCGCCGAGGACGCCTCGGTGTGCTACGCGCGCCTGGGGCGGGAGTTCGCCGACGCGGCGTGCGGGTCGGGAAAGACGGGCCGGCAGTGGCTCGAGGCCCTTCGGCCCGACGACCCCGTGGCCCGCCTCTTGCGTCCGGCGGCGCCTTGGCCCGGCGTCTCGGTCGTCATGAAGCGGGAGCCGCAGAGATCGGTCGTGCCAACCCCGTACGGCTCGACCGTGATCCAGTATCTCGGCGACAGCGCGCCCTTCTACAGCGAAATGAGCCTGGAGGTCCAGTACAGCCCGCCCCTGCTGACCGCCCGCGACGGCTGGGGGAAAACCCGCTGGCAGCTCAACGTCGGGGAGCTGATGCGCCAAGGCATTCCGCCGATGAATTCGGCGTTCTGGAGGGCCACGGTACGCGATCACCTGCTGTTGGTCATGCTGGGATCGCGACTGCTGGCCATCGACACGCTGGTGCCGGAAGGGGGATCGCCGCGGCTCCTCTGGAGCCTGGACACCGAGGAGCCGGGCCGGTCGGCCCCCATGCGCCGCAGCCGGCGCTTCGTGCCGGTGGGCATCAACCCGGCCATGCGAAGAGCGATGCCCTACCAGGACATGAACCACTTCCCGGCCAACGTGCCTTCGGCGGTCACCGAGCAGTTGATCTGCTTCCAACGGTCCCAGAAGTTGTTCGGGCTGGACCCGCTCAGCGGCGAGGTCCTGTGGACCCGGGAAGACGTGCGGCCCGACAGCGCCCTCTTCGGAGACGATCAACAGATCTTCGTCCTGCCGCCGGCCGGCTCGCCGGCGATGGTTCTGCGCCCTTCGGACGGCATGCGGCTGGGCACGCGGCCGGTCCCCGCGGAGCGCCTGGCGCCGGTGGGGCGCCACGTGCTCGTCTGGCGCAACGCAGGGGCCTCGATGGTGCTGGAGCTTAGGGACCTGTGGAACGACCGGCCCGTGTGGCCGGGCGAGGCGCGGAAGTTCGCCCTCGACGCCCGGGTGGCGGCGTTCGACGGACGGCTGGTGGGCGTGTATGAGCCGCGAGGCCGGTTCGCCCTCTTGGGGGCCGACGACGGACGAACGATCGTCGACGCCACGCTGCGGCCCGAGCGCACCGTCGCCGAGATGTACCTGCATCGCTCCCCCGACGGCTACATGCTGGTGCTCAACGGCCTGGAGCGCAACAGGCCCGCCCAGAATCAGCTCTACGGCCTCTACGGGGTGGTGACCCGCGTGATCACCAAGGCCCACGTCTACGGCTTCGACCTGGCGGGCAAGAAGCGGTGGCCCGAGCCGGCCACGGTGGAGGACCAGTTCCTCCTGGTCAATCAGCCTCCGCGCCTGCCGATGCTGATGTTCGCGTGCGGGATCCCGGGCGGGCGGGGGCTGGCGTCGGGCCAGCCGAAACTCGCCGTGCTGGGCGTCGACAAGCGAACCGGCCAGGTCTTCCGGCCGGAGCAGACCTTCGAGGGAAGCGGCTACCTGCGCCTCCTCGGCGACCCGGAGAAAAAGGCCATTCAGCTCCACCTGCCGCGGGACCTGGTGACGCTGACCTTCAGCGACAAGCCCCCCCCGAAGCCCAGCCTGTCCCGCGCGATCTTCAAGGCCATGGGGGGCGGGATTGAGTCGTTGGACCTCGCTCCGGCCCTGGAAGACGCGATGGAGAGGCAGATCCTCGGGGACATCCCGCTGCCGGCAAAGCCAGCCCCGCCGGCTCCCCAGCCGTCCAAGAAGCCAGCCCCGCCCGAAAAGCCGGCAGGCCAACCCGGCAAGCAGCCGGCCCAGCCCAACAAGGAGCCTCAGGGGGCCAAGCCATGACGTTGCCTGCCGGGAGTCGCCGTTCGAGTCGGTTGTCGGGTCCTGGTCGGGTCGTGCTGGCCGGGATTGCCCTGGCGGCGTGCCTTGCCGCCGAGGCGCCCGCGGCGGTGAAGGAGCCGGAGGTTCGCCGCGTGGTGGCCCGGGGCCTGGACTGGCTCGCGGCCCACCAGTCGCGGCGCGGGAGCTGGTCGGCCATGGACGGTAAATACCCTACTGCCATGACCGCCATGTCCGGCACCGCGCTCCTGTGCGAGGGCTCGACCACCACCCAGGGCAAGTACGCCCCCGCCCTCCGCCTGGCCGTCGACTACCTGCTGGGCCGGGCCCGGCCCAACGGACTCATCGGCGATCCGACCCAGGACGACCGCTACACCTACGGCCACGGGTTCTCGATGCTCTTCCTTTCCCAGGTGCTCGGCGAGGAGGAAGACCTGGAGCGCCGGCAGCAGCTTGTCGCCACCCTCACCCAGGCCGTGGTGTTCTGCGGCCAGGCCCAGACCGAGGCCGGCGGCTGGGGATACGTCAGCGCGAAGGACGGCCACGGCTTCGACGAGGGCTCGACCACGATCACCCAGGTCCAGGGCCTGCGCGGCTGCCGCAACGCCGGCGTCCCCGTGCCCAGGGAGATCATCGACAAAGCGGTCAAGTACATCGAGCGCTGCACCCAGGCCGACGGCGGGGTGCAGTACAACATCAAGACCAGCGGAGGCCGCCCGGCCATCACCGCCGCCGCCATCGCCTGCCTGTTCAACGCCGGGCAGTACGACAACCAGCTCGTCCCCAAGCTCCAGGACTATTGCCGGAAAAACCTGAGCAACATCCGCAGCGAGGGCTTCGGCCATTGGCACTACACCCACTACTACTACTCCCAGGTGATGTACCGCGAAGGGGGCAAGGCCTGGGAGGAGTACCGCGACAAGATCTACGCCCGGCTGGTCCAGGAGGCCAGTCCGGACGGCTCTTGGGCCGAAGGGTACATGGGCCAGGTCTACACGACGGCGATCAACTTGACCATCCTCCAGTTGGAGAACGCGGCGCTGCCGATCTACCAGAGGTAGTAGGCAGAGGGGAGGGCACTAGCCGCCGGCGGGAGCCGGCGGTTGCGCTCTCGGGAATCCATGGAACCGAGGAGACTGCAACCAGGTCGACCTGAAGGAACCCTATGACGCACCACGAAGCTATGACGACGCACGACGCGGCGGCGATCGAGAAGCTCGGCTCCGCCCGAACCAAGATCCTCGACCAACTGGCCCAGGTGATCGTCGGGCAGCACGAGGTCATCGAGGAATTACTGATCTCGCTGTTCAGCCGGGGCCACTGCCTTCTGGAAGGCGTGCCGGGGCTGGCCAAGACGCTGATGGTCAGCACGCTGGCCCGCACCCTGAACCTCTCGTTCAGCCGCATCCAGTTCACGCCCGACCTGATGCCGGCCGACATCACGGGCACGGAGGTGATCGAGGAGGACCGGGCCACGGGGAGGCGGCAGTACCGGTTCCTCCAGGGCCCGCTGTTCGCCAACGTGATCCTGGCCGACGAAGTGAACCGCACGCCGCCGAAGACCCAGGCCGCGCTGCTGGAGGCGATGCAGGAGCGGCAGGTGACGGCGGGCCGGGTGAGGCATCCGCTGGCCGATCCGTTCTTCGTCCTGGCCACGCAGAATCCCATCGAGCAGGAGGGGACCTACCCGCTCCCCGAGGCCCAGCAGGACCGCTTCATGTTCAAGGTGTTCGTGAAGTACCCGTCGTTCGAGGAGGAGTTCGAGGTGGCCCGGCGCACCACCTCGCCGATGACCGACACGGTCGAGCCGGTGCTTTCGGCGGAAGACATTCTGGAGCTGCAGCGGATCGTCCGGAGCGTGCCGATCTCGCCGCACCTGATCCGGTACACGCTGTCGCTGGTGCGGCAGACGCGGGTGCGGGAGGCGGGGGTGCCCGAGTTCGTCGAAGAGCAGTTGAGCTGGGGGGCCGGTCCCCGGGCCGTGCAGTACCTGATCCTCGGGGCGAAGGCCCGGACCCTGCTGCACGGCCGCACCCACGTCACCGTCGAGGACGTCCAGGCCCTGGCCAGGCCGGTGCTCCGCCACCGCCTGGTGTTGAGCTTCACGGCCGAAAGCGAAGGGATCACGGCCGACCAGGTCATCGATCGCATCCTGGCCATCACCCCCGCGAAGGAAGACGAGCTGACGCGCGATGAACGATTCCAGAAGATTTTTGCATCCTGAGGCGATCAAGCGCATTGCCCGGCTCGATCTCCGCGCGCGGCACGTCGTCGAGGGTTTTCTCGCCGGCATGCACCGCAGCCCCTACTTCGGGCAGTCGATCGAGTTCCTCCAGCACCGCCAGTACACCTGGGGCGACGACCTGCGGTACGTCGACTGGAAGGTCTGGGCCAAGCAGGACCGCTATTACGTCAAGCAGTTCGAGGAGGACACGAACCTTCGGGCCACGCTCCTGGTCGACGTCTCCGCCAGCATGCGCTACGGCTCAGGTCCGATGGACAAGCACGAGTACGCCTGCACGCTGGCCGTGAGCCTGGCCTACCTGGTGCTCCGCCAGCAGGACGCGGTGGGCTGCGTCTCGTTCGACGAGGCCGCGCGCATGGCCGTCCCCCAGCGGACCCGCCGAAACCACCTCGACTCCGTGATCAAGGCCCTGGAGATCAGCGAGCCGAGGAACAAGACCGAGTTCTACCCCATCCTCCGCAGCGTGGCCGAGAATTATCCCCGGCGCGGGCTGATGGTCCTGATCTCGGACCTCCTGGCCGGCCGCGCCGGGCTGTTCCAGGGGCTGCGACTGCTGCGGAGCCGGGGCCACGACGTCATCGTGCTCCACGTCCTGGACGACGACGAGCTGGATTTCCCCTTCAGCGGGCCCACCCGGTTCGAGGGCCTCGAGCTGCCGCAGAGCCTGGCGTGCAATCCCCGGGCCCTGCGGGCCGGGTACCTGGCGGCCATGGAGGCGTACCTCGAGGAGGTCCGGCGGGGTTGCGCCCGGCACAACGTCGATTACCTGCTCGTGCGCACCAGCCAGGCGCTGGGGCCCGCCCTGGCGGCCTACCTCAACCATCGGCTGGCAACGCAAACCCGGAACTGAGATCGCCCAACCCCATGCCCTCGTTCGTCCATGCGCCGCTTCTATGGGGACTCGCCCTGCTGGGCGTGCCGGTGCTCATCCACCTGATCTACATGATGCGCCACCGCCGCGTGCGCTGGGCCGCCATGGAGTTCCTCCTGGTGAGCCAGAAGAAGAACCGCACGTGGGTGCTCCTGAAGCAGCTCCTGCTCCTGGCCACGCGCATGGCGATGGTGGCGGCGGTGGTGCTCCTGGTGGCCCAGCCCCGGCTGCGCGGGCGATGGGCCGACTGGTTCACCGGCACCACGCACCACGTCGTGCTGCTGGACGACAGCTTCTCGATGTCCGACCGGTGGCAGCAGACCAGCGCGTTCGAGGAGGCGAAGCGGGTGGTCCAGCGGATTGCCGAAGGGGTGACCGCCGAGGGGGCCCACCAGTTCACGCTTCTGCGGTTTTCGCAGGCCGGTCGGGCCGCCCGGGGCACCCAGCCCGATCTGATCCAGCAGACCGTCGACGCCGACTTTCCCGCCCGCCTGAAGGACCTGCTCGGGCCCATGCGCGTGTCCCAGTCCGCCGCCGGGCCCATGGCGGCCTTCGACGGCGTGGAGCAATTGCTTCAGCAGTCGGCGGGGGAGGATCGCGTCGTCTACCTGGTTTCCGATTTCCGTGCCCGACCCTGGGACGACCCCACGGCCATGCGCCAGCGCCTCACCGGCTGGACCCAGTCCGGGGTGAGACTCCACCTGGTCCGCTGCGTGGACGCGGCCCGGCCGAACCTGGCCGTCGCGCGGCTGGCCCCGGGCGAGGAGACCCGGGCGGCCGGCGTGTTCTTCTTCATGGAGGTCGCCGTGCAGAACTTCGGCGACACCGCGGTCCGCGACGTGGCCGTGCTGGTCGAGACCGACGGGCAGGCCCAGCCGGCGGTCACGATTCCCGCCATTCCGGCACGGGGAGTCGAGAAGGCCCGGTTTCCCGTCCGCTTCGTCACGGCGGGGCCGCACCGCGTCACCGCCCGGCTCGAGGCCGACGCCGTGGCGGCCGACAACACCCGCTTCGCCGTGGTCGACGTCCCGTTGAACCTCCCCGTGCTCTTGATCGACGGCGACGCCCAGGCGCAGGACGCCCGGTATCTCAGCGCGGTGTTCGAGCCGGGCGGGGCGGTCGCCACCGGCATCAAGCCGCGAATCGAGAATCCTCGCTACCTCAGCACCCATCCCCTGGACCCGTTCCAGGCCATCTACCTGGCCAACGTCGACCGGCTCGACCCCTCGGCGGTCACCGCCTTGGAGCAGTACCTCAAGGCCGGCGGCGGCGTGGCCTTCTTCCTCGGCGAGCGCTCGCAGCCGGAGTTCATCAACCGGGAGCTGTACCGCGACGGGCAAGGACCGTTCCCCGTGCCGGTGGGCCGGCCGACCGAGCTGTACGTCGATCACCTCGAGCGGGCCCCGGACCTCGAAATCACCGCCCACCCGGTGTTCCAGGTGTTCGCCGGCCAGCGGAACAGCTTCCTGCCGCTGGTGATCGTCAACCGCTACGTGTCGGTCGCGAAGACGTGGCAGCCCGACCCGCAGGGCTCGGCTCAAGTGATCTGCCGGCTCCGCAACGGGGCGCCTTTGGCGGTGGAGCGGCGCTGGGGCAAGGGCCGGGTGGTGGCCTTCCTGACCACCGCCGCCCCCCTCTGGAACAACTGGGCCCGGGCCAACCCGAGCTTCGTCGTGGCCATGCTCAGGCTCCACGCGTACCTGGCCGCCCAGCCCGCGGGCGACGCCGGCCACCTGGTCGAAGCGCCCCTGGAGCTGGTCTTGGACCCCTCGCGCTACGCGCCGCAGGTCCGCTTCACCACGCCCCAGGAGGACACCGCGCCCACGGCCACGACCGAGGCCGTGCTGAGCCCGCAGGGCCAGCTCGTGGCCACGCTGGCCGCCACCGACGCCAGCGGCATTTACCAGGCCCGACTCGCCCGCACCGACGGCCAGGAAGAGACCCGCCAGTGGGCCGTGAACGTCGAGCCCGACGAGGGAGACCTGCGCACGGTCCTCGGGCCGGAGCTGGCCGAGCGGCTCAAGGACGTGCCGCACAAGGAGTCGTCGGCGGCCATGTTCCAGTACGCCGCCGAGGAGCGCTCGGGCACCGACCTGAGCCTGCCGCTGTTGTACGTGCTTGTGGTGCTGCTGGTGGCCGAGCAGGTCCTGGCCTGGTCGGCCAGCTACCATCCCCCGTCGCTCAAGCCCGGCCTGGCCGCAGGAGGCTCCCCATGAGCCTGGGCCGTGCCGCGCTGTTGGCCGAGGAAGCAACCCGGACGAGGTTCGAGTGGGGACGAATCCAGTCGAACGCCGACTGGGTGTTGCCCGTCGCCGTCGCGTTGGCCCTGATGCTCTTTGTCCGCGCCATGTACCGCCGCGACGCGGTCGAGCTGAATCGCTATCTGGGCTGGCTGCTGACCGGCCTGCGCACGGCGGCCGTGCTGGGCGTGCTCATTCTGTACGCCGATCCCCGCTGGCGCACGGAACGGCAGGTGGTGGAGAACTCCCGGGCGCTGGTGCTGGTGGATACCAGCCTGAGCATGGCGCTGGCCGATGGCGGCGCCGGCCAGGCGCCGAGCCGCTCCAGTCAGGCGGCCGCGGCCCTGGCCCAAACCGACTTCCTCCGGCAGCTCCGCCGCACGCACGACGTGGTCGTGATGCGGTTCGACGAGTCGGTCAAGCGGATCGCCTCGCTGGGGAAGCTTGACGCGCAAGCGCAACCGCCCGCCGCGGAAGACAACGGTCAGGAACCCACCCCCGGCGACGCCTCCCCTTCCTTGCCGGGCGAAACCATCTTGCCAGGCGAAACCATCGAGCCGCGGATCGACTGGGTCGAGGCCCTGCGTCCCTCGGGCAGGGAGACCCGGCTGGGCCAGGCCCTGCGCCAGGTCATCGGCGAAGAGCGCGGGGCTCCCGTGGCCGGGATCGTCGTCCTAAGCGACGGCGGCCAGAACGCCGGCACTCCCCCGGAGACGGCCATCGAGCTGGCCGCCGAGGCCAAGATCCCCGTCTTCCCCGTCGGCCTCGGCTCCACCGAGCGCCAGGCCAACGTCCGGGTCCACGAGCTGGATGCCCCCGAGCGGGCGCATCCCGGCGACCCCTACTCCGTCACCGGGCTCATCCAGGCCGAAGGACTGACCGGCCAGGCGGTCACGGTCCAGCTTGCCGTGCGCGATCCGGCCAAGGCCGTCGAGCAGGTGGTCCAGACCCAGCAGGTCGTCCTGGGCCGGGACGGCGACGCCGTTCCGGTCCGATTCCAGGTCACGCCCACCGAGACCGGGCGGCGCCAGATCGTGCTCCGCGTGGTCGCTCCCCCGGCCGATCGCAATCCGGCCGACAACCAGCGCGAGGCGGAGATCGAGATCGTCGATCGCAAGAATCGCGTGCTGTTGGTGGCGGGCGCCGCCTCCCGCGAGTACCAGTTCCTCAAGGCCCTGTTGTTTCGCGACAAGTCGACCACCGTCGACGTGCTCCTTCAGACCGGCTCCCAGGGCGTTTCCCAAGAGGCCTCGAAGGTGCTCTCCGCCTTCCCCGCCACGCGCGAGGAGCTGTTCGCCTACGATTGCCTGGTGGCCTTCGATCCCGACTGGCAGGCCCTCACCGGACCCCAGGTCGACCTGCTGGAGAGCTGGGTGGCGGAGCAAGGGGGCGGGCTGATCGTCGCCGCCGGTCCGGTCCACGCCGGCCAGGCCGTCGGCGGCTGGGTCCCGCAGCCGGCCATGGCCAAGATTCGGGCACTCTACCCGGTCGAGCTCCATCGCCGCACGTCGGTGATCGATGCCGAGGCCCACGCGGCCAGCGACCCCTGGCCGCTCGATTTCACGCGCGAAGGACTCGAGGCCGAGTTCCTCTGGCTGGCCGATACCGAGACCGCCAGCCGGCAGGCCTGGAGCGAGTTCCGCGGCGTCTACGGCTGCCATCCCGTCCGGGGGCCCAAGCCCGGCGCCACGGTCTATGCCCGGTTCGCCGATCCCCAGGCCGCCACGCCCGACAGGCAGACCGTCTATCTCGCCGGTCAGTTCTACGGCTCGGGCCGGGTGTTCTACCTGGGCAGCGCCGAGATGTGGCGGCTTCGGCGAATCGACGACAAGTGCTTCGAGCAGTTCTACACGCGGCTGATCCGGCACGTCAGCCAGGGGCGGCTGTTGCGCCAATCGCCCCGGGGCTCGCTCCTGGTCGACAAGGCCCGCTACCTGCTGGGCAATACGGTCCAGGTCCGTGCCCAAGTGACCAACGCCCAGCTCCAGCCGTTGGCCGGCGAGAGCGTGCCCCTGGAGGTGGTCCCCCCGGACCGCGGCGTGCAGACCATCCTTCTGCGGTCCGATCCCACCCGGCCGGGGATCTTCACCGGGCAGCTCACCGTCTTGCAGGAGGGGGCCTACCGGCTGGAGCTTCCCGTGCCCGACGGCGACAGTGAACGGTTGACACGGCGCCTCCAGGTCCGCGTGCCGGACCTGGAGCGGGAGAATCCGCAGCGGAACGACGCCCTGCTGGGCCGGCTGGCGGAGGGCACGGGCGGGAAGTACTACCGCGATCCCGGCGCCGCCTTCGGCGCCGGCGGCGCCGACCCCCTGGCGGCCCAATTGAGCGACCGGACCAAGACGAGCATCCTCCCCGCCCCCAATCCGCTCCAACAGAGGGAATGGCTCAAGGCCATGATGCTCGCCCTGTGCGGGGTGCTGTGCGCGGAATGGCTGATTCGGAGGTTGATGAAGCTGGCGTGACCATGACTGGCAATCCCGAGCGACCACAACTGGGCCAAGACGTCTGGGCGATGCTGGCCGCCCTGCGGCGGAGGATCCGCGCCTACGTCTGGCTCGAGGGGCTCAGCGCCGCCGTGGCCTGGCTGGGCCTGTCGTTCTGGGCGAGCCTGGCCGCCGACTGGTTCTTCGAGCCCTCGGCGTGGGTCCGTGCGGGCATGGTGGCCGCTGCCGCGCTGGGATGCCTTTACGTTCTCATGGTCCTGGTCGGCCGCCGGGCGATCGTCCCCCTGCGCGACGCCAGCATGGCCTTGCTCCTCGAGCGGCGCTATCCCGATTTCCGCGACAGCCTCCTGACCGCCGTCGAGCTGACCGGCGGGCCCGGCGACGCCGAACCGTGCAATTCGCAGTTGCTCGGGCGAACGTGCCGGCAGGCCGCCGCGCCGCTGGGCCGGGTGCGGCTCGGCGAGGTCTTCGACCCGCGCCCCCTGCGACGCAGCGTCCTGGCCGCCGTCGGCCTGGGTGTTTCCATTGCTCTTCTGGCGCTCGGCCGGCCGGACGTGCTGAGCACGTGGGCCCGCCGCGTGCTGGCGTTGGACGAGGTGGCGTGGCCTCGCCGGACGGGCCTCGAGATCGACGGTTTTCCCGGCGGCGTCGAGCGGATCGCCCGCGGCTCCGACCTCACAATCCTCGCCAAGGCCGACCTGGCGAAGGAAGTCCCCGACGTGCTGGAGGTCCGCTGCCGCGAGGGCGGGCCGAGGACCCGCCAGCCCATGTTCCGCGAAGGAATCGCCAACCCGCTTCGGGACCGGTTCCAGGAGTTCTCCCACACGTTCCACAACGTGCTGGCGCCGATCCGGTTCGACGTGCTCGGCGGCGACGCGGCGGTGCCCGACCTGCGCGTCGAGGTCGTCGAGAACCCCACGATCGTGGAGATGGTCCTCGACTGCGAGTACCCCAAGTACACGGCCCGCCCGGCCCGCTCCTTTCCGTTCACCAGCCTGATGCAGTTCCCGCTGGGGAGCCGGATTACGCTTCGGGCGACCGCCAACAAGGACCTGGTCCGCGCCACCGTGGACGTTGCCGGCGAGCAATCGGCCAAGCGGCTCGAGATGATTGAGCCGGCCGATCCTGCCCGGCCGCGGAGCTTCCAGCACACGCTCGACGAGCTGCTTAAGGACACGACGCTGTTGGTTTCGCTGTTGGATACCGACGGGATCAAGAGCCGGGAGCCGGTCCGGGTGGTCCTGGCCGCGCTGGAGGACCGCCGGCCGGAGCTGGCGGTGCAGCTCCGCGGCATCGGCTCGGCGATCACGCCCCAGGCGCAGTTGCCGGCCTCGGGCCGCGTGGGCGACGACTACGGCATCGCGCGGATCTGGTTCGAGTACGCCGTCGACAAGCAATCGCCGGCCGTCCGGCCCATCGGCTCCCCGGCGGGCAACGCCACCGAGTACCCGTTGAGCCGCCAAACGCTCGATGTCCGGGACCTGAAGCTCAAGCCGGGGCAGAAGCTCCAGGTGTGCGTGAAGGCGGAGGACCGCTCGACGCTCTCCGGCGGGCCGAACGTGGGCACCAGCGACCGCTGGCAGCTCGACGTGGTCACCCCCGACCAGTTGCGCATGCTGCTCAATGCCCGGGAGCTGGTCCTGCGCCAGCGATTCGAGTCGGTGATCCGGGACGTGGTCGATGCCCGCGAGAGCCTCGCCCGGATCGATTTCTCCCCTCCCGGCGCCGCCAAGCCGGCGAAGGCCCCCGCCGGGGGCGCCGAGCCGGGGGACAAGCCGGCCGACGCAGGGCCTCCTTCGCCCGAGCGCCTCGTGGCCCAGCGCCGCTTCCACGTGCACTGGGCTGCCCAGAACAGCGTCAAGGACGCCCACGAGACCTCGGGCCTGGCCGAGGCGTTCTCCGACGTCCGCGAGGAGCTGATCAACAACCGCATCGACACCGAGGAGCTCAAGGCCCGCCTCGAGCAGGGCATTGCGGATCCCCTGCGGCGGATCGCCCAGGAGATGTTCCCCGAGCTCGACCGGCGCCTGGACCGCCTCGAAGCCACCCTGGCCGACGCCGCGGCCGGCACCGGGGCCCGCACCCGCGCCATCGAGCAGGTCGACGCCATCGAGCGGGCCATGCGCGAGGTCCTTGCCCGGATGATCGAGCTCGAAGACTTCAACGAAGCCATCAACCTGCTCCGCGCGATCATCCAGGCGCAGGAGAGGGTCAACGCCGAAACCAAGCTGAAGCAAAAGCAGAGGCTCCGCGATCTGCTGGAGAAATAGCCATGGGCCTTAACCGAGCGCGTAGGGTGGGACGTAGCAGCCGTAGGGTGGGACGAAGCGAAGCGGAGTCCCACCAAGAGCCCGCCACAGCGACGGTGGGACTTCGTCCCACCCTACAGCGGTTGGGGCTTGCGCTCCTGTCGCTGCTCCTCGCGGCGGCGAGCGCCCCGGCGGCCGAGGTGCCGCCCAAGCCGGAAGCACCCAAGCCCGGTGCCGCCGACAAGCTGACCCTCGACCAGCGGCAGGTCGGCCAGCAGTACGCGCGCTTCGAGGATCTGCTGCTCCGCATGGCGGAGCTGAGCGCCGCGACGGACCCGCGCCGGGCCGCCCTGCTCCGCAAGGCCGTGGCCCAGAGCAAGGATCGCCTCGTCGCCGTCCAGTTCGAGACGCTCGTCGAGCTGATCGAGAAGGGCCAGCTCTCCCGGGCGATCGACAACCAGGGGAACGTCGACAAGGACTTGCAGTCGCTCCTGGAGCTGCTGTTGAGCGAAAACCGCTCCAAGCAGCTCGAATCGGAAAAGGCCCGGCTCCGCGAGTACCTCAAGCGACTCAACGCCATCATCAACCAGCAGAAGGGGCTCCAGGGCCGCACCGTCGGCGGCGGAGAGCCCAAGCAGCTCGCCGGGGAACAGGCCAAGCTGGCCGACAAGACCCAAGACCTCGCCCGCGACATCAAGGCCAACGAAGAGCAGCCGGCCAAACCCGGCGACTCCAAACCTCAAGACGGCAAAGAGCCGGCCGACGCCAACGGCCAAAAGCCCGGCGACAAAGCACAAGACAACGCCCAGCCTCAGGGAGACGCACAAGGGAAGGAAAAAGCACAAGGCAAGGGCCAAAGCCCTAAGAAGGATGCCGGCAAAGGCAAGGCTCAAGGCGCGGGCAAGGACCAAGGCCAAGGAAAGGGCAAGGACCAGGGCAAAGGCAAGGATCAAGCCCAAGGCAAGCAGCCGGGCCAAGGGCAGGATCAAGGCGGCGACCCGAGCAGCGGACCGCAGGACCCCTCATCGCCTCCGCCGGACCAGGAGCGGGTCCCCACGCGAAAACGCCTGGAAGCCGCGCGCCAGCGCATGCGCGAGGCCGAGGAGAAGCTCAAGGAAGCCCAGCGCCAAGCGGCGGCGGAGAAACAGGAGGAAGCCCTGCGCGAGCTCGAGGAGGCCAAGGCCAGGCTGGAGGAGATCCTCCGCCAGCTCCGCGAGGAGGAGATCGAGCGATTGCTGGTGATGCTCGAGGCCCGTTTCGCCAAGATGCTGGCCATGCAGCGGGAGGTGCTCGACGGGACCGTCCGGCTCGACAAGGTTCCCCAGGCCGACCGGGCCCACAGCCACGGCATCGAGGCCGGACGGCTCAGCAGCAAGGAGGCCGAGATCGACCTGGAGGCCGAGAAGGCCGCGGTGCTGTTGCGCGAGGACGGCACCGCGGTGGCCTTCCCCGAGGCCCTCGGCCAGCTCCGCCAGGACGTGCGCCAGGTGGTCCAGCGCCTGGCCGAGGCCAAGGTCGACAAGATCACCCAGGGCATCGAGGAGGACGTCATCGCCGCCCTGGAGGAGATGATCCAAGCGCTCCAGAAGGCGATGAAGGACCGGCAGCAGAAGAAACAGCCGCTCGGCCCGCCGAAGCCGTCGGGCGAGAACGAGGACCCGCCGTTGGTCGACGTCCTGGCCGAGATGAAGATGATCCGGGCCCTCCAGATGCGGGTCAACACCCGAACCGAGCGCTACGCGAAGCTCGTCGAGGGGGAGCAGGCCCGAAATGCCGACCTGATCGAGGCCCTGCGCCGGCTCGCCGAGCGCCAGGACCGGATCACCAAGATCACGCGCGACCTTCACACGGGGAAGAACCGATGAGCGCGATCCGCCGTAGTGACGTTTTGGGCACGCTGCGGGCATGCGGGCTGGGGCTGGCGATTCTTGCCGGCCCGGCCGCGTCCCTTGCCCCGGCCGTCCCATCCGATGCCACGCCGGTCATCGCCTCCTGGCAGCCGCCGGGCGCCGAGGAGGTCCGCAAGGAGGTGTTCGCCTGGCTGGAAGGGCGCAAGGCCGGCGGGCCGATCCGCGCCAAGGCGGAGGAAATCTGGTCGGCCCGGCCGCTGGCCGCGCTCGGCCCGGACCTGCTGGAGCGGGTGGTCAGGACGCTGGCCTTGGCCGACGACAACGCCCGGAGCCTCGTGGAGTTCTGCTCCCGTCCCAAGCGGGACGTCACCCTGCCTGCCCGGCCGTGGCTGGCCGATCCGAAGGGGCCGCCGCTTTTGACCGCGAACCTCCGCCTGTGGTACGGCCGGTGGCTGGTCCACGAGTCGCTGTTGGACGAGGCCCTCCAGCAGCTCGAAGGACTGCGCCCGGAGGACGTGGTCGACCCGGCCTCGCTCCTGTTCTATCAAGCGGTGATCCATCACCGGCTGGTCAACCACGACGCGGGGATCGAGGCGGTCGAGCGCCTCCTGGAGCGGCCCGATCCGGGGCCCAGGCGCTACCAGGCCGTTGCCCGGCTCATGGAGGCCGATCTCCGCGCCCTGAAGGAAGATTCCCTGGACCACATTGCCCGGCGCATGGGCGACATCGAGCGCCGGCTGGACCTCGGACACGCCGGACCGAAGGTCCGCGGTATCCAGGACGGGGTGATCAAGTCGCTCGACAAGCTCATCGAGGAGTTGGAGGCCCAACAGCAGCAGCAACAGGCCGCCAGTGCCGCCAACCGAACGCAGTCGAACCGGCCGGCCAAGGACAGCACGCCCATGGGCGGGAAGGGACGGGGGGAAGTGACCCAGCGTAACGTAGGGGACCGCAGCGGCTGGGGGGACCTTCCCCCCAGGCAGCGCGAGGAGGCGCTCCAGCAAATCGGGCGCGACTTCCCCGCCCACTATCGCGACGTCATCGAGCAGTATTTCCGCAAGCTGGCCACGGAGGATGGACCATAAGGGGGGGGCGGACAGTGGGGTTTCGCCCCACCCTACAGAAGCAGGCGTAGGGTGGGACGAAGTCCCACCGCATGGAAACCTGGATGGAGCATCATGGTGGGGCTGCGCCCCACCCTACGGAACCTACGGAAGGGGGGCACGTGCTGGGGCTGCGCCCCAGCCTACGGAAGGCCGATGTCGCCCGGAACCCCCTCCGGCCTATAATCGAATTGGATCGAAAAACCGCAGAAAGCAGACCGCGGATGACCACGACGTTGCTTCTTCTGAGCGTCTTGGCTGCGCCGGCACCTGAGGTCGAAGTGCAGCCACTGTCGGGCAGCGCGCTGCGCGGCTCGCTCGTGGGCCTGGGTGGCGCCGGAGTGACGCTCAAGACCCCGCAGGGCCAGGTGACGGTGGCACTCGACAAGCTTCTTGGGCTCTCGCTGGAACAGCCCAAGGGGCCCAGGAAAACCCAGCCGGCGGTGTGGATCGAGCTGGTCGACGGCTCGTCGCTGGTCGGCGCGGGCTACACGGCCAGCGAGGGTCGGGCGAAGCTGGCGCTGCTGGAGGGCGCCGCCCTTGATGTCGCCCTGCGCGACGTCCGGTGGGTGCGGTTCCAGCCTATCGGCGACGCGCTGGCCCGGCATTGGGCCCGGCTCCTGGAGGGCCCGCTCAAGGCCGACGTCCTGGTGACCCGGCAAGGCGACGCCCTGGACGATCACCGGGGCATCGTCCGCGGCGTGACGGGCGAGGCGATCCAGTTCGAGCTGGACGGCGAGCTGCTGCCGGTGAAGCGGGAGAAGGCGTTTGGGCTGATCTACCATCAGACCGCGGGCCGGGAGCTGCCCGAGGCGACGTGCACGGTGTACGAGGGGTCGGGCACGGCCTGGCCGGCCCGGTCGGTCGCGTTGGCCGGCGAATCGCTGGAGTGGACCACGCCGGCCGGCCTGAAGGTGGCTCGCCCGCTTAGGGCCCTGGCCCGGCTCGATTTCTCCCGCGGGAAGGTCGTTTACCTCAGCGACCTGAAACCGGAATCGGTGGCGTGGGTTCCGTACTACGGCCTGGGGCGGGACCCACCCGCCCGCGCCGACTACTACGCGCCGCGCCAGGATCGGAGCCTGACGTCCGGACCGCTCGAGCTCGACGGCGTGCGTTATGCCAAGGGCCTGGCGATCCACAGCCGCACGACGCTGGTCTACCGCCTTTCGGGCCGGTTCCGTCGCCTGGCCGCGGTGGCGGGAATCGACGACCAGGTCCGCCCGCGGGGAAACGTCCGCCTGGTCATCCGGGGCGACGACCGGGTGCTGGCCGACCTGGCCGTCGCGGGGACCGACCCGGCCAGGCCGCTCGATCTCGACCTGGCCGGCGTCACGCGGCTGACGCTCTTGGTGGATTTCGGCGAGGATCTCGACGTGGGCGACCACCTCGTTCTGTGCGACGCAAGGCTGATCCAATGACGCGGACTTTGGCCATTGTTGTTGTTCTGTGCTGGGCGGCCGGGCTGGCCGCGGCGGCCGGCGTGCCGCCGGACGTTCCGCCCGAGGTCCTCAAGGCCGAGGCCGAGCGGATCGCCGTGATCGAGAAGGCCAAGGACAGCGTGCTGGCCGTCTTTTCGGCGGCCGGGGGCGGCGGCGGCTCGGGGGTCGTCATCTCGGCCGACGGATACGCCCTGTCGAACTTCCACGTGGCCATGCCCACCGGCCCGGCGATGAAGTGCGGCATGGCCGACGGGCGCCTCTACGACGCCGTGGTCGTGGGGCTCGACCCCACCGGCGACGTGGCGCTGGTGAAACTGTTCGGCCGCGACGACTTCCCCCACGCCGAGCTGGCCGACAGCGACCAGGTCCGCGCCGGCGATTCGGTCTTCGCCATGGGCAACCCCTTCCTGCTGGCCACCGACTTCCAGCCCACCGCCACCTGGGGGATCATTTCCGGGGTTCACCGCTACCAGTTCCCCGCCGGCACCCTGCTGGAATACACCGACTGCCTCCAGACCGACGCCTCGATCAACCCGGGGAACTCGGGCGGCCCGCTGTTCGACGCCCGGGGGCGGCTGATCGGCATCAACGGCCGGGCGTCGTTCGAGAAGCGAGGCCGGGTGAGCGTCGGCGTGGGCTACGCCGTCTCGATCAACCAGGTCCGCAACTTCCTGGGCTGCCTGCACAGCGGCCGGATCGTCGATCACGCCACCTTGGGCGCCACGGTCGGACTGGACGAGGAGCGGCGCCTGGTGGTCACCGACGTGCTGGACACCTCCGACGCCTACCGCCGCGGCCTCCGCTACGGCGACGAAATCCTCGCCTTCGGCGGCCGGACGGTCGAAACCCCCAACGCCTTCAAGAACGTGCTGGGCATCTTTCCCAAGGGCTGGCGCGTGCCCTTGAGCTATCGCCGCAACGGGAAGCGATTCGACGTCCTGGTGCGACTGGCCGGCGTTCACTCGGAGGATGAGCTTCTGGCGAAGCTCAGCGGGCGAGGCCCGCGCGAGCCGATGCCGATTCCCAAGCCGGGTGAGAAGCCGGGCGACCGGCCCGGCGAGAAGCCCGGCGGGCCGCGCAAGCCACCCGATCGGGACGACGATTTCCCGGACCCCAAGCCCGGCCCGCTGCCCATCCCCGCTGCCACGGCCAAGCCGGCAATGCCGGAGATCGTGCACAAGCACTTCGACGAGAAGCGCGGGTACGCCAACTACTACTTCAACCGGCTCCATCGCGATCGGGTGTGGAAGGCGTGGAACGCCCGGGGCGATTTCGCCGGCCAGGACCGGACCTGGCTGCTCGCCGGCACGCTGGCCCGGGGCGACAAGTTCACCTTGTCCGTCGCCGGCGGCCAAGTGGTGCTCGGCCTCCCGCGAGGCGACGTCAAGTGGAGCGTCCCCGAGGAGCTGGGCTCGTCGCTGGAGCCGATCGGCAGCGGCGGCCTGTTTGCCGCCTTGAGCCTGTGGCGGCGCCTGGCCGTCGAGGGACTCGACAAGTTCGGCGAGGTCACCTACCTCGGCACCGCGCCTTGGGCCGGACACCCCGGCCTCTTGGACGTCCTGGTGGGGCGTCACGGCGGCGTCGAGTGCCGCTACTACTTCGACGTGGCCACGGGCCTCCTGGCCGGCCTGGAGATGTCTGCCCACGAGCACGCCGACCCGTGCGAGCTGCACTTCACCGAGTACCGGGAGTCGGACGGGCGCTGGACCCCGCGGCGGATCGAGGTCCGCTGCGGCGACGAGCCCGTCGCCGACTTCCGAGTCGACCTGTTCACCCTTTCCAAGCCGGATCCGTCGTAGGAAGAAAGCCCCCATGTCGCAGCCGCTTCGATGGATCGCCGTTTGGGCCCTGGGGGCCGTTGCCGCGGGGCTGCCGGCCCGTGCCTTCGGCGACGCCGGTCCGCCGGCCGGCGCGGGTCCGCCGGCCGCCCGGGAGAGCGCGGGCGCAACGGCGCTCGTCGACACGATCGCCCGCGTCCAGCCCAAGGTGGTGAAAATCTACGGGGCCGGCGGGTACCGCGGCATGGAGGCCTACCAGAGCGGGATCCTCATCTCGCCGCAAGGGCACGTCCTGACGGCCTGGAGCTACGTGCTCGACACGGAGGAGATCGGGGTCACGCTGTCCGACGGCCGGAAGCTCCAGGGGAAGCTCCTCGGCGCGGACCCGCGCCTGGAAATCGCCGTGCTGAAGATCGAGGCGGCCGGCGTGCCGTGGTTCGAGCTCTCCAAGGCGCCGGCCGTCGAGCCCGGCACGCGCGTGCTGGCGCTAAGCAACCTGTTCGGCGTGGCCGTGGGGAGCGAGCCGGTGAGCGTGCAGCACGGGACGATCGCGGCCAAGACGCGCCTGGCGGCGCGGCGAGGCGTGTTCGAGACCCCGTACCGCGGCACGGTGTACGTGCTCGACGCGGTGACGAACAACCCCGGGGCGGCCGGCGGGGCTTTGGTCACGCGCCGCGGCGAGCTCGTGGCGTTGCTCGGCAAGGAGGTCCGCAACACCCTGAACAACACCTGGCTGAACTACGCGGTGCCGATCGCCGAGCTGCGCGAGTCGGTCGAGCAGATCCGCGCCGGGAAGCTCGCCACGCTCCGCCCCGACGAGCCGGCCGGGAAAGTGGCCAGGCCGCACAGCATCGAGGGGTTCGGAATCGTCCTGGTGCCGGACGTGGTCGAGCGGACCCCGCCGTTCGTGGACCGCGTGGTCGAGGGCTCCCCGGCCGCCGCCGCCGGCATCCTCCCCGACGACCTCGTCGTCCTGGTCGGGGAGCACCTTGTCCCGTCGTGCAAGGCCCTGCGCGAGGAGCTCCAGCACATCGACGCCGACGAGAAGGTCAAGCTGACCGTCCTGCGCGCCGAGGAGATGCTCGAGTTCGTGTTGCAGGCCAGCCTCTCCGACAGGAAGACGTTGTGATGCGACTCGTTTTGCATTTTGCACTTTACATTCTTCATTTTGCACTCATTTGGCTGCGGCCGAAGGCCGCGTTCGGGGCCGCCGTCGCCGCGCTGGTCTGCCTGGCGGCGATGCCCCTGGCCGCGGCCGAAGACCTGGATCAACTGGAGGAGCAGGCGTTTCGGGCGGCGGTGGCCCGGGTGGCCCCCTCGGTGGTTCGGATCGAGACGGTAGGGGGCCTGGACAAGGTGGGAAGTGTGCTGGTGGGCACCGGCCCGACCACCGGCCTGGCCGTCGGCCCCGAGGGCTGGATCGTCTCCAGCGCGTTTAACTTCCTCCACCGGCCGGCCTCGATCCTGGTGCAGCTTCCCGACGGCACGCGCAAGCCCGCCCGGCTCGTGGCCACCGACCACAATCGCATGCTCGTGCTGTTGAAGATCGACTCCGAGAAGCCGCTCCCGGTGCCCCCCATGGCCCCGCAGAGGGAGAACCGCGTGGGCCAGTGGGCGATCGGGGTGGGCCGGACCTTCGAGCTTGGCGAGCCGAACGTCTCGGTCGGCGTCCTGAGCGCGATCAACCGCATCTGGGGCAAGGCCATCCAGACCGACGCCGCGGTCTCGCCGAACAACTACGGCGGGCCGCTGGTCGACGTGCGCGGCCGCGTGCTGGGAGTGCTGGTTCCGCTCTCCCCCGACGAGACCAGCGAGCTGGCCGGCGTCGAGTGGTACGATTCCGGCATCGGCTTTGCCGTCCCCATGGAGGCCGTCCAGCAGGCCGTCGCGCGCATGAAGCAGGGCAAGGACCTCGAGCCCGGGGTGACCGGCATCAATCTCCCGGCCAGGACCCTGCACGTCGGCGAGCCGGTGATTGCCGGCAGCCGGCCGCGCTCACCGGCGCACAAGGCCGGCCTGAGGGCCGGGGACCGGATCGTCGAGATCGAGGGCCTCCCGATCGATCGCGCCGCCCAGGTCAAGCAAGAGATCAGCCGGCGCTACGCCGGCGACGCGATCCGCCTGGCGGTGCTCCGTGACGGCAAGCGGATTGAGGCTACTCTGGAACTGGTCGCCAAGCTCGATCCCTACCAGCAGCCGTTCTTAGGCATCCTGCCCGTGCGTCCGGCCCGGGCGGAGGCAGCGCCGAAGCCGGCTTCCCTGGCAGTCCGGTACGTCTACCCGGAGAGCCCGGCGGCGAAGGCCGGGGTCCAGCCGGGCGATGTCCTGGTGTCGCTCGGTGGCGACCCGATCAAGGACCATGCCTCGTTCCGCGCTCAGCTCGGGCAGAGGCAGCCGGGGGAGACGGTCGAGCTGGAGGTCCGCCACGGCACGGAGAGCCGGAAGGTCTCGCTCGCGCTGGCCAACGTGCCCGAGGGGTTGCCCCCCGCGGGAATCCCGCCGGCCCGCGTGCCGGTCAAACCGAGCCGGGAAAAACGGCCGGACGTGGGCACAATCAACCTGAGGACCCCCGGGATGGCCCAAGAGACCTCGGCCTACGTTCCCGAGGGCTACGTGCCCGACGTCGCCCACGGCGTGGTGGTCTGGCTGCACGGCTCCGAGGGCCTGAGCTTCAACGAGCTTGTGGCCCGGTGGAAGCCGTTGTGCGACCAGAGCGACCTGATCCTGGTCGCTCCCAAGGCGGCGTCGACGCGATGGCGGACCGGAGAGCTCCGCCAGATCCCGGTCCTGCTGTCGCAGGTGGCTTCGGCCTACACGGTCGATTCGGCGCGGATTGTGGTCGCGGGGCGCGAGGGGGGCGGTGCCATGGCGTACCTGGCGGCCTTCCACCACGGAAACGTGGTCCGTGCGGCGGCGGCCATCGACGCCCCCATGGCCGGCCTGGCGGCCGACCGCGATCCGCCCCTCGGGCTGGCCTTCTACGTCGCCCGGGCCCAAGGGGCCAAGTCCTCCGCCGCCATCCAGCAGACGATCGCGCAGCTCAGGAAGATGAAGTTCCCCGTCACGGTCAAGGACCTCGGCCCCACCCCGCGCGACCTCACGGCCGACGAGCTGGCCGAGCTGGTCCGCTGGATCGATGCCCTGGACCGCCTCTGAGCCAACAACGCAGGGCCCTATGCGTCGACACGCCGTTGCGGCAATTGCGGTGGTCCTCTTGGCCGTGGGGGTCATCCTGCTGTTCCAGGGGGAGGTCCGCCCGCTGGTGGCGGAGATCCGGGCGGCCTTCCTGCGAATTGGGGGGGTGATGGCGGTCGTCTGGTTGGGGTATCCACAGATCGTCCGTATCCCGCTCTGGGTATGGCTGACGATCCCCCCACTGGTGATTCTCCTGATGCGCCGGCCGTTGTGGATCGTCTACCTGCTGCCGGTGATCGTCGTCGTGGCGGCCCTGAAGCCGAGGCCCGACCCGAAGAAGCCCCCTCGCAAGTGAGGGCAGCCTCTGGGTGGCACTGGCTGCTTGTCAGCCAGTGCAGGAAACACGGGCAGACAAGCTGCCCGTGCCACCCGACGTGGTTCGGGCAGAGCACTGGCGAGACGCCAGTGCCACCCGACCCGACTATCCGTCCAAAGTGTCGAGTTCCCCGTTGGCCCGTAAGAACGTGGGCGTGTGGGCCGGGAAAGGGGGAGATGCACCACCGGACCGATTGACTATCGGGGCGGGGCTGCATTAATGATCGTGGAAACACGGTGTCTTACCCCCCTGGAGTGGCCCAGGGGGAGGTGCCCGTCAAGCTCGTGGAGGAAGACTGGAATGAGCGTGTTGGTGACTAAGGAAGCCCCGGGTTTTTGTGCCAAGGCCGTCCTGCCCGACGGGTCGTTTGCCGAGGTCTCCTTGAAGGATTACCGCGGTAAGTACGTGGTGTTGTTCTTCTACCCCCTGGACTTCACCTTCGTTTGCCCGACGGAGATCATCGCCTTTTCCGAGGCGGCTGCGCAGTTCGAGTCGCTGGGCGTGCAGCTTCTGGGCTGCTCGGTGGACAGCCACTACACCCACTTGGCTTGGCGCACGACGCCGCGCAACCAGGGGGGGCTCGGCCAGATCAAGTACCCGCTCATCGCGGATCTCGACAAGAAAATCGCCGAGGCCTACGACGTGCTCCTGCCCGGCGGCATCGCTCTTAGGGGCTTGTTCCTGATCGACAAGCAGGGGATCGTCCGGCACCAGGTGGTCAACGACCTTCCCCTGGGCCGCAGCGTGGACGAGGCCCTGCGCGTCGTGAAGGCCCTGCAATTCGTCGAGACCCACGGGGAGGTGTGCCCGGCGAACTGGCAAGAGGGGGCCGCCACGATGAAGCCCGACCCGCAGGGCAGCAAGGCGTTCTTCTCGAAGCAGTACGCCTAGCGCACGCGCGTCGGCAGGATGACCATCGGCAGACCGGCCCATTGCAGCCGCCGCTGGAGTGAGAAGGCCGTCTGGTTGTGCAGGAGCCGGTGGAGCCAACTGTCCTTCTCGAAGACCAGTTGCCCGGCGAACACGGTGGAGCGGGGATACTTCTTCGCGACCTCGAGGCAGAGTTTCTCCAGGTCGTCGACGGCGTCGGTACCGATGGCCATGTAGCCCTCGGCCGGGATGCCCAGTCGCCGGGCGAGGTCGACGTAGCGGTCCAGCGACTGCTGGGTGTGCTCGCGGAGGTCCTCGACCGCGCCAGTCCCCTTGAAATTCCCCGAGTCGACCACGCCCACCGAGACAAACACGAAACTGCGGAAGTGGTTGGGCACGAAGCGGGGGACGTTGAGCATCGTGTGGATCCCCAGCCCGCTGTACCCGCCCACCAGGATGATCGCCGTGGGCTGGGCCGGATCGGTGGGGGCCATGTTGGGCTCGCCCGTGGTCGGGATCTGCGAGAGTGTCTCGTCGAGGACCTTGAGCTTCTCCCCCACCCGCTTGTAGTAGCGATGGATCGAGAAGGCCACGGCCACGCACAGGCCGGTCATGGCCACCGTGAGCCAGCCCCCTTCCGGGAACTTCAGGTAGACGGTGATCGTGAGGATCGACGCGCAGAGGACCGCCCCCACCACGAACAGGGCGAGCCGGCGCCGCCACAGGGGATTCTCCTTGCGCAGGCCGTACCAGTGCCGGCACATCCCGATCATCGACAGCGAGAAGGTGAGGAAGACGTTGATCGAGTACATGATCACCAGCGCCCGGACGTTTCCCTTGGTGTACCAGAGGGCCGCCAGGGCCGAGAGGCCCATCAGGAGAATACCGTTTTCGGTGGCCAGGCGCTCCGAAAGGCTGGAGAACCAGCGTGGGACCCAGGAGTCGTGGGCCATGTAGCCCAGCACGCGGGGCCCGTCGATGAAACCGGCCTGGGCCCCGACGATCAGCAACGCCCCCTCGGAAACCAGGGTCAGGATCAGGAAGGACCACCCCAGCCAATGCGCCCCCAGCCCGATCCTGCTGAGGAACGTCTGGGTGAGCAGGTAGTTCATCGTCTCCTGCTGGCCCTTGCTGTGCTGGATGCCCAGCAGGAGATAGCCGAGGATCAGGCCGCCGGCGGTGAGCGACAGGGAGATGGCCATGTAGCGCATCGTCCGCTTGGCGTTGGCCACCCGGGGCTCCCGAATCACCGGCATGCTGTTCGATACCGCCTCCAATCCGGTGTACGTGCCGCCGCCCAGCGAATAGGCGCGCATCAACAGGGCCAGCATCGCGAGCAGGCCGAGCGGGGACACCGCGGCGGCTTCGCCAAAGCTCGCCCCGCCGCCGGTGTCACCGGTGAGGTCGCCGGCGCCGGCCTCGCCCGCGACCTTGGGCGCCTCCGTTTCCGGGGTGCGGGCGTCGTCGAGATACCTGGACTCCTGCGCGGCGGCTTCGCCCGCGACCTTTGGCGCCACGGCGCCCAGGACGATCGAGCCCACGATCAGGATCACGTGGGCCACCAGGAACAGCAGGAAGATCGGCATGAGCACCTGCACCGATTCCTTCACGCCGCGGAGGTTGAGCACGATCAGCACCCCGATCAGCGCGAATTCCGTGGGGAGCTTCCACTGCTGCACGGCGGGCCCCAGGAGGCTGAACAGGGCGTCCCCCGCGGCCGCAATCGAGACGGTGATGGTCATCACGTAATCGACCAGCAAAGCACAGCCCGAGACCACGCCGATCCGCTTGCCCAAGAGCTTGGAGGCCACCAGGTACCCGCCGCCGCCGCTGGGGAACTCCTCGATGATGTGGCTGTAGCAGGTTGAGATGATGAACACGGTGGCCACGATCGCCCCGGCCAGCAACACCGCCAGGTAGTGGTGCTGGACGAGGGTGATGTGCTGCGCACCGAGTTCCTCGCCCAGGGTGATGAAGGCCTCCGGCGGGCCGTAGCAGGACGACGACAGCCCGTCCGCCCCCAGGCCCACCCAGGCCAGAAACGCCACCAGTGAGACGTGCCGGAAGATCGACTTGTCTTCCAGGTCGCGGGGCTTGCCAATGAGGAAGGTCTTCAGACGCCCGGGCAGGGAGGGGCTCTCCTGCTGGTCCGGGCCGGTCACGTCCTCCCCCACCCCCATCACTTCCGGAGGCTTGGCCCCTTGCTCCTTGCCAGGGCCGGCACCCACGTCCCGGCGGCCACCCATGTCTCCCGAATCCGAATCAGCGTTCATGGCAAACGGGCACGGACCTCCGACTCATCGGATGGGTTCTCGGTGTCGCCAGCTTCTGTGGGCGATCGAAGAGGACCCGATGACAAGCAGACAAGTATAAGCCCCCGCAAACGTGCCCACAAGCACGGGGATAGCACTGAGGAGAGATGGCACACCCCTCCATGGGCGTGCCGACGGCGGGTGACCAAGGCGGGCCCTAAGCGGCCTCAGACCCGCCATAGGTAGGGTAGCCGATCACCCCCAACGTTTCGTCCTCAGCCATCGCCTTCTCTGCAGGGTCCTCTTCCCACGGAGCAAGCCGCTCCATGGGTTCCGCAGCAACCTCCCTGGGTGGTGACGGCTCCTCCTTAGGTGGGGCTGCTGGACTCGGCGGGGCTACGGTGGGTTGGCGTTCCTCTGGTGGGCCAGCGGCCTCCCGAGGCAGCTCCTCGGGGCTGCCCCCTCGCCTCCTCCTCGCCTTGGCCGGTTTTTGGGCTGGAGTGATCGCAAGCGGCGGGGCTGAGCCGTCCGCCAGATCGTGAACCTCCACATCGATCGCCTGGAACAGCTTCGCGATGTGCTCGTGGCACGTGAACACCAGGAGCTGGTGTCCGCCGGCGGCCAGGCCGCGAAGCACGTCGACCGCGGCCTTCGCCCGCTGGCCGTCGAAATTCACCAGCACGTCGTCGAGGATCATGGGCAGGGCGACGCCGCGCCGGGCATAACACGTGGCCAGCGCGAGGCGCAGGCAGAGGAACAGTTGCTCTCGCACCCCGCGCGACAGGATCTCGACCGGGCAGGGCTTCCCCTGCGCGTCGTCGATCACGAGCACGTCGTCGCTCAGCGGGGTCCACACCCGGCGGTAGCGCCCCCCGGTCATCTGGGCGAAATACCCGGAGGCCTCCTGGAGCGTCTCGGGCTGCCGCGTCTGCTCGTAGTTCTTGCGCACGGCTTCGAGGACCTCGCTGGCAAGCGCCAGGACCTTCCAACGGCTCACCGCGTCGGCCAGGCGTTTTTCGATCATCCCCAGATCGAGCTGTTTTTGGGCCCCGGTGCGGTTGTCGGCCAGGACCTTGAGCTGCTCGCCGAGCCGGCCTCGGTCTTCCAGTCGCTGCCGGAGCTGGGCGGCGCAGGCGTCGAGCAACGCCCGGAGCTGGTCGCGCCGGGCCTCCAGGTCGTGAGCCGGCCCTACGTCGAGCAGTTCGGCCAGCGCCTCGACGGGGCAATGGCCGGCCGTGACGGCCTCGATCTCGCGATGGAGCGATTCCTGCCGGCTGCGGAGGTCGGCGGCGTGGGCGTGCCGGGCCGCCAATTGGCGGAATTCCTCGGGGTCCTTGACCCCCACCCGCTCCAGGATCCGCCGGCGACGGCCAGTGAGCCTCGCCAGGCCCGCCTGGTGCCTGGCCCGCTGGCGACGAAGCCCCCGCCACTGCTCGCGCAGCGTCTGGCGGCGCTCGACCCGGACACGCTGCCGGGCCGCTGCTTCGGCCAGCGCGTGGAGCTGCTCGACCGGGCTGCGCCCGTCGAGTGTCATGCCCGCTTCGCCGGCCACCTGGGCGATGCGAGCGTGCAGGGCCTCCAGCTCGGCGCGGCGCCGGGCGAGGTCTTCGCCGGAGCGCTCCAGGCGAAGCTCGATCTGGCGCCGTTGATCCCGGCCCGACGCCAGGTGCTTGACCTGCTTCGGACGGAGCCCCTTGGGCAGGCCCGCGGCCGCGATCGCCTCCTTCCAGCGGCGCACGGCGGCGGCCATCTCCTCCTCGGCCTGCCGGACCTGGTCGGCGGCGGAGTCGGCCTCGCCCCGGGCGGCATGGCGCCGGGCATCCAGGGGCACGAGGTCCTCCAGGCCGGCCAACTCCCGCTCGGCCTCCTGGAGCCGTGCCTGGAGCGACCCTTCGCCGGGCGGCAACTGCCGGTCCAGCGTGGCACGCTCCTCCTTGGCCTGCTTCCTCTGCAACTGGAGCATGCGGATCTGCCGCTGGCAGGCGTCGGCCTTGCGGGCATCGGAGCGCTCGAGCATCAGCTTGGCGATCACGGCCCCGCCGGCCGCAGCCAGGCCCACGAGTGCGGCGGGCCAGCCCAGTCGGCCGAGCAGCGCGCTGGAGGCCAAGAGGCCCACCGCGGCCAGCATCACCAGGACCGCGCCGGCGACGAACACGCCCCCCAGCCCCAAGAGCACCCCGGCCGGGAGCATCTGGCGGTCCATCAGGCCTTGGCTGCGCTGGCCGAGCTCGGCCAGGTGACGGTCGATCTCGTCCAGTCGCTCGTCGATCTGGATGCGGCGCCGGAGCTGCTCGACCAGGGCCCCGACGCGGTCGGTGGCCTCGGTCAGTTGGCGCTCGCCCCGGGATTCCAGCGCCGATTGGATCTCGTCGTCGAGCGATTGGGCCGTCTCGTGGCTGCTCTCGACGCGCCGCCGGACCTCGTCGAGGTCCCGGCGGCAGCGGCGCAGCTCGGCGGCCGGCCGGCGCAGGGCGGCCAGCGATTGCGGCGAGATCGACGGGATCGGTCCCCGGCCGATCCCCAGCCGCTGTGCGTGCCGCTCGAGCTGCGAGCGGGCCCCGGCCATCTCGTTCTCCAGCTCGACGACGCGCCCGGCCAGCGAGTCCATCCACGCCTCCTGCTCGCCGAGGGCCTCGATCCGCGGGCCCTGACGCCACAGCGCGTCGTTGACCTCCAGCTCGGCACGCTCCCGGCGGATCTCCTCGCGCCGCAGCTCCAGCTCGTCCAGGGCCTCCTGCCGCTTCTCGAGCGACGCCTGGATTCGCTCCAAGCGCCGGCCAGCCCCGGGAGGAATCGCCGGGGTGGGACCCAGGGCGGCCAGTTGGTCGTCGAGAAGTGTCCGCTCCTGCCACCGCGGGCGCACCGCCAGGCCGATCTCCACGGTCCGCAGTTGGGCGGAAAGCTCCCGGCTCTCTCCCTCCAGCCGGGCGGACTCGCGCCCGGCCTGCTCCCACTCGGCCGTCAATCGCCCGTGACGCCGCCCCAGCTCGTCCAGCTCGCGGATCTCGCCTCGTAATTGATCCCGCTGGCCCAGAAGCTGGAGCACCTGGCAGGGCCCTCCCGAGCGATCCAGCAGGCGGTTGCGCGAGCTGTCCAACTGCCGCATCACGTCGACCAGCGAGACCTGGTCCATGCCGATCGTCAGGCGGTACAAAAGCCTGGCGGCCTCGGTGTCGTTCAACGTGGCCAGCTCCTGGACCTCGTTGAGTCCGACGGCAAAGACGTTGTTGAACACCGGCTCGCCGACGCGGCACAAGACGGCCTCCAGCAAGGGCTCGCCGTGGCTGGAGCCGTCGGGGGCAAGGACCTCGACGTGCTCGGCGGTAGCCCCACCGGCCCCACCGGCCCCACCGGCGGGATCGGCGTGCCGGCGGACCACGTAGCGGCCGTCCGGGCTCAGCAGGTAAAGCGTCCCGCCCGGCCGGCCGCCGTGCACCGGCGGAAGATACCGCCGCCGCTCGGCCGAGAAGCCGTAGAGCACCGAGCGAACGAACTGCATCAGCGTGGTCTTGCCCGCCTCGTTCGGCCCGAAGAACACGCTCAGGCCGTCGGAGAGCGGATCGAGTCGCAGCCCGCTCCAGATGCCGAATCCGTCCACCTCCAGGGCAGTGATCTTCACGGTCAGGGTTCCTCCCCGCTCAACAGGTCGACGCCCAGCATGGCCGTTTCGGCCAGCACGCGCTGGCGGTCGGCAGCCTCGTCGATTCGCGCCGCCAACGCCACCGGACCCGTCCGGTGCTCCTCCGGAAGAAAAGCGTCCAGGGCGATCGGCAGCTCCGGCTCGGCGTGGTACCGGCGGAGCTCGCGCAGGAAATCGCCCGCGATGGTCTCCTGCTCGTACCAGGCCGCGGGAGGCTCCGCCGGCGGCTCGACGGCCAGCGCCACGCACCACGCCGCGGGCGTGCCCGTGCCGTGCTCCCGCCGCAGGGCCTCGAGCAGCTCGGCCGCCAGATTGCCCCGCCGCAACGGGCCAAGGACCGGTCCGCTCCCGGCGATCGAGAAGGAGACCATCAGGTCCACCGCCGGATGGGCCTCCCTGAGCGCCTGCACCCGATCGTGGAGCCGTCGCTCCAGGCCGGCCCGGTCGGTCGACTCGTCGACCTCCAGCCGCTCGGCCTGCCAGCGCAGCACGTCGGTCGGGACGAACGTCGTTTGCAGCCGGCGCTGGGGATCGACCTGGACCACGGTGCAGCCGTGGGGGCCGGTCTGGTCGGGATGGCGTCCTTGGGGTGTTCCCGGATAATGGGCCGTTCCCGGCGAGGTGAACAGCGTGGCCTGGCGGTGACTGCCGCCGAGGGCCCAGTAGTCGATGCCCCGGGCCTTCAGCCGCTCGGGGTTGGCCTTGCCGTGCACCACGGCGATGGAGACCAGGCCAGCGGGGTCGGGCGCGAAATCGATGGGGCGCACCCGCCGGCTCCCGCCTCGACTCGCGCCGACCACCCGAGCCAGTGGCACATCGCCCCTTAGATGGACGACTGTCTCAGGCCCGCCCTCGGGAAACACGTGGACATTGTCCGGCAAACGCAGCGACGTAGGCCATGCCGAGGGCGGATCCACCCGGCCGCCCGCCCAGTAAACACTTACGCCCCGTTGGTGGAGCCGCTCGAACTGCTCGACCAGGAAGAGCGGGCCGCGGGGGCCGGTCTTCTGCGGGTCCAACAGGTCGCCAGCCAGGACGACCAGGTCCGTCGGCTCGGCCAGGGCGACCTCGAACACCCGCTCTGCCCCCCGGTATGCCGACTCGATCAGCGCCTCGCGCAGGTGGCTGGGCGCTTCGGCAATGCCGAAGGGCGGCTGCTCCAGGTGAAAATCGCCGGCGTGCACGAACCGCAGCGGCGCATGGGACATGCGGGCCTCCTTGCCAAATCGCTCCAAGCCCCCCTCAACCGGCCGCCCCGCCACCGAGGTGCGGAGGCAGACCCCGTAGTCTAACCGGAATACCCAAACCGTTCTACATCGGTTGTTCGTCTACCGCTTACCCTCTCCCCTCGGGAGAGTTGTAGGGTGCGTGCTTGCACGCACGCGAGGCTTTCGCAGGACTGCGTGCGTGCAAGCACGCACCCTACAGTCGTATGTTTGCCC
>Ga0315290_10000338_pt1 | contig 30041 bp, 25 predicted proteins | sample YL17G12_0_MG_FD_203627 | JGI IMG/M metagenome (GOLD analysis project Ga0315290, IMG submission 203627) | Sediment microbial communities from Yellowstone Lake, YNP, Wyoming, USA - YL17G12_0 | ecosystem: Environmental > Aquatic > Freshwater > Lake > Sediment | place: USA: Wyoming | collected... | reverse complement strand
TGCCGCACGCCGCCGTGCATGCGTTGATTCTGCTCAATTCGTCACGGCGGCAAGGCAGCGCTTCACGGCGCTTCACGCCAGCAACGACTGGGCTGCGCGATACCCCAGCGCTGCGCACGCGAGCGCCCCCAGCACATGGGCCAGGCTGTGTGTCGCCGCCATTGCCCATAGCCCGCGCTGCAGCAACTGCAACGATTCGACCGAGAACGCGGAAAAGGTGGTGAAGCCACCAAGCACGCCAGTGACCCACAGAGCGCGCCACAGTTCGTCGGGCCGGCGCTCGAACCAGGCGAAGGCGACACCGATGCAGGCGCCGCCGACACAATTCACGGCCAGCGTTCCCAATGGAAAGCCGGCCCAGCGGGCATTCAGCCACAGCCCCGTGCCCCAGCGCAGCAGGCCGCCGATGGCCGCACCCGCGCCGACCGCGATCGCCTGCGCCAGTGGCCCCGAGGCGCTCATCGGGTAACCTCCGTGCTTCGCACTGCGGTGCGAGCCCCCTTCGGAACGGCCGGGCGTGGGCTCATGATTCGTTCATCGCGGTGCAGCGTTGCTCGCCGGAATGCCCCAGCGCTGCAAGGCCGCGTCATCGCTGACCCGCGCGTCGACCCAGCGCGCACCCTGCGGCGTGGTTTCCTTCTTCCAGAACGGCGCCTGGGTCTTCAGGTAGTCGATCAGGAATTCGCAGGCCTGGAAGGCCTGCCCGCGGTGGCCCGAGGTCACGGCCACGAGCACGATCTGGTCCAGCGGCTGCAGCCTGCCGACGCGGTGAATGACCCGTGCCGCACGAATCTCGAAGCGACTGAAGGCGACATCGATCATGGCCTCGATGGCTCGTTCCGTCATTCCCGGGTAGTGCTCGAGTTCCATCGCGCTGATGACGTTGCGGCCGCTGTTGTCATTGCGGTCACGCACCGTGCCGACGAAGCTGACCACCGCGCCGACGCCGGCGTCATGCGCGCGCAGCCGGGCCACGACTTCGCTCAAGTCAAAGTCGGCCTGCTGGATCACGACGCGCGGCTCGCCCGCCATCTCAGCCTCCGGTTACCGGCGGAAAGAACGCGACTTCGCAGGCGTCGGGCAATGGCGTCGACTCATTGCAGAGAATCTGGTTCAGCGCGCAGCGCAGCGCGCGAGCGCGGCCCAACGCGTCGGCGTGCCCGGCACTGCGCTGCATCAATACATCGCGCAGGTCGCCCACGGTCGCGCCTGCGGCAAGGTCGAGCGTTTCACCCGATCCCAGCGCTTCGCGCAGCGAGGCGAAAAAGCGCACCGTCACTTTCATTCGAGCAGCTCCGAAATCAGCAGGGCCTGCACCGGGTCGCCGCGGGCAATCGCCTGCGAACCCGGGTTGTCGACGAGCGCATCGGCCCACACCGTCGACGTGAGCACGCCCGAGCTCTGGTTCGCGAACAGGTCCAGGCCGCCCTCGGCGTTGCGCCGCACGCGCAGAAACTCGCGGCGCTTGTCGGGGCGCGGCCAGTCGAAATCGGCGCGCATCTGCAGCGTTTTCGGCGCCAGCTGCGTCGCACCCTGCAGGCGCAGCAGCAGCGGGCGCACGAGCAGCAGGAAGGTCAACCAGCTCGAGACCGGATTGCCCGGCAAGCCGATGAAATGGGTGCTGCCCGCAGCGTCGCCGCGGCGCACCTGCCCGAAAGCGAAAGGCTTGCCGGGTTTGATCGCGATCTGCCACAGGTCGAGACTGCCCTCCAGCGCCACCGCTGGGCGCAGGTGGTCTTCTTCGCCGACTGAAACACCGCCCGAGGTGATGATGGCGTCGCTGTCCCGCGCGGCGCGGCGCAGTGCGGCGCGCGTGGCGTCGAGCTTGTCGGGAACGATTCCCAGATCGTTGCACTCGCAGCCCAGCGCCTCGATCAGGCCGCGCAAGGTGAAGCGATTCGAGTTGTAGATCGCTCCGGGCTTGAGCGCTGCGCCCGGCATCATCAGTTCGTCGCCGGTCGAGAACAGCGCGATGCGCGGCCGGCGCGCGACCGTGAGCATTGCCGCGCCGACGCTCGCTGCCAGGCCCATCGCGTGCGGTGTCAGGCGGGTGCCCACCGGCAGCACGACGTCGCCCTGGCGCACGTCTTCACCGCGGCGGCGGATCCACGCGCCGGGTGTCGGGCTCGCGCCGACATGCACCACGTCGCCTTCGGTGCGGCACTGCTCCTGCATGACGACGGCGTCGGCGCCTGGCGGGATCTGCCCACCCGTGAAGATGCGCGCTGCCGTGCCCGGCAAGAGGGGCGCGGGCACGCTGCCGGCAGGAATGCGCTGGCTCACCGGCAGAACCCCTGCCGCCGCAACCAGGTCGGCGCAGCGCAAGGCATAACCGTCCATTGCCGTGTTGTCGCCCGGCGGTACATCCAGGCTCGAGCGCACCTGCGCCGCCAGCACGCGGCCGAGCGCATCGAACGTGGAAAGGGTTTGCGTGTCAGTCGCCGGCAGCGCGTGGACCGAGCTCAACAGCCGCGCCAGCGCGGCTTCCAACGAGAGCATCGGCCGCGCCGTCGGTGACGGGTGGGTGGTAGACATAGCGAGGGGCAGTGTCGAGCAGGAACTGGGTCAATGCGTCGGCATCGTTCAAATCGATCACGGGCAATCCGGTGGGCTCGGGCAGGTGCTGAGCGCTGTCGGTGCAAATCGCGACGACGAACGGGTCATGGGGATACTGTGCCGGTCTGCCTGTCGCGGCGCGCCAGACTTCCACTTTCAACAGGTCGGCGTGCTTGAAGCCTTCGACCAGGACCCAGTCGCATGCATAGAGCTCGGCAATCAACTGGTGCACGGTGGGCGCGGCGTGCACTTCGAACTCGCGAATCTTCGCCAGACGCCGATCGGATGCGATCACCACTTCAAAGGCGCCCGCCTGGCGGTGGCGCCAGGAGTCCTTGCCCTCGTGGTCGATGTCAAAGGCGTGGTGCGCGTGTTTCACGACCGAGACGCGCTGCCCTGCCAGGCGCAGATGTGCAATCACCTGCTCCACCAGGGTGGTCTTGCCCGAACCCGAGAAGCCGCAGAAACCGATCACGTTCATGGTCGGCAATTCTGCGCGATGTAGCGCTTCACGGCCTGCGCGTCCGCCGGCATGACCTTGAAGCGCATGGGGAGCTGTTCGATTCCGAGCAGCGCCGCCGGACGCTGCGGCTCGATGCCGATCGCCTCGCGGATCGTGTCCGCGAACTTGGCCGGCAACGCGGTCTCCAGCACGATCATCGGCACGCCGACTTGCGCGAACTCGCGCCCGACCTTGAGGCCGTCGGCCGTGTGCGGATCGATCATCACGCGGCTGCGCTTCCAGGTCTGCGCAATCGTCGCCAGGCGCTGGGCGTGCGTGCTCGATGCCGAGACGAAGCCGAAGTCACCGACACGCTTGAATTCGCCGTGCTCAAGCGCAAATTCGCCGCGCCGGGGCAGTGCGGAGCCGAAGAGTTCGCGCGTGCGCTGCGCATCGCGCCCGACAAGGTCGAAGATGAAACGCTCGAAGTTCGACGCTTTGGAGATGTCCATCGACGGGCTCGAGGTCGCGTGCGTCTGGCCCGCGCCGCGAACCCGGTACGTGCCGGTGCGAAAGAATTCGTCGAGCACATCGTTCTCGTTGCTCGCCAGCGCCAGGCGGCGAATCGGCAAACCCATGCAGCGCGCGATGTGGCCGGCGCAGATGTTGCCGAAGTTTCCCGACGGCACCGCAAAGTCGACCACTTCGGTGTCGCTGCGAGTGGCCTGGAAATAGCCGGCGAAGTAGTACACCACCTGCGCCAGCAGGCGTGCCCAGTTGATCGAGTTCACGCTGCCGATGTGATGCGCTCGCTTGAACTCCAGGTCTTGCGACACGGTCTTGACGATGTCCTGGCAATCGTCGAACACACCGTCGATCGCGATGTTGTGGATGTTCGGGTCTTGCAGACTGAACATCTGCGCCTGCTGGAACGGGCTCATGCGGCCGTGCGGCGACAGCATGAAAACGCGCACACCGCCTTTGCCGCGCAGCGCGTACTCGGCAGCGCTGCCGGTGTCGCCCGAGGTCGCGCCCAGGACGTTCAGCACCTCCGAGCGCCGCGCAAGTTCGTGCTCGAACAGGTTGCCCAGAAGTTGCATCGCGATGTCCTTGAACGCGAGCGTCGGCCCGTTCGACAAGGCTTGCAGGAACACGCCGCCCTGCAGCGTCTTGAGGGGCACGATTTGTGCGCTGCCGAAGACCTGCTCCGTGTAGGTCTTGCGCAACAGCGCGCGCAGTTGCGGCGCGGCGATGTCGTCGATGTAGAGCGACAGCACTTCGAACGCCAGATCGGCGTAGTCGAGCTTGCGCCAGTGCGCCAGGGTCGGGGCGTCGATCCTCGGGTAGGTTTGTGGCAGGTACAACCCGCCGTCGGGCGCCAGGCCTTCGAGCAGGATTTCGCTGAAGGAGCGCGGCGTGCCGGGCCCTCGCGTGCTGATGTACCTCAACTCAGGTCTTCCTTGCGAATGCGAACAATCGGTGCCAGCACCGTGGGCAGGACCTGCATCTGCGCCATCGCCTGGTTCATTTTGCCCTCCAGCGTGTCGTACGTGAGAACGATGACGTCGGTTCGCGCCGCGCCCTGCGTCCCTTGCTCGCCGTGCGGGCGCTGCAGCAGCGCGTCGATCGAAATCCTGTGGTCGGCGAGGATGCGGGTGATGCCCGCGAGCACACCGGCCTGGTCCGCGACCTGCAGGCGCAGGTAGAACGACGTGATCACCTGTGCCATCGGCAGAATCGGCGTGTTGTGCATCGCACCCGGTTGAAACGCGAGTGTCGGCACATGGTGTCCGGGGTCGGCGCTGTGCAGGCGCGCGATGTCCACCAGGTCGGCGATCACCGCCGACGCCGTGGGTTCGGCGCCCGCGCCCTTGCCGTAGTACAGCGTCGAGCCCACCGCGTCGCCGTGCACGACCACGGCGTTCATCGCCCCTTCCACATTCGCGATCAGGCGCTGCGCCGGAACCAGCGTCGGGTGCACGCGCAACTCGATGCCAGCCGCGGCCAGGTCGTTGCGCCGCTTCGTGATGCCGAGCAACTTGATGCGGTAGCCCAGCTGCTCGGCGTAGCCAATGTCCGCCGCCTGCAGCTGGCTGATGCCTTCGACATGCGCCTGGGCAAATTGCACCGGCGTGCCGAACGCGATCGCGCTCATGATGGAGGCCTTGTGCGCAGCGTCCACGCCTTCGATGTCGAAGGTCGGGTCGGCCTCGGCATAACCCAGCCGCTGCGCCTGCTTCAGCGCAGTCGCGAAATCCAGCCCCTTGGCGCGCATCTCCGACAGGATGAAATTCGTCGTGCCGTTGATGATGCCGGCAATCCACTCGATGCGGTTTGCGGTGAGGCCCTCGCGCAGCGCCTTGATGATCGGAATGCCCCCGGCCACCGCCCCCTCGAAGGCGACGACCACGCCCTTGGCGCGCGCCGCAGCGAAGATCTCGGTGCCGTGCACCGCGAGCAAGGCCTTGTTCGCCGTCACCACATGTTTGCCTGCGGCGATGGCCTCCAGCACCAGTTGGCGCGCGATGCCGTGGCCGCCGATGAGTTCGATCACGATGTCGATGTCGGGGTCGGCAATCACCATGCGCGCGTCGCCGACGATGCGCACCGAGTCGCCGACGATCTGTCTGGCGCGCGCCTGGTCAAGGTCGGCCACCGTGACGATGCGAATCGGCCGCCCGGCGCGGCGCTGAATCTCTTCCTGATTGCGCGTGAGCACGTTGAACGTGCCGGCGCCGACGGTGCCGATGCCGAGCAAGCCTGCATGAATCGGTCTGATGCTGTCAACCATGGCCGATCCGGTTCAATGCGAGTGGCGCTTGCTGTAGCGATCGAGAAAGCGTGCGATGCGACCGATCGCCTCGTGCAGATCATCGGAGTTGGGCAGGAACACGAGACGAAAGTGGTCCGGCGTGCCCCAGTTGAAACCGGTGCCCTGCACGATCAGCACCTTCTCCTCGGCGAGCAATTCGTAAGCAAATTGTTGGTCGTCTTCGATCGGGTAGAGCTTGGCGTCGAGCTTGGGGAACATGTACAACGCCGCCTTGGGCTTGACCACGCTGACCCCTGGAATGTCGCTCAGCAGCTTGAAGGCCAGGTCGCGCTGCCGGCACAGGCGCCCGCCGGGCGCCACCAGGTCATCGATGCTTTGATAACCACCGAGCGCGGTCTGGATCGCGAGCTGCCCTGGCGTGTTCGAACACAGGCGCATCGAGGCCAGCATGTTCAGGCCTTCGATGTAGTCGCGCGCATGGCGCTTTTCGCCCGACACGACCATCCAGCCCGCACGATAGCCGCATGACCGGTAGTTCTTCGACAAGCCGTTGTAGGTGAGGCAGAGCACGTCTTCGGCGAGTGCGGCAATGCTGCTGTGGCTGTGCCCGTCGTACAGGGTCTTGTCGTAGATCTCGTCGGCCAGGATGATGAGCTGGTGCTGGCGCGCCACCTCGACGATCTCAAGCAGCAGCGGATCCGGATAGAGCGCGCCGGTCGGGTTGTTCGGGTTGATGACGACGATGGCCCTGGTGCTGCTCGTGATCTTCGCGCGGATATCGGCCACGTCGGGCAGCCAGCCCGACCCTTCATCGCAAAGGTAGTGCACGGGCGTGCCGCCCGACAACGCAACCGATGCCGTGTAGAGCGGATAGTCAGGTGCCGGGATCAGGACCTCGTCGCCGTTGTTGAGCAGGGCGTTCAGGCTCATCGTGATGAGCTCGGACGCACCGTTGCCGAGGAACACGTCGTCCACCGTCACGCCGCGCACATGTTTTTCCTGCGTGTAGTGCACGACCGCGCGACGCGGCGCGAACAGGCCTTTGCTGTCGGTGTAACCCGCGCTGTGCGGCAGATTGCGGATCATGTCCTGCACGATCTCTTCGGGCGGCTCCAGGCCGAACGCGGCGATGTTGCCGATGTTCAGCTTGATGATCTTGTGGCCCTCGTCCTCCATCTGACGCGCCTTTTCGAGCACCGGCCCGCGAATGTCGTAGCAGACGTTGGCGAGTTTGTTCGACTTGGAAACGGGTTTCAACAAGAGTGCTCCGCGCGAAGGTTGGGGGCTTTGCAGCGTTTAGAATTTTCGCACAGCGCATCTTCGACACGGCCTTGGCAGGGCCATTCACAACCCACACCACGCATGAAACTCCACGCCGATCGCCCGAATGGTCCGAATGCCATCACGCGCCATGGCCCGGGGGGTGTGCTCATCGGTGGTGTCGAGCACCGCTGCAGCGTGATCGTGCCGTGGCAAGGGGTGGTGTCGGCGTGGCCGGTGCGGCGATTCGAGGAGTTGCACGAACGCCATTTCGCTGCGCTCGCGGAGCTCGCTCCCGAACTCGTGATCTTCGGCAGCGGCGCACGCCTGCGCTTTCCCGCTGCGCAGCTGTTGCGCCCGTTGATCGCGCGCGCGATCGGCATCGAGAGCATGGACACAGCCGCCGCTTGCCGCACCTACAACGTGTTGTTCGGTGAAGGGCGCGCGGTGATTGCAGCCCTGCTGTTCGACGCACCGGACCCGGCTTGATTCGGGCCTCACGCCGGGCCCAGGCAAGTCTGACCGGCCGGCGCAGCCCTTATAATTCGAGGCCACGCGCAGCCCGTGCGCGCCTCCGCATCAGAATCCATGACGCCAGCCATCAATAAAGCCCTACCGGAATTCGAAGCGCAGGCAACCGGCAGGGTGAAATTCACACCGGCGGCATTTTTGGGGCGCATCGTCGTGCTTTTCTTCTATCCGAAGGACAACACACCCGGGTGCACGACGGAGGCGATGCAGTTTCGCGACCATCACAAGGAATTCACCAAGGCCGGCGCGGTGTTGTTCGGGGTGTCTCGCGACAACATGGCCTCGCATGACAAATTCAAGCAAGGGCTGGAACTTCCCTTCGAGCTCATCGCCGACACCGAAGAAAAGCTGTGCCACATGTTCGGCGTGGTGAAGAACAAGATCATGTACGGCAAGAAGGTCAAGGGCATCGAGCGCAGCACCTTCCTCATCGACGCAAGCGGCGTGCTGCGCGCTGAATGGCGCGGCTTGAAGGTTGCCGGCCACGTCGACGAAGTGCTCAAGGCCGTGAAGGCGCTGAAGAAGACCGGTTGATCGCCCGACTCGCGGAGCCGACCGGTTTTGCGCACTTTGCACGACCCATCGGAGCGCGGCCCCGGCCCGGGCCGGGTGCCGAATTCATCTGTGCATAATCGATCGATGCCTCTGAGTCAAGCCGCTCGCATCCAAGCCGCTCGAATCCAAGCCGCCCAGTCGACTGTGCGGCTTTCTTGCTTTTCTGTCGCGAATCTCTCCCCATGCCACTGCCCAAGCCACCTGCCAAGCGCGGCTCGCTGTTGAGCCCCGCTGATTTCGAATCTCAATCCGCCGCCAGCCCGGTGGTCAGGCCGCACAAGACACGGCCGAGCAACGAACCCGCTGCACCGCCGGTGCTCGACCTGTACGACGACAGCGCCGCGGCCGGTGCCGTGGCGCCCATGAGGGCCCTGGCGCCGGCGCCGACGCCGCAAAGCATTGCGCACCGGCCGTTGAGCGCCGAGCTGCGGCCGCGCAAACCCCGCAGCACCGGCCCGGCGAAGCTGTTCGTGCTCGACACCAACGTGCTGATGCACGACCCGACCTCGCTGTTCCGCTTCGAAGAGCACGACATCTGCCTGCCGATGATCACGCTCGAAGAGCTCGACAGCCACAAGAAAGGCATGACGGAAGTGGCCCGCAATGTGCGCCAGGTCAGTCGCGACCTCGACGCACTGGCCTCGACGATCACCTCGCGCGAGACATCGGCGATGGCGGACGGCGTGGCCTTGAATCGAACCGGTCGGCGCGAGGCCGGAGGGCGCCTGTTCTTCCAGACGCAATCGCTCAACGTCAGCCTGCCCGCGGGTCTGCCACCGGGCAAGGCCGACAACCAGATCCTGGGCGTGGTGCAGGCGCTGCGCGAGACGCACGCCGGGCGCGAAGTGGTGCTGGTGTCCAAAGACATCAACATGCGCATCAAGGCGCGCGCGTTGGGCCTGCCGGCGGAAGACTATTTCAACGACAAGGCACTCGAAGACGGTGACCTGCTCTACACCGGCGTGCTGCCCCTGCCGCCGGACTTTTGGGAACGCCATGGCAAGACGATGGAGAGCTGGAACCAGGGCGGCGCGACCTGCTACCGCATCAGCGGCCCACTCATTCCCGCACTCCTGATCAACCAGTTCGTGTTCCTCGAAACGCCGGGCGCCGCGCCGCTGTACGCCAAGGTCACCGAGATCACCGGCAGCAGCGCGGTGCTGCGCACCGTGAAGGAGTACACCCACCCGAAGAATGCGGTGTGGGGCGTGACGGCGCGCAACCGCGAGCAGAATTTTGCGCTGAGCCTGCTGATGGACCCGGAATGCGACTTCATCACCCTCACCGGAACGGCGGGCACCGGCAAGACCCTGATGACCCTGGCGGCCGCATTGAGCCAGGTGATGGACGAGCGCCGCTACAGTGAAATCATCGTCACGCGCGTCACCGTGCCGGTCGGCGAGGACATCGGCTTCCTGCCCGGTACCGAAGAAGAAAAGATGAGCCCGTGGATGGGTGCCCTGGACGACAACCTCGAGGTCCTGTCCAAGGGCGACGGCGCGGCCGGCGAATGGGGCCGCGCAGCGACGAACGACCTGGTGCGCAGCAAGATCAAGATCAAGAGCATGAACTTCATGCGCGGCCGTACCTTCCTCAACAAGTTCGTGCTGATCGACGAAGCGCAGAACCTCACGCCGAAGCAGATGAAGACACTGATCACACGCGCCGGGCCGGGCACGAAGATCGTGTGCCTGGGCAATCTGGCGCAAATCGACACGCCCTACCTGACCGAAGGCAGTTCGGGACTGACCTTCGCCGTCGATCGTTTCAAGGGCTGGCCGCATTCGGGCCATGTAAATCTGGCACGCGGCGAACGCTCGCGCCTGGCGGACTTCGCCTCGGAAGTCCTGTAGCGCAGCCCAGCCCAGCACAGCCCAGCGCTCCACGGCGGCGACCCGCCGGCGCCGCACCGCCTCAGGAACCCGCCCAGCGTCATGGTCCATCTGCTCAATCTTCTCGCCGCGATCGCGCTGCTGGTATGGGGCACGCACATCGTGCGCACCGACGTGCTGCGCGTATTCGGCGAGGACCTGCGCACGGTGCTCGCACGCAGTTTCAGCAATCGCGCGAACGCGATGCTGGCGGGCCTGGGCGTGACCAGCATCATGCAGTCGAGCACCGCGACCTGCCTGATCGTGGCGAGCTTCGTCGGCAGCGGCCTGGTGGCGACGCCGGCGGCGCTGGCGGTGATGCTCGGCGCCGATGTCGGCAGCAGCCTGATGGCGGTGGTGTTCTCGTTCGACCTGTCGTGGCTTTCACCGCTGCTGATCTTCGTCGGCGTGGTGTTGTTCATCTCGAGCCAGGACAGTGCCTCGGGCCGCATCGGCCGGGCGCTGATCGGCCTGGGGCTGATCACGCTGGCGCTGCAATTGATCGTCGAGGCCACCCGGCCGCTCACCGCTTCGCCTGAGATCCGTGCCCTGCTCGCCGCGCTGCCGAATGAAGTGATGCTCGACATCGTCGTCGGTGCAGTGCTCACGGTGCTGTCGTATTCAAGCCTGGCGATCGTGCTCCTGACCGCGACGCTGGCCACCACCGGCCTGCTGCCGATCACGGTGGCCTTGGGCCTGGTGCTCGGCGCGAATCTGGGCAGCGGCGTGCTGGCCATGCTCGCGACGAGCCGCGCCTCGCCCCAGGTGCGCCGGCTGCCGCTGGGCAACCTGATTTTCAAGTCGCTCGGCGCGCTGCTTGCGATTCCATTCTTGCCGCAGTTGCTGGCTCAACTGCAGCACTTCGTCGGCACCGTGCAGCAACAGGTCGTCACATTCCACCTCGCCTTCAATATGTGCCTGGCGTTGGTGTTCGTCGGCTTCACCGGGGTTCTGGGGCGCCGCGTCGAGCGCTGGCTGCCGCAACCCGCGCACGGCGCGGATTCGCTCAAACCGCGCCATCTCGACCCGGTGGCTCTGGCCACGCCTTCGCTGGCGATCAGTTGCGCCGCGCGCGAAGGCCTGCGCCAGGCCGACGTCGTGGAGACGATGTTGCGCGGCATGCTGAGCGTGATTCGCAACAACGACCTGGAACTGGCGGAAAAGATCAGGGCGATGGACGACACCGTCGACGAGCTCTACACCGCGATCAAGCTGTACCTGACGCAAATCTCGCGCGAGGCCTTGTCGGTGCGCGAAAGCCGGCGCTGGAGCGACGTCGTGTCGTTCACGATCAACATGGAGCAGATCGGCGACATCATCGAGCGCGTGGTGCAGGACGTCGAGGACAAGAAGGTGCGCAAGAACCGCAGCTTCTCCGACGCCGGAATGGGCGAAATCTGCCACCTGCATGAACTGCTGCTGGTGAATCTGCGCTTGGGCATGAGCGTGTTCCTGGAGGGAAATGTTCGCGACGCGAAAAAGTTGCTCGAAGAGAAGGCGAGGTTTCGCGACCTCGAGCACGAATACGCGGCGAACCACATCGGGCGCTTGCGCGACAACACGGCGCAAAGCATCGAGACGAGTTCACTGCATCTCGATCTGATCAGCGACCTCAAGCGCATCAACTCGCACATCTGCTCGATCGCCTACCCCATCCTGGAATCGGCCGGGGCACTGCGCGAAAACCGAATTCGCCATTCGCGCCTGACGACGCAGCAGCACGACGAGACTGTGACCTGAGGCGCGCTCTGTCACACCAGGCCGCGTCGGCGCAGCCAGGCCACGAGAATGATCGCCGCTTCGAGCGTGAAATTCTCCGCCTGAAGCTGCCTCAGCAACTCAGCAAGCGGCAGACACTCGAAGGATTGGACTTCGCCGTCCTGGTTCACGGGCAGCACCGCGTCGTCCAGCGTCGCTTCGAACACGTCGATATGTTCGACCAGATAGCCCTCGGTGACCGGGCGGCGAAACGTGATGCGCCCGGCCTCGCGCAGTTCTTGCAGTTGCGCGATACGCAGTCCGGATTCTTCCCAGGTTTCGCGCTCGAGCGCCTGCGCCGTCGACTCATCCGCGCCCACCTGGCCGCCCATCGTCGTGTCCCACAGGCCTGGGTCGATGGCCTTGTCCTGCGAGCGTTGCTGGACCCAGACCCTGCCGTCGGCACGTGCAGCCACCAAGTGCACGGCGAATGTCGTGACGCCCAAGGGGCGCACGGCGCAGCGTTCGATCGCACCCAGCGTGCGCTGCTGTTCATCGGTCACCGCCAGCAGTTCATTGCGCCAGGGCCCCGTGATTCCATTCGCGTTCAGCCATTGCGCGATCGCCGCGAGGCTGGCGTCCAGCGGTGGCAAGACTTGCCACTGCCGGCCGCGCGGCTGCAGCGGCAGGCCCGCCCGGCGCATGCGAGCGGCCAGGCTCGCCTCGACCGAACCGATTCGAAGCGGCGGCGCGCCGGTGATCAACGCCACGCGCGCTGCCAACGCGGGCAGATCGGCACGCCGCCGCAGTTGCGCGAGCCAAGCCTGATGCTTCGAATCCGGCTCCGGCATGCAAACTCAGCTGTGCGCGCGCCTCAGGCTGATGGCGCTGCCGCAGCCGCGGCAGCGGCAGCGGCGAGAAGTTTGCGCAGGCCGTCTTCGTCGAGAACCTCGACGCCGAGGGCCTGCGCCTTTTCGAGCTTGGATCCGGCCTGCGCACCGGCAATCACAAAGTCAGTTTTCTTCGACACCGAAGCCGTGACCCTGCCGCCAGCCGCTTCGATCAAGTCCTTGGCCTGGTCCCGCGACAGTGCGGGAAGTGAACCCGTCAGCACAAATGTCTTGCCGCTCATTGGCGAGGCGGTGGCTTGCACCGGTTCGTGCTCGGGCCAATGCAGACCCACAGCCCGAAGCTGCTCGATCACGTCGCGGTTGTGCGGCTGATCGAAGAAGGTTCGGATGCTTTGCGCGATGACAGGCCCGACGTCCGGGACCCGCAAGAGCTGCTCGAGGGGCGCATTCATGAATCGGTCCAGGCTGCCGAAATGGCCGGCCAGGTCTTTCGCCGTGCTTTCGCCGACATGGCGAATTCCCAATGCATAAAGGAAGCGGGCGAATGTCGTCGAACGCTTCGCCGCCAGCGCCGCGAGCAGATTGGCCGCACTCTTTTCACCCATGCGGTCAAGCGCGGTGAGTTGCTCGAGGTCGAGCTTGTAGAGCGACGGCAGGGTCTGCACCAGGCCGGCGTCAACCAGCTGCTCGACGAGTTTGTCGCCCAGGCCTTCGATATCCATCGCGCGCCGCCCGGCAAAGTGCAGGAGCGCCTGCTTGCGTTGGGCGGCGCAGAACAGGCCCCCTGTGCAGCGCCAGTCGACTTCTCCGTCTTCGCGTGCGATGGCGCTGCCGCACACCGGGCAACGCCCGTTCAGTTTCTGCGACAGGTCGAACGCGGTCCCGACGTCGGCGGGCCGGCGTTCGAGCACAACCGCGACAACTTCGGGAATCACGTCCCCGGCACGCCGCACGATCACGGTGTCGCCGACGCGAACGTCTTTGCGTCGGGTCTCGTCTTCGTTGTGCAGGGTCGCGTTGCTCACCGTCGTGCCGCCGACGAACACCGGCTCGAGCTTGGCCACCGGCGTGAGCTTGCCGGTGCGCCCGACCTGAACCTCGATCTCGCGCACCAGCGTCATCTGCTCTTGCGCCGGGTACTTGTGTGCCACCGCCCAACGTGGTTCGCGCGAGACGAATCCCAGGCGTTGCTGCAAGGCGCGCGAATTCACTTTGTAGACGACACCGTCGATGTCGAAGGGCAGGTGATCACGCTTCGCGCCGATGCGGCGGTGAAATCCGACGAGCCCGTCGGCACCGACCACCACTTCGCGCTCGGCACACACCGGCAACGCCATTTGCACCATTGCGTCCAGCAACAGGCTGTGCGCCGCCGGCACTTCCCAGCCCTGCACCTCTCCCAATCCGTAGGCGAAAAAACTCAAAGGGCGACGCGCGGCAATTGCGGGGTCAAGCTGGCGCACCGCGCCCGCCGCGGTATTGCGTGGATTGATGTAGGTCTTCTCGTTCTTCTCGCCCTGCGCAATCAGTTCGCGCTGGCGTCGATTCAACGCCTCGAAGTCATCACGCCGGATGTAAACCTCGCCACGAACTTCGAGCACCGGCGGGCTCAGGCCCCGCAGTCGCAGTGGAATCTGGTCGATGGTGCGGATGTTTTGCGTCACGTCTTCGCCGGTTTCACCGTCGCCGCGCGTCGCCGCCTGCACCAGCACGCCGGCCTCGTAGCGCAGATTGATGGCCAGGCCGTCGAACTTGAGTTCCGCCATGTACTCGAGCGGCGCGTCGGATTCACCCAGTTCGAGTTCGCGCCGGACCCGGGCATCGAACGCGAGTGCGCCGCTCGATTCGGTGTCGGTCTCGGTGCGGATCGAGAGCATGGGCACGGCATGGCGCACCGGCGTGAAGCCGTCCAACACCTTGCCGATGATGCGTTGCGTGGGCGAATCCGCGCTCAAGAGTTCCGGATGCGCAGCCTCGATCGCCTGCAACTCCTGGAACAGGCGGTCGTATTCGGCGTCGGGGAGCGTCGGGCTGTCGAGAACATAGTAGCGGTGTGCGTGCTCGTGCAACAAGCTGCGCAGTTGCGCCGCGCGCGCGGCACTCGCAGCAGGGGCATCGGTTCGTCGCGCAGTCACGGCAAACAGCTCGGGTTGTGCCCCAGCGCTCCTAACTGAAGAGGCGCCGCGCCGCCGGCGAGCCTGCCGCCAGACCGCGTTCGCGCAGGCTGGCGTAGATGAGTTCGAGTTCGTCGCCGATCGTCGCAAACCCCGCGACGCTGATGGCCTGGCCCTGGTCATCGACGATGGCCGCGTCCATTCCAAGCGACAAAGCCCGTGCGCTCGCCTGCCACGCCGCAAAGGGCGCGAAACGGGCGTCGGTTTGCGGAACATCGAAGCTCAGTGTCACGTCGCGCACGATGCTGTGCTGGGGCTCGCCCGCGAGTGCGGCCAACGCGGCATTCGGATCGAAGCTCAGGATCACGATCGGGGGGGCACCGTCTTCACCGGCCGGCAGAACCAGGCGCCCGGCCACGGCGCCGGGAACGAAGCCGTGCCGCGACGCATGCTGAACCACATACCCCACCGACCAGGCTGCGCTGCGCGCCTGCAAGTGCACCGCGAGTTGCGCGTCATGCTGGCCGGCGAAGGCGTCGAGCTCGCGGCCGCGTGCCACCACGTCGAGCATGTCGGGAAATTCGACCATCGCGCCCAACGCATCGGCGAATCGCTGCAGGATCTGCACGAACTCCGAGTACTCGATCTCGTTGATTGCGCCGCTGCGGCTGGCGAGTTGCACGCCCGCCTGCAGCTCGCCGTAGTGCTGGCCGGGCGCGACCGGCTCCCAATCGCCGCTGGTGCAATTCAGGCCCTCGATCAGAAACGGCTTGCTGCCCGCCCGCAGCGACCCCGGCAGGTGCGCCGCCACATGCTCGCCGCTCGCCGGCGTTTCGACGCCCAGCGTCGCGACGGCGTCGATCAGCGGGTCGATGCGCGCCGACTGGCGCTTCGCGCGCAGACCGTCGCCGCCGCTGGCTGTAGCCGAGACTGCATCGGCTCCTTGGCCCGCCGCCGCCGTCGGCGCGGCGAAACCTGGCTCTGCCGTGGCCTGGCGCGCCTGCATCGTGGCGCGCTGATTGCGCCCCGCGACCCGCGCCGCCCAGGCGCCGTGCAGGAGGATGCCTGCCAGCACAAGAACACTCAGGGCCGCCAACGATATGGAAAGGGTGCTCACTGCTTTGCCACGAAGACTTGTCCGACTGGGTCCAAGGTTCGTCTCAGTGCGCCTCCACCAGCGTCGCCGCGGTTTGCATGTCCACGGCGACGATGCGCGACACGCCCTGCTCTTGCATTGTCACGCCGATGAGTTGCTCGGCCATCTCCATCGCGATCTTGTTGTGGCTGATGAACAGGAACTGCGTGCCCTGGGCCATCTGCGTCACCAGTTTGCAATAGCGATCCGTGTTCGCATCGTCCAGCGGCGCGTCGACTTCGTCGAGCAGGCAAAAAGGCGCCGGATTGAGCTGGAAGATCGCGAACACGAGCGCGATGGCGGTGAGTGCCTTTTCGCCGCCCGACATCAAATGAATCGTGCTGTTCTTCTTGCCCGGGGGCTGCGCCATCACCTGCACGCCCGAGTCGAGAATCTGATCGCCGGTCATCACCAGGCGGGCAACGCCGCCGCCGAACAGGGTCGGGAACATGCGGCCGAAATGTTCGTTGACCTGGTTGAAGGTCGCAGCCAACAACTCGCGCGTCTCGACGTCGATCTTGTGGATCGCGTCTTCCAGCGTCTGCATCGCCTGCACCAGATCGGCGTTCTGTGCGTCAAGGAAACTCTTGCGTTCGCGCGACGCGTTCAATTCGTCGAGCGCTGCGAGGTTGACCGCGCCCAACTCGGCAATCGCAGCGTGAATCCGGTCGATCTCGGCCTGCAGGCCGCCGAGCTTCACGCCTTGGGTGGCGATGCCCTGCGCGAGCGCCTCGAGATCGGCACCCGCCGCTTGCAGTTGCTCGAGGAATTGCGCACCGCCGAGCTGGGCCGCTTGTTCCTCGAGTTGCAGCTTGACGATACGCTCGCGCAGTGGCTGCAGCGACTGTTCGTGCTGCAAGCGCTGCTCGTCGGCCTGACGCAGGCGCTGGCTCAAGTCGTCGTACTCGCTGCGGTGCGCCGCGAGTGCCGACTCGCGCTCGAGCTTGCGCGCCAGCGCCGTCTGCAGCCCGGCTTGGGCTGCGGCGTCGGTCAGCCGCTCCAATTCCTGGCTCAGCTGTTCTCTCGACTCTTGCGTGGCGGCCAGCTGCTGCAGCGCGGTGGCGATGTTTCGATCCAACTCGGCATGGCGTGCAGCCAGGGAACGGGAACTGTATGCCGCTTCCTGCGCCTGGCGCTCCAGCGCCCGATGCGCCTCGCGTGCCGCATGCAGTGAGCGCTGCGCGGCGAGCAGCGCGTCGTCCAAGTCAGCGTGCTTGCCCTGGGTGTCGGCCAGCTCCTGATCGAGTGCTTCGAATCGGGCCTCGCCCAATGCGCGCCGCTGGTTCAGTTCTGTGGCCTGCGCGTCGAGTTCGGCCAGTTCCGCGGCGAGTTGGCCGCGCCGCGTGTTCGTCTGCTCGGCCAGTTGCGACAGACGCAGCCACTCCACGTGCAACTGGTGGGCGCGTGTCTGCGCCATCGCAGCCTCGCGCCGATGCTGCTCCAGCAGCTGCGATTCCTGGGTGTAGCTGGCTTCAGCACGCACCGATGCGGCGCGCCCCTCGTCCGCAATCAGCGCCTGGGCGCGCAGTTGCCGCTCGAGATTCTGGATTTCCTGAGCGCGCGCGAGCATGCCGGCGTTCTCGGCATCGGGTGCGAAAAAGCTCACCGCGAACTGGCTCACGGCATGGCCTTCGCGGGTCATGATGACTTCGCCATGCGACAGCTGCGCACGCGCCGCGAGCGCGTCGTCCAGCCCCGCTGCCGTGTACACGCCCTCCAGCCAGTCGTTGAGCAAGGCTTGCAGGCCTGCGTCGCCAAGCCGCAGCAGGTCTGACAAGCGCGGCAGTGTCTGGTGCGTATTGCGGATCGCGGCCAACGGCGGCGTGTAGAACGCCAATTTCGCCGGCGGCGCATCAGCGGCAAAGGCGCGCACCGTCTCGATGCGTCCCACCTCGAGTGCGTTCAGGCGTTCGCGCAGCGCCGATTCGAGGGCCGTCTCCCAGCCCGTTTCGATCTGGATCTTCGTCCACAGACCCTGCAACCCGTCCAGGCCGTGGCGCGCCAGCCAGGGCTTGAGCTTGCCTTCGGTTTGCACCCGCATCTGCAAGGCGCGCAACGCGTCCAGGCGTGCGCTCAGCTCGGCATGTTTGAGGGTCTCGATGTTCACCTTTTCTTGCTGGGCGCGGCGTTCCTGGTCGAGCCGCGGAAGCCTTTCGCTGAGGAGCGAAAGACTGCTTTCGGCGGCAGTCTGATCTTGCTTTGCGGCGCCGGACTCGCGCTCCAGATCGGCAAGGCGCAGCAGATCCGGCGCACCGAGCAGCGTGCTCTGCGCAAGCAGCCGCTCGCGCCGTTGAGACGCGGCGCGCTCCTGTTCTTCGAGGTGGCGCGCTTGTTCGGCAAGCACCTGGATCTGCTGCTGCACGCCGCTGACAACGCTGCGCTGCTCATTGGCGGCAGCCTGGGCCGCGGCCACGGCGGTTTCGAGGCCCGGCAAGACCGCGGCTTGCTCACTCACCTGTGCCACCAAGACCTCGCAGTGCGAGTGCGCCACCACGATCTCGGCGGCGACCTGATTCTGTTCAGCCAGCGCCTGAGCACGGCGCTGCTCCCATTGCTGCATCTGCTGCGCCAGTTCGACGCGGCGCTGTTCCAGACGCTGCCGGCCTTCGACCACGGAGCGAATGCGCTCCTCGAAGCGGCTGACTTCGAGCGCCGCCTCGCCGAGCAATCCTTGCGCTGCGTGCAGCGCGTCGTTTGCCTGGTAATGAGCCTGGCGAATCGTCTCGAGCTGGGCCTGCCCGTGGCGCAACTCGGCCATGCGCTCCTCGAAGACATTCGTTGCCTGCGCCACCGCCTTCGCCAGGCGCTCATGTTCCCTGGCCGCGTCGCGCTGTCTGAGAAACCACAGTTGGTGCAGCTTCAATTCACCCTGTGCCTGCAAGTCGCGGTAGCGGCGCGCGACTTCGGCCTGCGATTCCAGCCGCTCCAGGTTGGCACCCAGTTCCTGAAGAATGTCTTGCACCCGCTTCAGGTTGTCGCGTGTGTCCTTCAGCCGGTTCTCGGTTTCGCGGCGCCGCTCCTTGTATTTGGAAACGCCTGCCGCTTCTTCGAGAAAAAGGCGCAGCTCATCGGGCCTGCTTTCGATGATGCGGCTGATCGTGCCCTGGCCGATGATGGCGTAGGCGCGCGGACCCAGGCCGGTGCCGAGGAACACGTCCTGAACGTCCCGGCGCCGCACCGGCTGGCTGTTGAGGTAGTAGCTGCTGGTGCCGTCGCGGGTGAGCACACGTTTCACCGCGATCTCGGAAAACTGGTTCCACTGCCCGCCGGCGCGTGCGTCTTCGTTGTTGAAGACCAGTTCGACACTGGCACGGCTTGCCGGTTTGCGCAAGCTCGAGCCGTTGAAGATCACGTCTTGCATCGACTCGCCGCGCAGTTCGCTGGCTTTCGATTCACCCAGCACCCAACGCACCGCGTCGATCACATTCGACTTGCCACAGCCGTTCGGGCCGACCACGCCCACGAGGCGCCCCGGAAGCTGCAGCGTGGTGGGCTCGGCGAACGACTTGAAACCGGACAGCTTGATGGAGTTCAGACGCATGGGCGGGCGGGGTGCGAAGCAGCCGCCGCAGGAGCCTGCGGCCGTACGCCGGGCCGGCGTCTATGTGCTTGATTCAATGGGGAAATCGTGTCTCTCATTGGACCTCTGCACGAGCTTTCAGAGCCGGCCGCGATGATACCATCGCGGCCTCTTTCAACTCATCTGCGCGCACGCGCCGAGCGTCTAAAAAACCATGGCCAAGAACAGCGCCGAGCCGGGCCGCGCAAGGCAGCGCCAGGCCCCGGCCGTGCCGCCCACGCTGCCGTCGAAGGATTTGCAGGTGTTTGCAAACCCGGCGCCCGAACGCGACTACGTCATCGAATTCGAAGTTCCGGAATTCACCTGCAACTGCCCGCTCACCGGGCAACCGGACTTCGCGCAGTTTCACATCGAGATGGTCGCCGACGAACTTTGCATCGAGCTGAAGAGCTTGAAGCTGTACTTCTGGAGCTACCGAAACGAAGCCGCGTTCCACGAACGAGTCACGAATCGCATTCTCGACGACATTGTTGCGGCAACCAAGCCGCGCTTCGCACGCATCACGGCGCGCTGGAACATGCGCGGCGGCATCGCGACCAACGTCGTCGCCGAGCACCGCAAGACGGGCTGGGAACCTGCTGCGGCACTGCCCGTGGCAAATGGCGCCAGGGTTCGCGCCCTGGGCTGAAGCAGGGCCCTTCGCTGCGATGGGCTCCTAACGAGCGTTGCGCTCGACGACGAGTTGCATCTCGGATTGCGTCAGAACGCGCAACTGCCACTCGCCGTCGAGCCCGGCCAGACCGTGAACATCGATCGACTTTTGGGTCTGCAACAGGCGCGCGAGAAAGGCGATTGCGCCGGAATCAATCAGCTGGCCCGGCACCAGCAGCGGAATTCCCGGCGGATAGGGAACGATCTGGTCGCAGCACACGCGCCCGATCAGGTGCGGGTTGGGGTGGCCGTTGTCGTCGAGCAGGCTCACCCGTTCACCGGCCTCGTAGAAGGCGTCACGCGGCAGGCAGGCAAGTTGCGAAAAGCCGGGCGCTTGGGGCGTGCGCAAATAGGTGCGTGGTGGGCGGCGCTCCTTTGCCAGGCGCAGCATCGCGTCGAAGAGTCGCGACACCTTGCTGCGCGTGGTGCCGATCGTCAGCAACAGCGTCAGCGTGTTGTGCGTGTTCTTCTCGACCTGGATGTTGAAGCGCTCGATCAGCGCCTCGCGCAGCTCGTCGGCCGAAAAGCCGCTGGCTGAAATGTCGATCGTGAGCTTGGTCGGATCCAGCAGGATGGCGTCGCCGCGCAATTCGGCGGGCAGCATGTCTTCAAGTTCGAGAACCCGAAATGCACCTGTCGAATTGATCTTCTCGCGCAGTTCGCGGGCGAACCTGAGCGATCGATCGAGCAGTTTGTAGCCCTCCATCACGGCCTGTTTGCGCGCCACGTCCAGGCTCGCAATCAGGTTGTACTGCGGGCTGGTCGAGGCGTGCATGTTGAAGTTTTCGCGGAACAGATGCTCGTCGAAACCGGCGTCGTTGACGTGGATCATGCTCGCCTGCGAAAACGCGGACAGGACCTTGTGGGTGCTCTGCGTCACATAGTCCGCGCCGCATTCCAGCGCTGTCGGGCGCAACTCGGGGTGGAACCGGGCGTGGCCGTACCAGGCTTCGTCGACCACCACCTTGATGCCCTTCGCGTGCGCCGCCGCGATGATGGGTTTGAGGTCATAGCGCAAGCCGTCATAGGTGCACGAGGTCAGGATCAACACCCGCGCGTCGGCGTGTTCATCGATGGCGCGAAGCAGCGTTGCGCGCGGCACCGGGCCGAAGATGCCGAACTGCCGATTCACCGACGAGTCCAGGTAGACCGGCCGAGCGCCCGAGAGGATCACGCCGTGGTGCACCGATTTGTGGCAGTTGCGGTCCAGCAGCAACTTGGCGCCCGGGGTCAACAGCGTCTGGAAGATCACCTTGTTCGACGTCGAGGTACCGTTGGTTGCGAAAAACGTTGCGCGCGCGCCGAAGGCCTTGGCCGCCAGGCGTTGGCTCTGTGCGATGACGCCGGTGGGGTGCAACAGCGAATCGAGCATCGGCACCGAAACCGACAAATCGGCGCGCAGCATTTCTTCGCCGACGAAGTCGTAGAAGTCACTGACCCAGGCGCTGCCTTTGAACGAATCGCCTCCGCCATGCCCGGGCGTGTGCCAACTGTCTTTGGCCAGCGCCACGTATTCGCGCAGCTTGTCGTAAAACGGCGTGTCGGATTTCTGTGCCACCTCGGCGGCGAGGATTCGAAACCAACCGCCCAAGTCTTCTTCGTCGCGAAAAAAGTAGCCGTCGACGGCGTCGCTTGCCAGGGCTTCGACGAGCAGCTTGGTGTCGTCGTCCTCGAGCATCATGTAGAGCGACAGCTCGGGGCGCAGTTCGATGATGCGCTGCAGCGTCGACACCGCGGCGCGGTTCGGCGCTTTGTGCATGGCACTGTGGTCCCCGGCGCGACGGTGGTCGCCGTGGTCGACCAGCACGACCTGAATATCGCCGTCGGCCAGCACCGCATTCAGCGCGGCTTCGCCGGTTTGTGCGCCGATCGCGAACACACCGTGCGGATTCTCCAGGCGCGCTGCGGCTGCGTTCAGGCCCCCAATCACGCGTTCCCGCAACGACTCGTCGGCGCTGACGACCAGCACATGGCTCACTGGCTGCATTCGATTCGCTCCTGCGCGCGAGGCTGGCTGGCCTCGCGGATCCGCCGAGTCTACGGCTCGCGCCTAGCGCTTGAAGAATTCGTCCAGCAGTTCGCCGGGCAAAGCGTCCAGGGGTTGCTCGCTCACGTGCAGACCTTCACGCAATTCCACCGACGAGAGTTTCCAGCTCGAGCGCGAGCCCGGCACGGCGCCGGCCTGAGTGGCAGCAGTGGCCGAACCACCCGCCTCATCGGCATTGACGTACCCGCCCAGCGGTGAGCCTTCCGAGATTCGCCAGATCATTTTCTTGACCGGCACTGGTGTGTTCTGGGACTTCGTCATTGCGATCAGCGCATGAAGTTCGAAGAGGACCGATTCTGTACCGAAGTCAATTCCGTCCCCACCTGATCGCGTAACTTCCGCACGCTAACGGCGTCGGCGTGCAGCGCTCCAACGCTCCTCGTTGAGACACGGATAATCCCCGGCATGAATCCCCTGTTGTCGCGTCTTCACCCTTACCCGTTCGAACGACTGCGTGAACTCACGCGCAGCATCTTGCCGAACCCAGCCTACACCCCGATCGGGCTCGGGATCGGCGAACCCAAACATGCGACGCCGGCCCTGATCTTGCAAGCCATGACTGCGAACTTGAAAGGCCTGGCAAGCTATCCGGCGACTGCCGGCGAGCCTGCATTGCGCCAAGCCATCGGCAGCTGGATTGAACGTCGCTACGGCGTCGTGCTCGATCCCGAGTCGCAGATCCTGCCGGTGAACGGCACGCGCGAGGCGCTGTTCGCAATCGCCCAGACTGTCGTCGATCCGGGTCGCAGCGGCGCGAGCGTGATCTGTCCCAACCCTTTTTACCAGATCTACGAGGGCGCGGCGCTGCTCGCCGGCGCGCAGACCGTGTTCGTCAACAGTGATCCGGCGCGCAACTTCGCTGCCGATTGGACCCGCATCGTGCCAGCCGATTGGGCGCGCACGCAGTTGCTGTATGTGTGCAGCCCAGGCAACCCGACTGGAGCGGTGATGCCACTGCACGAATGGAAGCAATTGTTCGAACTGAGCGATCGCTACGGTTTCGTCATCGCCTCCGACGAGTGCTACTCGGAAATCTATTTCGGAACTGAAGCCCCGCTGGGTTCGCTGCAAGCCGCAAAGCAGCTCGGGCGCGGCGACTTCTCCAACCTGGTGGCACTCACCAGTTTGTCGAAACGCTCGAATGTGCCCGGCATGCGCTCAGGCTTTGCGGCCGGCGACGCGGCGCTGCTCAAACAGTTCCTGCTGTACCGCACCTATCACGGCAGCGCGATGAGCCCGACCCTCCAGCAGGCCAGCCTCGCCGCCTGGAGCGACGAGCGGCATGTGGTCGAAAACCGTGCGCTGTACCGCGCCAAGTTCGAGCAGGTCACGCCGCTGCTGGCCAAGGTCATGAACGTTGCCCTGCCGGACGCCGGGTTCTACTTGTGGGCGCAGGTGCCGGGCGGCGACGATCTCGCCTTCGCGCTCGGGCTGCTGGCTCAATACAATGTCACGGTTTTGCCCGGCCGCTTGCTTGCCCGCGAAGCATTCGGCGTGAATCCGGGCACCGGCCGTGTGCGCCTGGCGCTGGTGGCCGAAGTCGACGCGTGCGTCGAGGCCGCGCAACGCATCGCCTCGTATCTGCAAGCCCAATGAGAACCCTATGGCGCATGAATCCCAGAACATCGTCGAACTCGCCTGGGAACGGCGCGCCGAACTGACACCGACCAACGCCCCCGACGTGCGCGACGCCGTCGAGCGCGTGATCGCGGACCTGAACCACGGCCGCGTGCGCGTCGCGCAGCAGCAGGGCGTGGGACTGTGGAGCGTGAACCATTGGGTGAAGAAGGCCGTGCTCCTGAGCTTTCGCCTGAACGAGAACAAGCTCAGCCGTGCCGGAGACCTGGGCTTCTATGACAAGGTTTCGACAAAATTTGCGCACCTCGACGAAGCGGAGATGCGCGCCACCGGCGTGCGCGTGGTGCCGCCCGCGGTCGCCCGACGCGGCTCCTATATCGCGAAAAACGTGGTGCTGATGCCTTCGTATGTGAACATCGGCGCCTATGTCGACGAAGGCACGATGGTCGACACCTGGGCCACGGTGGGCTCGTGCGCGCAGATCGGCAAGGACGTGCACCTGTCGGGCGGCGTCGGCATCGGCGGCGTGCTCGAACCGCTGCAGGCGAGCCCGACGATCATCGAAGACAACTGCTTCATCGGTGCCCGCTCCGAGATCGTCGAGGGCGTGATCGTCGAGGAGAACTCCGTGATCTCGATGGGCGTGTACATCGGCCAGAGCACGAAGATCTACGACCGCGCCACAGGCAACGTCAGCTACGGCCGTATTCCGGCCGGCTCGGTGGTGGTGAGCGGCAACCTGCCCAGTGCCGACGCCAAGTACAGCCTGTACTGCGCGGTGATCGTGAAGCGCGTGGACGCCCAAACCCGTGCAAAAACCAGCATCAACGATCTGTTGCGCACCTGAGCGTCGGGCCTGAGGCGGCGACAATCATTTCCTGATCCGGCGGGAGACATCGGCGATGAGTGGCGGAAACATGGAGCGCGTGCTACGCCTGATGTCGGACAGGCGCGCTTCCGATGTCTACCTCTCGGTCGGCTCGCCGATCCTCATCAAGATCAACGGCAACGTGGTCCCACTCAGTGACCAGCCACTGAAGGCCAGCCAGCCACGTCAGTTGCTCGCCGAACTGCTTTCGACGATACAGCTCGAAGCTCTTGAAAAGACGGGCGACCTGAACATCGGTATCAGCCTGCCCGGACTCGGGAGCTTCCGCCTCAGTGCGTTCAAGCAACGCGGCTCGATCGCCGCGGTGTTCCGCTGCATCCCCGCCGAAATTCCGTCGCTCGATTCACTCAATCTGCCGGACGTGTTGGCCTCGCTCGCGATGGAAAAGCGCGGCCTGGTGTTGATGGTGGGCGCGACCGGCACGGGCAAGAGCACGACCCTGGCGTCGATGGTCGAAAAGCGCAACCAACAGCTCACCGGCCATATTCTGACGATTGAAGACCCGATCGAGTTTCTGTTCAACCACAAGAAGTCGGTGGTCAACCAGCGCGAAGTCGGGCTCGACACGGATTCGCTGCATACGGGCCTGAGAAACGCAATGCGGCAGGCGCCCGATTGCGTGATGATCGGCGAAATTCGGGACCGCGAGACGATGACGGCGGCTGTGTCCTACGCGCTGTCGGGCCACCTCGTGCTGTCGACCCTGCACGCCAACAACAGCTACCACGCGATGGGGCGGATTCTTTCGTTCTACCCCCCCGAGGCCAGGCCGGTGCTGATGGCCGACCTGGCGGCGGGCCTGCGCGCAGTGATCTCGCAGCGCCTGGTGCGCTCCACCGGCGGTGGGCGCATCCCGGCTGTCGAAGTGATGCTGAACACACAACTCGTCTCGGAACTGATCGAAAAAGGCGACTTCATCGGTGTCCGCACGGCGATGGAAAAGTCGCTCAGCGAAGGTTCGCAAACCTTCGAAAAGGATCTGGCGCGCCTGATTACGCAGGGCAAGATCACGCGCGCCGAAGGTTTGGCCTTCGCCGACTCGCCGACGAACCTGATGTGGCGGCTCGAAAACGACGTGGCACCGGCTTCACGTCTGGTGCCGAAAAAGCAGGACGAGGACGCTGGCGCAAGCTTCACCGAAATCACGCTCGACGTCCGGCCCGAGGAGCACTCGAAACCGGGCCTTCCCCGCGCTGTTGTCTGACGCGCCGAATCGTGTCGCTCATGGCGCGCACCCTCGCACTCGCCGAACAGCTCATCTCGCGCCGCTCCGTGACCCCTGACGACGGCGGTTGCCAGGCACTGGTTGCGGCGCTGCTGCAGGACGCCGGCTTCGATTGCCGGCATCTGCCCAGCGGGCCGGCCGCTGCCCAGGTGCAGAATCTGTGGGCAGTGCGCCGCGGCAGCCCCACCGATGGCGAGCAAGGGCCGCTGCTGGTGCTGGCCGCGCACACCGACGTCGTGCCCACCGGGCCGCTCGCGGCATGGACCAGCGACCCGTTCGTGCCCACGCATCGAGGCGGCCACCTGTTCGGGCGCGGCGCGGCCGACATGAAGACCTCGCTCGCCGCGATGGTGGTGGCGGCGCAGGAATTCGCAGAGTCAACTCCGAAGATGCGCGGCTCGGTGGCGCTGCTGCTCACCAGCGATGAAGAAGGCGCGGCGATTGACGGCACGGTCAAGGTCTGCGAATGGTTGGTCGCGCAGGGGATATTGCCCGACTACTGCATCGTCGGCGAGCCCACCAGTGTCCACAGACTCGGCGACATGATCAAGAACGGCCGGCGTGGCACGCTTTCAGGCCATTTGCAGGTGCGTGGCGTGCAAGGCCACATTGCGTACCCGCACCTGGCACGCAACCCGATCCACCTGGCTTTGCCGGCGCTGGCCGAACTCGCCGCGATCGAATGGGACCGAGGCAACGCCCATTTCCCGCCGACCAGCTTCCAGGTCTCCAACTTCCACGCCGGCACCGGCGCGGGCAACGTGATACCGGGCATGGCGCTGATCGACTTCAATTTTCGTTTTTCGACGGAGTCGAGTGCAACCTCGTTGAAGGATCGGGTGCATGCGGTGCTGGAGCGCCACCTTGTGCCCCATGATCTTGCGTGGACGCTGGGCGGCGAGCCGTTTCTCACGCCTGTGGGAACGCTCAGCCGCGCGCTGTCGGAATCGATTCGTGAGCACACGGGCCTGAGCCCCGAGTTGTCGACCACCGGCGGCACGTCCGATGGCCGTTTCATCGCCAGAATATGCCCCCAGGTGGTCGAGTTCGGCCCCGTCAACGCGAGCATCCACAAGATCGATGAAAACGTGGCGCTGGCCAGCATCGAACCGCTGAAGAACATCTATCGCGGGGCACTCGAGCGCCTGTTGACATGAGCCCCCGCCCGGCCGTTCCGAAGGGGGCTCGCACCGCAGTGCGAAGCACGGAGGTTACCCAGTGAGCGCCGCGCCGCGGCGTCCCTGCCGCGCTAGACTTTCTTCGGGGCAGTGGTTGCGACATGCCGCAAGCGAAGGGCCGACATGAGCTTGATCGATCTCATCACTGCGCAAAGCGCCCGCCTGAAACAGGCGGGCGTTTGTTTTGGGCATGGCACAGGGAATGCGTTTGACGAAGCGGCGTGGTTGGTGTTGTGGGCCCTGGGCCTGCCATTCGAATCGCTGGAAGCACATGCGCAGCAGGACTTGAGTCGCGCCGAACAAGCCAAGGCCGAAGCGCTGGTGACGCAGCGCATCGAGTCGCGCCGGCCCGCCGCCTACCTGACGAACGAAGCCTGGCTGCAAAACGTTGCCTTCTTCGTCGACGAGCGTGTCATCGTGCCGCGCTCCTACATCGCCGAGCTGCTGGCCGACGCCGAAGGTGAAGGCATCCTGGACGCCTGGCTGTCGGAGCGCACGCACAGGGTACTTGACCTGTGCACCGGCAGCGGCTGTCTGGCAGTGATCGCGGCCATGGCCTACCCGGATGTCGAGGTTGACGCCGCCGACATTTCAGCGCCGGCCCTGGAGGTGGCGCGCATCAACGTCGACAGACACGGGCTCGCGCTGCGCATCCATCTGCTGCAATCCGACCTGTTTTCCAACGTGCGCGGCCCCTACGATCTGATCGTCTGCAACCCGCCCTACGTCAATCACGAGAGCATGAGCGCCCTGCCCGCCGAATACCGCGCCGAGCCGGCCCTGGCGCTGCAAGGGGGGGCCGACGGCATGGACCTGATCCGCAGCATCGTGCGAGACGCCGCGCGCCACATGACGAAAGACGCCGTGCTCGTGCTCGAAATCGGTCATGAACGTGGCCATTTCGAGGCCGCCTTTGCGCGCCTCGAATTCGCCTGGCTGGAAACCGGTGGCGGCCACGACCAGGTGTTGCTGATCACCCGCGACAGTCTGCAGCGCTGGAGCGCGCGATGATCCAGTTGCGCGAGGTGACGCTGCGACGCGGCGTCAAAGTCATCCTGGAACGTGCCAGCGTCACGCTGCAACCGGGCGAAAAGGTCGGCCTGGTCGGGCACAACGGCGCGGGCAAGTCTTCGCTGTTTGGTTTGCTCACCGGGAGGCTGCACGCCGACGCGGGTTCGGTTGAATGGCCGCCGCGCTGGCGCCTGGCCGAAGTGGCGCAAGAGATGCCCGAAACGGCGGACGCCGCGACCGATTTCGTATTGCAGGGCGACACGCGGCTGATGCAGGCGCAGGCTCAACTCACCGCGGCCGAGGCCAGCGACGACGGCGAATCGATGGCCCACGCCCACCAGGCGATCGACGAAGCCGGTGGCTTCGACGCACGCGCCCGGGCCCAGGCGATGCTGCTCGGCCTGGGCTTCAAGCGCATCGAGCTCGACGCGCCGGTAAACAGCTTTTCCGGCGGCTGGCGGATGCGGCTGCAGCTCGCGCGCGCACTGATGTGCCCGGCGGATTTGATGCTGCTGGACGAGCCGACCAACCACCTTGACATTGACGCCCTGGTCTGGCTCGAGGCCTGGCTGCTGCGCTACGCCGGGACCTTGATCGTGATCAGCCACGACCGCGAGTTTCTCGACGCGATCACGCGCACGACGCTGCATCTGGAAGCAACCCAACTCACGCGCTACAGCGGCAACTACACGGCGTTCGAGGAAATGCGCTCGGAGCGCGCCTTGCAGAGCCAGGCGAATTTCGCGAAGCAGCAGGAACGCGTCGCGCACCTGAAGAAATTCATCGACCGCTTCAAGGCCAAGGCGAGCAAGGCGAAACAGGCGCAAAGCCGGGTCAAGGCGCTGGCACGCATGGAGCGCATCGCGCCGGTGTTGACGAGTGCCGACTTCCAGTTCGAATTCCGCGAGCCTTTGAGCCTGCCGAACCCGATGCTGGCGTTCGAGGCGGTGGCCTGCGGCTATCGCGACGACGCGGGGCGCGCCAAGACCATCATTCAAGGCATCAACCGCTCCGTGCTCGCCGGCCAGCGCATCGGCATTCTCGGCGCCAATGGCCGCGGCAAGTCGACGCTCGTGAAGACGATTGCGCGCACGCTACCGCCGCTGGCCGGGCATATCACGCAAGGCAGGGGCCTGAGGATCGGCTACTTCGCCCAGCAAGAGCTCGACGTGCTGTCGCTGCAGGACGGGCCGCTGATGCACATGGTGCGCCTGGCGCGCGATGTCGGTCCTCCCGGGCGCGAGCAGGAACTGCGCGACTACCTCGGATCGTTCCGTTTCGTCGGCGACATGGTGACGCAGGCCGTGGGCACACTCTCGGGTGGCGAGAAAGCACGCCTCGTGCTCGCCATGCTGGTGTGGCAACGGCCGAACCTGTTGCTGCTGGACGAGCCGACGAACCACCTCGACCTGACGACGCGCGAAGCGCTGAGCATGGCGCTCAACGAATTCGAAGGCACGGTGCTGCTGGTGAGCCACGACCGCGCCTTGCTGCGCGAGGTGTGCGACGAGTTCTGGCTCGTGACTGAGGGCGCCATCAAACCCTTCGACGGCGATCTGGACGACTACCAGCGCTGGTTGTTGGAACAGGCGCGCGAGCAGTCACGGGAAGAAGCGCGCGAGGCAGCGCGCACGCCGAGCGCGGCACAAACGTCGGCAGGTTCTGCGGCGTCGACGGTGCCGCCCGGCGTCCGGCGCGACGAACGCAAGGCCGCCGCCGCAGCACGCCAAAAGCGCAGTGACGACGTGAAGCCCCTGCGCATGGAGCAAAACCGCATCGACAACCGCCTGGGTGTGTTGTTTGCCGAGCGCGACAATCTCGAGGCCGGCTTCGCCGTCGCTGAACTGGCCCCGGAAAAGATCGCCGAAGCCGGCCAGCGCCTGAAACTCTTGGCCGAAGAAATCGAGCGTCTGGAAACGCGCTGGCTCGAGTTGGGAGCGCGAATCGACGAGCTCACCGCGGCCATGGACTGAGAGGCTGAGAGGCAATCCCATGCACCCGCGTAAGCCCCCCAAACAGGCCCAATCTAGGCGCAAAGCGCAGCCGGGCCGGTGGCCCGGCGAGCATTTGCAACGACGAGTGGGCCTGTTTGGGGG